>Ga0214192_1002220_pt1 | contig 10217 bp, 4 predicted proteins | sample TroBogEpilimnion_44_FD_153030 | JGI IMG/M metagenome (GOLD analysis project Ga0214192, IMG submission 153030) | Freshwater microbial communities from Trout Bog Lake, WI - 29JUL2008 epilimnion | ecosystem: Environmental > Aquatic > Freshwater > Lake > Epilimnion/Euphotic zone | place: Trout Bog... | reverse complement strand
TCAATAAAATAATATAAAAGAATGATAATATTATTATTGCCATTTATTATAGTAATAACATTAAGTAATCATTGTTATAATAGAGTATAATTAAGTATAATAAGGCTTCTTATATACTTTTTTACTTATTTCTCATAGATTGAAAACAAATTGAAAAATACATAAATTTACGGGAATTGGATTTGTCGGGTAATAAATTTACGACTTTTGTAAATTCAATCAGCTCATTTACAAACTTACGAGAATTAAATTTATCCTATAATAAATTAAAACAAATTAAAAAGAAAATACAAATGCTTACGAACTTAGAAAAACTAGATTTAACTAAAAATGAACTAACTAAATTACCAAAATCAATCGGAAAATTGATTAAGTTGAAAGGACTAAAATTAACCAGGAATAAATTGACGAGTCTACCAGAGTCAATTGGTAAACTCACTAATTTGCGATTACTAGAGCTAGGTTGTAATAAACTAACATATTTACCAAAATCAATTATAAAACTCACTCAACTGACGCGTTTACATTTGAGCGAAGATTCTTATGATATTAATAATTTAGATGTTAATTGCAAAATATTAATATTATCGTGGATAGATAACAAAATTACCAATTTGCCATGCGGTCTTGAAGAAATATATCTGAAACACAATATACGTACTGATACAATCAAAATACCACTTGGATGCGAGATAAATTATAGTTTGGATACAATGCTGGAAAGAAGTGCAATTGATGATGTTGATTGATAACTGTTTTATAGTATTTTTATAATATTAAGTATGCATCATACATATATATATATACATAAATATATATAAGTATTTTTTGTAGTTGCGCGTTTGAGCCTATAGATTAATTTGTTATACATAGTTATAATATGAGTAAACACAATTTTGCGACTGGTGACTGTGACACAGACTCTTCTAAATTTGAACGATTAGAACATTTAGAAGGCATGTCACATATCTCTGGTAAAAAAAAGTCTAAGACTAAAATTATCGATGAACTTCCAATTAAACAGTTTTCAAACGACTTTTGTGATAATCCTGCAATTGTTATGATTGGTAAAAATAAGGGAAATTTACAACACATTGACATTATGCACCAATTATTCGAATCTAAAAAGGTAGATGAATTTGTTGTGATTTCTCCGGCAGATAAACATTTAAAATTATATACATTTATTGACAAAGTATACTATGAATACAAAAGTGAAATTATAGAACGATTATTACAAAAACAAACAAATGACAAAAAAAATTCCAGCGCAAAGCACATAATGATAGTACTGGATGATTGTTTTTTATTAAAGGATGGTTGGATAAAAGATCACTCGCTCATGGAATTATTATTTAACGGTAGACACTACAACATTTCGTATATTTGGAAAATGCAACTTGCCAAAGGAGTCACTTCTGAACTAAGAGGTAATTTTGATTATATATATTTTTTTTATGATGATTTTATATCAAATTTAAAACGAATTTATGAATACTATGCCGGCATGTTTCCAAGTTTTGACTCTTTTAGACAAGTATTTACTGAAATAACTAGTAATAATGACACGTTACTCATTGTGAATAAAAATACGAGTTTGACATTTTTTGAAAAAATACTTTATTCTAAATGCGTGAACAATAAAAAAGACACTAATCTTCCAAGTGCTAATTTAAAATATTCAAGTCAACCGACAGAAAATAATAACGAACAATTAACAGAAAATAATAACGAACAACCAACGGAAAATGTTAAAACAACAAAAGAAAATGCAATACTAAATACAATCGCAAAATCGAATTGTGAAATTGTGAAATATATATCTAATGGCAATTGTGACGATAAATTATTAAACGAATTATTGTTAAAAATTGCCTTGTGCAATGACTCAATTGTAAAATTGCTGACGAAATAATAAATCAATAAGTGTGCAATATAGGTTAGTGTTCCTCTATTACTAAAATATTATGTGATTCGATAATTTCAGGTATTTCGTATTTTGAAAAATAATTCAATAGTTCTTGCGCAGTTTTTAATTCTGAAACAATATCAATCCTATAATTTGCTCCTCTTGTTCGAAACATGTGAATAATTTTATCGTATGGATGTTCATTAACTAAATTAAATGAAACCGTTTTTCTGTATGTGCGTTCAGGTAATAGTTGTGAGTTCCAACCAATAAAATCAAATGCAGAAATATTTGGTTGTGTCAATAATTTATATGACTCGTGATTAGAAGGTAAATCAAAACCTTGTCCAATAATATAAACATCCTCTCTTGGTTTAACAATCCCCATTCCTAAATCTCCTATTTTTATAATAAAGCCATACGTTTCTATTTTATATATTTTTCCATTTATTTTATAATTAATAAATTCGATGTCTTTTATGTTTGTGTTACCTAACCATGAATCTGTGTCTAACCATTTTATAAAAATATTGGAAGAATGTACATCGAATATATTTATATTGTTTTTAACCAGTAAATTATGTGTATGTAAAAAACTTATACACATGTAATCAAATAATGTAGAAACATTACATTCGATACCATTTGGCAATGTAACCAAATCCTCATGTTCATTAAAACGAATATATTTAAATAATGAATCTAAAGTATTTAATGAACTCGAGAATAATGAATTGTTTTGTTTAACCTTTTGTGGCCAAAATATATCACTTGGATTAAATAAAGTTATTTCTTGTTCATAATTATAGTTTAGACCATATTTTTCCAAAATAATTCTACTTACATTTTTAGTATTTGAACAAGAACTGTAACCAACCATGTATGACAAGTGAGGACTTTTTTTTATTGTTCCATAATTCATTTGTATATAATAATATTAATGCTTCAGTCGTCAAGTTATCATTTCCGCTAATGTACAATTTATTATTAAATATATCAAAATTTATTGTTCCATCAAGAATTTTTGTTTCTTTTATTACAACTGGTAAAGTTATTTCTTCGCTGGAATTCAATACTATTTTTTCCGTTTGTGATACTCCCGGAATATAAACTTTACCAATATATCCTTCACCAACAACTTTTGGACAATATTTATTATTATACATTAAATCCAATAAATTAATTTTAATATTATCGAACGTTGAATCATTAATAAATTGTATTAGTGAGGTACTTCCGCCTTTCAAATTTTTATTACTTATAATATATTTTTTCATTTGATGTATATTATAAGCCAAGATATAGTTAAAGTAAATATTCATAAAATTAATTTTTATTTTAACGACTGTCATGTGTAAAAATTACTTCAGATAATTTATTATGACAAAAATATAATATAATTATATTATAAAATTCTATAATATAAATATAATAACATGAGTGAAATTGAATTTATTAAGCCAGTACCAGAAATAGATCCTTTTAATATTAATTTATTTTTTAATTGGATGTTTGATAATTATCCCGCATCTGGTATTGGAGGCGATACATTAATTAATTTGTATTTAAATTTTGAAGAGTACATCATAAACGACCCCAACATAATAGAAGTTTTCAAAAGTGAAATTACAAGCACGAAACCTACAAAAGTGATGAACCGAATTTCAAAATTAATAAAAAGATTTTTACATACAAAATCTTGCTTTAATTCTGCACTAGAATCACTTTCCATTAAACATTTGAAAGATGGTGGTTTAGAAAAAAAAACAGGAACAGTTTATAATCAAAAAACTGAAATTAATGAAGAAACTATTCATCACTATCGCAAAATAACTGAACAACTTAAAATTACAGAGTATGATGAATTTATGTATTCAGTTGGTTTAACAACAGAAGGTGGAGGACATGCGGTCGGAACTTATTTTAAAAAATTAAGTGAAGATGAATTCTTGTTTTATATTATTAACACTGGTTCAGGCGCGGAATATCAAATGCCAAACCAAGATGCAATGAGTAATCAGGGAATAATGTGTTATAAAATTAATGGAAGTAAAATAAATTTTATATATTCATTATTGTTTGGCGGTGATAATTATATTACTGTTGCATTTTTTTATAATTATTTGTTGAGAATATTGTATTGCGATGAAAAAGATATTTCCGATGTTTCATCACATTCTAAAAAATATTTGACACAATCTCCGTCATTCTTCAAAAGTATTAATACTAAATTGCAAGTAATGGGTAACTGTACATTGGTTTCAATGGTGACTGTCATTGAAATAATATTAAGGGAAAAAGATGACAACATAAATTCTAATATGTCCAAAGAATATTTAATGTTGTACAATAAAATAAAAATAATAATATTGCATTATGCCATTGCATTTTTATACAAAAAGTCAGACATTAATAATGAGTTTGATTACGGACGATTTATTAAAGTAAATGAAACCTTTTTATACACAAAAAAAGACTATCAAAATGAATATTACGACAGATTAAATGAACTAATGCTAAAAGAATTATATCATAAATACATAGAGTATATAGAAAATTGCACAATAATTGATAATTCAAGAGATAATATTTATAAGGAACAATGCGAACAAATTCAGCAAATTGAAAGAATCAACAAAAATTCAGATATTGATTTATCGTATCTATACACAGAATCAACAATAACTAAAAAAAAATTTGCGGAACTGTACACAAAAATAGATACGAATATTTCAAAATATAAAAACAGTAGAACCATTGAGCAAATAAACTCATTTTCAGAAATTAATGAAATTATGTCTGATTTAGCGATTGTAACAGACGATTTATATTATATCGCGAGTAATTCAGAAGATGTTATTGTAGTGAGATATGTACAGTATCAATTAGTATACATTGTGAACAGATTACATAACAGAATTAGCGAAGTTATTTTAGATTCGACATTGGATAAAGATTCAGATATTAACAAATTTGCAAAAAATAGTAGATCATTTTGTTATTATTTTGATTTATTAAATAATAATTTTTTTTGTAACTATATCAGGGTAAAAAAACAAAAAAAAATTAATAAATACAATAACGAAAATTTAAAAGATTATGTACTTACTGTATATGACACTGTTTTGATTAATTTTATAAAAATTATCGGAATGTTGTATGATTATGTTAACCCAACTAATATAATATCACATTTTGATAAAAATATTAATATTTTAAAATTTAATTTTGAGTCGTTTCTTGTTACAAACAAAAATGAAAATAATTTATTAACAGAAATAATTGATAATACGCTGACAACTAATAATAAATATTTTTTAGCAGAGTCAATTTTAGAAAAAGATGATGATAAAATTAGTTGTATTGAGTTAACTAATATTGAATTACCAGGGATTACTTTTGACAAACTAATGCGTTCGGACAATAATAAATATAATGTGGCGACGGAAATTGAATTATTAACTGGTTCAACGTTTAAAATAATAACTACTTATGTCGATCATGACATTAATGAAGAAGACAATGATGCTTATTTCACTGGTGCATTATCATTATCACCATTTTTTAATATATATAAAAATGACTTTGAAATGAAAAATTTTAAATCAACGACTGATTTTTTTAATTATTTTGAGGAAAAATTAAAAAACTCCGACGATTTAAAATGGGTACTTTTATATTTAAATCTTTTGTTTAACAAAGGGTCGTTAATAGAAACAAATTATTTTGCGGAAGGCAATCTTTATGATAAAGGCATTATGGATAGGTTGATTAATTGTGAAATTCAATTTAATTCGTTGCTGAGTGTAAAAATGAACAATGACAAAATAGATGATTTAAACAAAATAATTAATAATATCGATACATATTTTTTTAGTTTAATGTCAAGTGGCATTATGGAAGAATCAATTCCTGATTTTATTCAGTCTTCCACACAACACTTTCCGTGCTATAATTTAAAATACGGAAAATTAAATAAAACATCCGATACAATTCATGCAGAAATGAATGATACTACCGACAGAAATATAGTAGTACATGAGAAAATTTTTAATATAAGATATTTTGAAAATATAATTGTAAAAATAGGAAATTTGATGAAAAACAATCAGATTTCAAAATTCAAATTTGACGATATATTTAACATAATTCTAACTTGTATTTCAATTCCAATATGTTTTAATGAACATATTTCTCAAACTGAAGAATTGGAATCTAGTTTACAAATCATAACAAATAATTTTAATCCCATACTAAAATTTTTATTAAATTATTATCATAACTATAAATACGATGTAAATACAGCAAACACATTTGAATTTTTGGACAGAGCAATAAAATTTAATAAAATTAAACGCGAATCACATTTGAATACAGAAAATAACTTGATTTTTGTTTTAAACAATGTTTATAATTTAGTTGAAAATGTATTGAGCGGCGAAAGTAAAAATGAAATATTATTGCCACTTATAAATAATGATTCATTCAACAAATTAATTTTTTGGAATCGTTCTATGAAAAATGAAATAAGTTCAAGGTCGCATGCACAGACAAGCGGTGATTCTATCGATATGAATCGCGAATATGACGAAATGTTTTTAAATACGTATTTATTTTATAGTGGAAAATTAACAGATTATTATGAAGATACGTGTTATGTTGAAAAAAAGAAAAAACACATATTTTTAATTGATGGTGAAAATATTATTATAGACCAAATGAGTAGTGGATACGCTAAACAGAATCTTACCATAAATAACAAGTTAATAGATTTGACGTTTGAAAAAAAAATGAATATTTATAATTATTACTCCTTGTCAGAAGTACATTTTAAAAAAAAATACATCAATCGTCAAACTATGTATATTACTAACAAAAACATATTTTTTGGGAATAACAACAGTTTATTACAATTATATTATAAAATGGACTATTCTTTTTTAAATAATTTAGAATATGAACTTGAAAATGAACTAAATATAGATACACATATAGCACATTACAATAATTATTGTATTAAAATTATTTTGAATGAAAAAAAACCATTAATTACAATAGACGACGACGAAGTTATTATGTATAGTGAACTAATTCAAACTCCAAAAGCATTTGAAATTTATTGTAAAATATTGGGTTTCTGTAATATGAACATTAAAGATAGGGAAAATACAATTCTCAGAGGCTCACGCGAATATAATGATAATACATTTTTTAATGAAATCATTCCCATTAAAAAAAATAACACAATCGTATTTAGATGTTTTGAGTTAGATACATATTTTATTTATAATGTCGAGACAGACATATTAACTTATTTAGATGATATTCCGGTAGTAACAACCAAAAATTTTTATTTAATTAATAGATTTGTTTATAATACGAATTGTTTATTAATAAATGAGAACGGCAAATACAGTTTTATGGTTATGAACAAATTCGACAAAACAATAAATTTTATAAAATTTAACTTCAATAGTATTTTTACAGAAACAAATTTTGAAGTACTAGTTTATTTTCTGTTAGAACAAATAAATGCCAATAAAATTCATGAATCAAACTTATTATTAAAAAACCTAATGCAAAACGACAAATACAACGAGATAGAATCACAAAAAAGCATAATTTCTCTTACAATAATCGAAACAATTTTAGAAAACTCTATATACCTACCTTATTATTCATTATTGTTAAGAAAATTTGCAAATTTATTTTGTGATGAAACAAAATTTATGAAATCGATGTCATGCGATTTAAATACATTGTTGTATTATGATTATTTTAAATTTAATTTAATAAACAAAGTAAACTTTGATATTGCGGCTTTGTGTTTTGCAAGTAATAAACATATAAAAATTGATATGAATAATTCAAAATTACCTGAGAACTATACACGTTTTACATTATCCAGAGCATTACATATAACAAATTATGTATTAAAAACAAGTAAAGTAAGTATAAATTTACATTCATATGATAACCGCGTAAACGAAAGTATTAGTTCGTATCAACATTATTCATTCGGAAATACTTTTTCAAAAAGTGTAAGCATTGAAATAAATAAACATAAAAATCATAAAGTATTAATTAAAAAAGAAGATTGGGATTATGGAGACAACGTTCTGACAAATGTAGAATATTCAGAAAATAGAAATACAAATACACTTAATACGGAATCCATAGACTTGGATTTATTAAATCAATTTGCGCTTTCAGATGAGTACATGTCTGATAGCAAAATCATTGTAGAGGACTACAAAAAATTTCAAAAAGATATACTTAGTAAAAATATGTACATCGCAGATAAGGATAATTTAATAAAATTAAAGAGTTTGTTGGAGGAACAACTTAGAAAATATTTAAATATTATAAATCAAATGAACGTCAATTCATGTAAAATAGAATTTAATAATCGAATAAATATTGATACAATATACAATTTTAATGTAAGATATATAAATTTAGTTATGCTGGTTAATAAATATTCTAATTTAATTGACGAAATTACATCTTTATTATATTTTGATAAAGTTTCGTACAATATAACAAAAGTTGTTAATGTGTTGAATTTTATACCAATGTTTATTAATAAGGAAACTAATACAAGTATAATTTGTTTTGAATATTTATTTGGAAATCACGTTAGACAAATACAAAAGAATTTTTCTGATAAATTATATGAAGAAATTTTGTTAAAAAATACATCGACTGGTCCAAATTTACATCAATTACTAATGGGAGAAGGCAAGTCGTCGGTTATCGCACCCATTTTAACATTAGAATTATTATATAACGGAGAATTAAAACCATCAAGTATAATTTATCATGTAATGCCAGTTTCATTAATAACACAGTCATACGAAATTTTTAATAAAATATTTTATTATTTAGATAGAACTTTATTAAATATAATACAAAATGAAGAGGATTTAATTAATTTATACGCAAATAAAATAATAATAACATCGGATTATTTATTAAAATTTGCTAAAGTTACGGATAAAGATAAAGATACATTTGACATGAGCAATAATTTATTTATATATGATGAAGTAGACGAAGTATCAGACCCGCTTAAAAGTCAGTTAAATATCGTACTTGAACCTCCAAAAAAACTTAAAAATTTTAAAGACGGATTTGAGTTTATTCATGATTTTATATATAATTTATATTTTAATCCCAAATATGATTCTGTCAGACATAATTTATCTCGTCATCAATTTGGATTAGTTCCACATTTAATCGTTCAGTCTGACAAAATAAGTAAAGAAGCTCAAGACATAATTTCAGGATTATATTTAAAAACAATAACTGATACATTTGGTGAAACATACAGCGAAATGTTTAAAAAATTGTCTTTAAAAAAGTATACTTTTACTGAATCCGATTTAGTCATTGAAAAAAAGGTTGACTTAAACTTATTAAACCTAATCTACAAATTTGAAAAATTAATTCCCAGCATATTAAAATTATTACACAGGAGACATTTTGGATTAAAATTTAACAATTTGTATAATGTAAATATTATAAAGGAAGAAGATAAGAAAAAATTTAATTTAACTAACAACAAATTTGTATCAGAATATTCTAAATATTTTATAGCTGTTCCCTTCATATCAAATGAAGTTCCATCACAAAAATCAGAATTTTCTGATTACTTAACAACAATCGCTCTTACAATTATTTCTTATTATGAATCAAGTGTGAGAAGAATACGTAACTTAGATATTCAAATTTATTTAAATAACTTGAAAATAATATATAACGCTAATAGCTTCAAACCTCGACATAAAAATGAAGCCATAATTAAATATTCGAATTTGACTCAAGACATTAAAAAATTAGATCTTCCGGCTTTCAATGAAATACTTACGATAACACAATTTAAAAAGGAGGATGTCGAAAAAATTATAACAAAATTTAATATACGAGAATATTTGTTAGACGTACTATTGAGAAAAGTAATTAAAAATATAGAATACTATGATAATATATCATTTATTGATATAATTGATTCATCATTTTCGAAACATCGTCTTGGTTTTACAGGAACTCCATTTATTCATAGACCTTTAGATTTTTCCAAAGAATTTGAAATTAAAAATATTATTAGACAGCCGTTTGGCGATGGCGCAATTGTTGCGAGTATTACGGGTCTCACGCAAAAATCTGAACTTTACAGCGATATTACTGATAAAAATCAAATAATTAAATTAGCAGTAGAGTCTGGTTATCATTGTATTATAGATGTTGGTTCATATTTTATTAATGATTCTAATAAGTCAATCGCAAAGTCAATTTTGGATAAATT
>Ga0214192_1002219_pt1 | contig 10221 bp, 5 predicted proteins | sample TroBogEpilimnion_44_FD_153030 | JGI IMG/M metagenome (GOLD analysis project Ga0214192, IMG submission 153030) | Freshwater microbial communities from Trout Bog Lake, WI - 29JUL2008 epilimnion | ecosystem: Environmental > Aquatic > Freshwater > Lake > Epilimnion/Euphotic zone | place: Trout Bog... | reverse complement strand
CCTATTTCACTTTTCTGGCTGCAACCCTCGCTATCAGCGGTATTCCCCCGTTCTCGGGATTTTTCAGCAAGGATTTGATCCTGAGCAAAGCATTTGAGAATAATCCGTTACTTTACATTTTAGCCCTGGGTGGTGCCCTGATCACCTGCTTTTACATGTTCCGCCTCCTTTACCTTGTTTTCTTTGGAAGTCAGCGGTTGAGCACGGCGCATCCGCATGAATCACCGCGGGTAATGACCATTCCATTGATTATTCTGAGCATTTTATCTGTTTTTGGAGGATTCCTCAATATTCCATCACTCTTTGGAGGAAATTCCGGTTTCAGTGAATTCCTGAGCACCACAATCCGGTCAAAAGTGACCCCGGAACTTAGCTTTTCCACAGAATCCGGACTAATCGCCGGTTCGCTGATTCTTCTGGTCGTTTTTATTCTAATGGCATATCGTACTTATGTAAAAAAAGCGGTCATCCCTGCAGCCGATGGTGTACCAACCAATTTTCTCAGCAAAGCGATCGGAAACAAGTTTTATATTGACGAGATTTATAGCGCTGTAATTGAGAAGCCATTCGGTTTTCTTTCCGATTTCTTTTTCAATAAGGTTGAAAATAAAGTACTTGATCCGGTGGTTGATGAGGTTGGAATACTTACCTCCAAACTGGGAAACCTTGTACGTAAACTTCAGCAAGGAAACATGAGCTTTTACTTTTTTGCTATGGTAGCCGGAATTCTCTTATTTATCATCTTTATTTTAATCGTCTGACCCTATGATATTGCTGATTATACTCTTAATTCCTATTATTACCGGGCTGTTTCTTCTTTTTTTAAGGAATCCGTCCACGGTGCGGATTATTGCACTAACATCTGCGGCAGCAAATTTGATCCTTACCTTGGGGCTGATCATAACCATTCCCTCCGCCACCTATTCCGTAAACTGGGATAATTTCATGGGGACCCAATTCTCGCTGGGATTTGACGGAATTAGCCTCATTATGTTGTTGCTGACTAATTTGCTCTTCCCGTTTATCATTCTTTCGGGTTTTACCCGCTCTCACGTCCAGATTCCGGTCCTTAACTTTCTGATCCTGTTTACCCAATCTGCCTTGATCGGTGTTTTCCTCGCACAGAATGCTTTTCTGTTCTATATCTTCTGGGAGTTAACCCTGATTCCGGTCTATTTTATCCTGCTCCTGTGGGGTGGTGAAAACCGCAAAGCCATCACCCTTAAATTCTTTATTTATACCTTAACCGGCAGTTTGTTTCTGTTATTCGGAATTATTTTTCTGTTTCAGTTGACTCCCGGCTTGCATACCACCGATTTTTCGGCCTTCAACCAGCTTCATATTCCTGATCACACACAAATCTGGCTTTTCTGGGTTCTTTTTATCGCATTTGCGATAAAAATGCCGGTATTCCCGTTTCATACCTGGCAGCCATCAACCTATACCATGGCCTCCAAACAAGGGGTGATGATTCTGGCAGGTGTTCTGACAAAGATGGGTATTTACGGCGCTTTGCGTTTTCTCTTTCCAATTATCCCTCAGGGAGTTCTTTACTGGCAAAACACGGTGATTATCCTTTGCCTGATCGGTGTTATTTACGCATCGGTAATTGCCTTCCGTCAGACAAATATTAAAAAGCTGATCGCCTTTTCATCAATGGCCCATATCTCCCTGATGGCAGCAGCCATGTTCACTTTGAATTATTATTCCACCCAGGGGCTTCTTTTTCAGGTGATTAGTCATGGGGTGACTATTGTGGCCCTCTTTTACATGGTTCATCTCATCCAGGAAAGGACATCGACCCTTGAATTGCCCCAGATGGGAGGTTTAAAGCTGGCAGCACCAAATATGGCAATCCTTTTACTGATCATCGTTTTAGGCTCAATAGCTTTGCCGCTTACGTCCGGTTTTGTAGGAGAGTTTTTAATCATCATGGGGCTTGCCAAGTTATCTATCTGGTTTGCTGTTTTTGGCGGGACCACCATGATTTTAGGTGCCGTTTATATGCTCTATGCCTATCAGCGAATCATGCTTGGCGACAAGAATCCTGCTCTTGTAAAGGTGAAGGATATCCGGACGCTCGATTATTTCATCCTGATTCCATTGATCGCCATAATAATTATTCTGGGGGTATATCCTCAACCAATTTTAAACTTAGTTGAAGTATCGGTTAATTCCATGCAGAAGCTTTTGATTCCTGCCAATGAGGTGGTTTCCTTATTTGTGCATTAATCAGATCTATTAGAAACAACTTGAATTTAGTCAGCCAATGAGCGCATTAATTTTATTAACAGTTTTTGGGATTATCGTCCTGTACCTGGGTTTTGCAAATAACAAAGCACTTCTGGCGCCCGTTGCTATAACCGGTTTGGTCCTGAGCATGATTCTTTCACTGAAAGACTGGGGTATGGGATCGAAGTATTTTCACGATATGATGATCATCGATAATTTCTCGATTGCTTTCAATGTATCAATGCTCATTATTACCATCCTGATTTTCCTGTTCGGAATCAATTATTACCGGCGCATGGAACACCACGTTGCAGAGCAATATGCCCTCATGATTTTTGCCCTCACCGGTGCCTTCCTTATGACCTCTTTTTCAAACCTGATCATGCTTTTCCTGGGAATTGAAATTTTGTCTATCCCGCTATATATCCTGGCTGGTGGAAAGAAAACCTCTTACCGTTCGAATGAAGCTTCGTTTAAATATTTTTTGCTCGGATCTTTCGCAACAACATTTTTCCTTTTTGGGATAGCCTTGGTTTATGGTGCCTCTGCAACCTTTTATTTGCCTGAAATCAAGACATTTATTGCCCAGTTCAACGGCCACCTTCCCCCTATGGTGATGCTTGGTCTCCTGTTTATACTGATCGGAGTTGCCTTTAAAGTCGCCGTTGCGCCCTTCCATTTCTGGAGTCCTGATGTTTATGAAGGTTCGCCCACATTAGTAACAGCTTTTATGGCAACGGTCGTTAAAACTGCCGGATTTGCTGCATTTTACAGGTTATTGGGAATGGGTTTGCTTCCGCTTCCGGCGCCGCTCGAAAAAACCTTGTGGGTGATGACCGGTCTTTCGTTGCTGGTAGGTAATCTTGCGGCTTTAAATCAGACCAATTTTAAACGCTTATTGGCTTATTCGGCCATTGTACATACCGGTTTTATGATGCTTGCCATGCTATCGCAGCACGATTCATCTGCCACTGTGCTTCTCTATTATACCTTTGTTTATTCATTGGCCACAGTCCCGCTTTTCATTATCTTTATCCATATGAAACGGGCCTCCAAGGGACTTGAAGAGTTATCCATTTTTCGCGGACTTTACAAACAGAAACCGTGGATGGCGGTTTTTATGACCATACTGCTGATGTCTCTGGCAGGTCTTCCTCCAACTGCAGGATTCCTGGCTAAATATCGTGTATTTATTTTATCAATAAGCCGCGGATACCTTGCCATCTCCATTTTTGCTATCGTAATGGCCATAATCGGAATCTATTACTATTTTTATGTTTTGCGCGAAGCTTTTTCTGAGAGCGATAATCCAAATCCCATTGAAATCAGTAAGCTAAATGCAGTTTTAATTGTTGTTTGTGGTGTGGCTGTCCTTGTTTTAGGCGTCTTCTTTTTCCAGATTCCCATTTAATCTTACTAATAGCTAATCTTCATTTTCCCTTACTTCTTCTTCCTGTATTTTAAATAGGGAATGATATCTCCATTTTTGGTTCCGGAGGTTCCGTCATATTCAATAGTTACCACGGGAACTCCGGTTACCTCCTCTATTTTTGAGGTCATTGACTCGGTCACAAGCGAAGGACAGCAATAGGATGGATTGGTCTGAATAAACAGGTCAAGGTCAGGATGGTTCGTAATCAGCGCGTGAATTTTCAGGATGTTTTCAAATGATTCTCCCCGTTGCAGGATATTCAGCCCAAACCTGTTCAGCCAGATATCGGTTTCACCGGAGGTTGGCACGGGAACTTCTCCGTTGTACTTATAAAAATATTTTTTGTATTTGTCTTCCACCAACGGAATAAGGGATTTCAGAAATTTGAGCTTCACATATTCGGAATAGTGGCCCGTTTTAAAAAAACGATCAGTTGCAGTATTAACGACAATTTTGAGGAATTCACTGTAAGGGGTCGTGATCACTTCTCCTCCATTTGCCTCAACTGCTTTTACAAGCTGCTGGTTCATCAGGTCGTTATCCCTGACATAGATGTCACCAAAGATAGCCACCTTGGGCTTCTCTTTCATCTCCGTTTCAATGGATTCAAAATCGCGGATAATCTGATCAAGTACCAAATCCTTAGGATCACCATTTCGGAAAGCTTTAACCAAAGAATCCAATGCCCTCTGAATCATCAAATCGGTTATTCCTGTCTGTGTTTCGTAGGGCCGGATACGGCATCCGATTTTGCGGATATAACCCCCGAACATATAGGCCAGGTAAGCGTTGATGGCTGTAGGGAGGGAAAAATCGTAAAAGATCACATCACCCAGATAAACAGAGACCTGCTCCATCCCTCTTCCATAGTTGTCCAACAATTTTTTCATGAACATGGGGAACATACTAAGATTACAGGAAAGATCCGATTTCATAATCCAAAGAACGGTATCGGATGGTTTCAGCCCGTTTATTTCAATGTAGTCGATGGCATTCTGGACAATAATATTCAGGGGAAGACACTGGCCGGTGTTAAAACTCAGGCTTCGCCGTATTGATTCATCCGAATTTGGGGTCAGAAGCACGTCGATCCCGCTGTTTTGCAGAACCGCCTCCAGGATTGGTCCGACATAGGGATCCCACAATGGCAGGAGGAGCGTTTTGCCTTTTAAATGTTTGGCACCGCTGAAAATAGCTGGCGGTAACTGATTTTCCAAACCTTCAATTTGCTGAATAAGGTTGCTGAAAAGTTTGAAGTCGATCGAGTGGCTTCTCAGAATTCGGGAAGATTCATCAATCATCGTCCTGATATGGTTTTGCCAGGCTTGTTTGATAACCGGGCTTTCGACCGCTATTTCGGTCTTAATATTTGCTTCTTTGCCGGATGCAACATGAAGAACCTCTGATCTTTGTCTCTCACGATGATTCCTGAATGCCCTGACAGCAGCCTCGATGCGTGTTTCGTACCCTACGGTGGAATCGTGCTCATCAAGTTGCAGGATCAGATATGGTTTTTGCCTGGCATCCAGTATCTCCTTGAAATATTCGATCACAAAGGCATCAGGTGTACATTTAAAGGAGGTGATCAGCACCGGGTAGCAATTTTCGGTATTTGAAACAACATCGGCGGCATGGAGAATTCTCGAAGCGAATTTCCACTGAATTGCTTTAATCAGTTCATCGGCATGGGATGTTTCAGTAGGATTATTTGGCAACATATCCATGTAAAAGGTTTTTATCCCCATCTTCTCGATGATATCGGGGATCGAATTGTTCATGGCAGGGGAGAGAACGGTATAAGGACGACCCAACAGTATAATGTGAATATCATCTGTATCCTTTAACTCCTGTAAATAAAGCGCCTTCCAATTCTCCTTAACCAGACGCACCTGTTCTTTCGCTTTTTCGTAAGCCAAGCTAAGATTGATAAACCCAATATCGCTTAATCCAATTGATTTTAACATCCTGAACAATTCCAGCCTGACTGAAAGCTCGCCATAGGAATAATTGAGATAGGGAGAAAGCAGTTTTTTACCCGATTTATAGTTTTTCTGAACGGAAATGACGGATGAAACAAACTGGGTATAATAGCAATACTGTTTGTTCTGTCTGGTTTCGCGCGATTCCTCGAGGTAGGCCGGCAGGAAAATATAATCGGCCTTATCCCGGAGATAATCCACATGTCCATGCATCGCTGCCATCGGGGAGCAAAACTCGGCGCTGCTCAGATTTTTCCCGTCTTTTATGGCATTCAGATAATTTTCGCTGGTAACCGTGCTGATATCAAGCAAATCGAAGAATTTCCGCCAGAACAGGATCTCCTCATAAAGATAAAGACCGGCAGGAATCCCAATTGTAAGGGTCGTTTTTTTTGCTTCAGGCCTGAACCGGAACAATTCATCCCTTTTTCGGATCAGCTGAAAATGGAGTGATTTGTTCTTCACATATTTATTCACCTCATAATCCCTTCCGCATAAGAAGCCATAAGCCTCTGTCTGATTATCGACTTCAGCGACTTTGAGTTTGCAATGATTGGTACATAATTCACAAACCTCCGATCTTACCGGGATCGACTTCTCATACAACTCAATACCTCTGAACGTGGTGGAGGGGCAATGTCGGTCGTGGATTTCAATGGCAACACCCAGGGCCCCTGTGAGGTGACAATACCTCGAGACCATGATGGGCTTTTTCAGCTTTTGCTCAAACGCAGCAACCAGTGCCTTGTTTTTGGCTGTAGCTCCCTGGAAAAATATCGCTTTGCCAATATAGCCGGGCACTGCCACTTTTGTGAAATAGTTCTCGCGGGTTGAGTGTAAAACAGTGGCCAGAATCTCGTCGGCAGAGTATCCTGCCATCAGGTAATGGTTGAGATCCCGTTCCATGAATACCGTACAACGGTCGCTCGCAAGGGGGGCAAATACATTTTCAACCCGGGAGGAATACTCATTCAGCGGGCATCCCAGTCTCTTGGCCTGCTCTTCAATAAAACTCCCGGTACCGGCCGCACAAACATTGTTCATCACCGAGAATGTAACCATTCCATGACGCATGACCGTGAATTTGGAGTCCTGTCCTCCGATCTCAATGATTGTATCGGTTTCAGGGTTCAGTTCATAGGCGGCCCGGGCATGAGCCGTTATTTCATCAAGGATAAGATCTGCCCCAATAATCTTGCCGATAAATTTTCTTCCCGATCCGGTAGTTCCCGCACCCAGAATTGAAAAACTGACATCCCTCTTTTTTGAATAATCGTGGATTGCTTCAAAGATCAGTTGGACTGCCTGCAACGGCTGCCCCGAGGTATAGGTGTAAAAACCGGCGACAACATCCTTATTTTGATCGATAATAACCGCCTTTGTGCTGGTCGAACCGATATCAATACCTAAAATGACCGGAATCGGGCTTTTGCTTGCCGGAATTGAGTAGACATCCACTTCAACCTCTTTCATAAATGGAAAACAGAGCGACCGAAAGGTATATTTTTCATGCGATTCAAAGTCGGGATAAGCCGATAAGGTGAGACGAAGCGGCGGATAATAGTACTGCTTCTCTCCCTTCCCGGTAATTACGAGATCTTCAATGCCATTCAGTTTAAGATCATTAGTTTCCCCCTCTTCCATACAAATCATAGCGGCTCCGATTGCACCGTATACATTGGCAAACTGATCGACGATGATTGGCTGTTCAATTAATTGGCTAATGTGACCAATCACGGCTTTATTAAGCGCTACACCTCCGGCGGCCACAATGTTTGAAAAGGCGTTGTTCTGAAAAACGGTATCGGTGATATTCTTTGCCAGACCATAGGATAATCCGTCACAGATTTCACCCAGCGAATAGCCCTCCTGCTGAGCATGGATCAGGTCGGTTTTGGCAAACACCGCACACCTCGAAGCTATTTTGGGGATTGCACCGTTGTTTTCCCATGCAATCCTGCTGAATTCCTGTATATCCTGAAGGTTCAGCCGTTCAGCCTGCTGGTCGAGAAAATTCCCGGTTCCTGCAGCACATGAAGTATTTGATTTGTAATTGCGGTATTCTCCATTTTTCTCAAAGGTGGCCATTCCGAATTTTTCCGCGCCGATGATTAACAGGGACTGAACCTCCGGGTGAAAATATTTGGCCGCAGTAATATAGGCAATCCGTGAATCGACCGGTACTCCCTGGGTTAGGATAGACGGGCAGGAGGTGGTATAACCGATCGCTTTGAGATGGTTTATTTCAATTTCCCCCAATGACCTCATGAGAATTTCAACGATCTTCCCCTTATGGAAGTTATAGGAGGAGTGGATAATCCGGTTTTGTTCATCAATAACGGCAATACCCACGGCTACCGAGCCAATATCAATACCAAGAAAGTAATTTTTCATTCTGGCTTATTCCCTTCTGTTAGAAAAGTTATAATGATAAGAATGACAATCCGGTGATGATTCTTAAAGGAGAGGTAAAGGTACTCCCCTTCAATTGAAGGCAATGAACTTGAATAATGATTAAATATACATTTATTTTAGGACCTTTTCACACTTTTGGGCGGATATTATTGACCGGGGAACAGATTTGTGGTTATTGCCGGTCTATATTCAGAGCCTCGTGGATTGAACCTATAATTTCAGTTGGGTTCAGTGGCTTGCCAAAATATTTTGAAATAAGTTTACTGTTCAATGCTTCAACTATTTCAGGTGAACGATCAAATCCTGTGAGAATGAAAAATACAACATCGGGAAAATCATTTTTTGCCCTGGATGCAAATTCGAGACCACTCATACCCGGCATTTTCATATCGCTCACCACCGCTTTTATATCTTTTTCGGATGCGAGCACTTCCAGACCCATACGGCCTGACTCCGCCGTTAAAATGTGAAAATGGTCTTTAAAAAGACGTTTAAAAAGCATCAGGTTCATCATTTCGTCATCGACGTACAGTATTGTAGTTTTTTCGCTCATAATTTGTCAGCTTTACTGATTGGTAAATTTATGGTTACAATTGTCCCGCTTCCCTGATTAGACAAGTAACTAATTGATCCATTGTGTTCCTGAATAATATTGTAGGTGATTGATAGTCCCAGTCCGGTCCCCTTACCGACAATTTTAGTCGTGAAAAACGGGTCAAATATCTTTGGAATGTTATCCGGGCTAATCCCGTAGCCGGAGTCAGTGATGGTCAGTACAACCATATTTTGATTAACTTCTGAATTGATCTCAATGGTCCCTGTATTTTCTATGGCTTGCTCTGCATTGGAAATAATATTTAAAAAAGCCTGGTGCAATTTCCCTTCGCTTCCCGCAACCAGACACCTTTTTTCGGTATATTTTTTAGTCACCTCAACCTTCCCTCTCATCTGGTTCTGTAACATAATCAGACAATTATCAATAATAGAATGGATATCGCATTCCTGATGATTTAAATCATCCTGCCGGCTATAATGGCTCAGACTTGAAACGATCTCCGAAGCCCGTTTTATTCCGGTATTTATCGATGTGATAAACAGTTCAACCTCGTCGATATGATCCTTGAGGTTGCTTTCAAAATAATCTTCTATTCCTAAGATGCCCCCTTTGATAAAATTAAGGGGATTATTTATTTCGTGAGCAATACCTGCAGAGAGAAGTCCGACAGAAGCCATTTTTTCTGAATGAATCAACTGTTTTTGAATTGCCTGAAGCTCATCCAGTGCTGTTTGCAGTTTTTCTCTCTCATTCAGAAGTGCTTCGAATGCACTTGTCAGTTTTTCGTTGGCAGAAGCGAGTTCGATGGTCCTCTCCCTGACCAGAAGTTCAAGATTATTCCTGTGCTTTTCGAGCTCATTCTCAACCCTTTTCTTTTCAGTGATGTCGCGCGAAATACCTAACACGCCAATCAGATTCCCTTCAACGCCGTGGACCGGAACCTTAACGGTCTCAAGAACCGACAGATGACTATCTGATTCGAAAGTGACGTTCACTTCATGAACAACAGACTCATTCTCTGAAATTGCTTTTAAATCGCTTTCTCTGTAAAGATCAGCCAGCTTACGGTCGGTAAAATCATAGTCAGTTTTACCAAGGATGTCGCATTCCTTAGCTCCGAAGAGCTTTTCGAATTTCGGATTGCACGACAGATAAATCCCATTCGGGTCTTTAAACCAAACCAGGTCCGGAATGGAATGATTCAATATCCGGAACAGGTTCTCGCTTTCACGGGTATGCTTGATCTCCTGCTGAAGCATTCCATAGCGGGATTCCAGCAATACAATCATGGCTGATATTGAGGTGCGTAGGTTTTCCAATTCTCCGATAAAGGGAGTCTTTAAGGAATATGAGATATTGACCTCTCCTTTACTTACCTGAAGTGCAAAATGTTCGAGTTGTTTAAGAGGCTTAAGGACAATATGCCAGAGTAACAGGTAGAGCACCAGTATAAGCACCAATGCCAAGGCTGCGATGATAAAGATTATGCCTATCCGGATATTTTTAAGATGGCTTTCCAAAAATTTTGGGGTGATGACAACTTCAATGGTCCCGATATCCTCATCGGGAATATGAATGGTCTGGACACTGGATAGCATTCATATTCC
>Ga0214192_1002217_pt1 | contig 10230 bp, 7 predicted proteins | sample TroBogEpilimnion_44_FD_153030 | JGI IMG/M metagenome (GOLD analysis project Ga0214192, IMG submission 153030) | Freshwater microbial communities from Trout Bog Lake, WI - 29JUL2008 epilimnion | ecosystem: Environmental > Aquatic > Freshwater > Lake > Epilimnion/Euphotic zone | place: Trout Bog... | reverse complement strand
GGCTGCGAAGGCTACTACAATGTCAATACCAATCCGCGCAATACGCACAATCAGTTCGCATCCTACGGTGACCATACCACCGGCGGCGGCCAGATGCTGATCGTAAACGGCGCCACCAGCCCCAACATCAGCGTCTGGTGCCAGAATATCACCGTGACGCCGAATACCAACTATCAGTTCTCCGCCTGGGTGTCAAACGTGGACCAGAGCATCCAGCCGCTGCCCAATCTGCAGTTTGAGATCAATGGCGTGGGAGCGGGGCCGCACTTCAGCCCTGTCAATACGTCGGGAGTATGGACGCAGTTTTACACCCTGTGGAACTCCGGCAGCAATACCAATATCAGCATATGCCTCTCCGACTCCAGCAATGCGTCGGGCGGCAATGACTTTGCGATAGATGATATATCTTTCGTGCCTATCTGCTCGCTGATCGATACGGTGCACATCACGACATTTGTGAAGCCGACTGTGGTACTGCCTGCAGATACGACCTTTTGCGACAGCGTGTATAATGTAGTGACACCGATAGTGACCGGCACAGGTACCCTGAGCTACTACTGGTGGGATGCGACCACAGGACACACCGATACCGTGCGCCGCGCCGGGGTCAACTGGCTCCAGGTCAGTAACCAGTGCGCTAACTCGGCTGCCCGCGATAGTATGTTCACCACCCTGCTGCATAGCCCGACCGTAGCGCTCCCCGCAGATACGCTGGTGTGCAATCAGCCATCCGATCTGCTCACGCCAATTGCTACGGGGTCATCGCCTATCAGCTATCAGTGGCAGGATGCGACGACAGATAGTACCTATAGTGCTACCGTCACCGGCGCCTATGCCGTGCAGGTCAGCAATGTATGCGGCACAGCCTCCGACACGATCAATGTGCGGTTTAATGCACGCCCTGTCATCAGCCCGCTGACCAGCTATGTGCCGAAGTGCTTTGGTGATACAGATATCATCACATCGCCTACCCCTGCCAATGATACTGTGATCTGGCAGGATGGCACACGTGCCCCGACCTATCAGGTCACCGGCTCCGGCACCTACTACTATGTGTGGAGCAATGAATGCGGCGTGTCCCTCGTCGGCGATACCTTCGTCTACTCCTATATCGGCCCGCCTGCTGCCTCCAGCCTCGGCCCGCGCGATACCCTGATGTGTAATGGCGCCTCTGTGACCCTCGGACCGACACCACTGCCTACGGGAGTGAGCTTCGCATGGCAGGGTAGGGGAGCGACCGCAGCCGATACCCTCGCAGACTATACGACATCTGCCGCAGGCCAGTACATACTGCAGATCAGCAACCGCTGCGGAGTGCTGCATGACTCCATCACACTAGATACACTGCTCTCGCCGCCACCATTTACTATAGGGCAAAGTCAGGGACTCTGTGTGGGCAGAGACCTCACGCTGACTGTCTCTCCGCTGCCTGACTCGGGTACGGCGCTGCTGTGGCAGGATGGGGTGACGACTACAGATACATTCCTCGTCACGACTGCGGGTACCTATACACTCACCGAGAGCAATCAATGCGGCACCACGCCTGCATCTGTCACCATCAGTCCGCTCTATGCGCCGACTATCGGCCTCGATCCGCTGCCCGTGCAGTGCGATGTGGACAGCGTGCTGCTCAGCCCTGTAGCGACCGATGCTGCCAGCTATCTGTGGAGTACCGGTTCATCGCAGAGTGAGGTATACGTGCATACCTCGGGCCACTATACAGTCACCGTGACCAATGGCTGCGGCAGCGCCGACACAGGTGTGACCGTGATCATGCGCATATCTCCGGTGCCGGTGTACAATGGCGCCGTGATAGACAGCTGCGACCGCGCCAAGGTCCTGCTCAATGCACAGAATCCCGGCAAACTCTTCTCCTGGTCAAATGGTGCCACGACATCCACGATCACCGTGACCGATACCGGATTCTACTATGTGGTGATATCAGACTCCAATGGCTACTGCCCGGTCACTGATCATGTGCAGGTCATCGAGCACTCCTGCGAGTACTGCCGTGTGGCGGTGCCGACGGCGTTCTCTCCAAATGATGATGGCAAGAATGATCTCTTCCGTGTCTTCTTTGAGTGTGCGCCGGAGTCCTATGAGATGCGTATCTATGACCGCTGGGGTGAGCTCGTCTACGAGTCATCCACCGTCGGCGACGGCTGGAATGGCGTCTTCCGCAATCGCGCTCAATCCATCGGTGTCTACACCTTCTACATCCACTACCGCGACTCCAATACACACGAGGACCGCGACCTGTCCGGCAATGTGACGCTGCTGAGATAGTTGATATTTACATACTGGTGTTATGTATGCTATATATAAGAATTGGTTTTGGTGTCTATGGGAAAAGCCGTGGATACAATTTTATTGCGACTATAGTACTTCCAACTAAACCAATAAATCCGAAGAAAAACATCCCAGCTTCATATGGATTATCATGATTTACACTGTTCGGTGGCCTGCGTTTATATGGGTTTATATATGTTCCGTCTCTTTTATAATAACCCGAAACGGATACAGATGCTGGAGTTAATTGATTATGAAAATTTACCGCAAAACTGAAACCGATTATAGTTAATAATAACCCAATTATAATTGATCTCCAATTGCTTTGAGAAGGCGGATTAGCTAATTTGTCTAAAGGGACGGCTATGTCTGGCGAGTGTTTGATTTCAACAAAGTCATTGACTAACGTTGAAGAAATAGAGGCACTTTTGCTTATTTGCTTATAAGAGGATGTTTGTGGGGTGTCGTATTTTTTTGAATGCTCAAAAAGTAACTTTTCAAATTCACTATTTGTGTTTAAGCTATTTTTTTATAAAGTATTCCTTTACGTAATCTATTCTAAGCAGATATATAAATTCATTGAAATGATCAATACACAATCTCTCTTCTGACCCCGATAATCTTTTACCAGCTTGGATTAATGCTGCTGCCTTCCGTAATTCCATCGTTCTATTATTCATATATGAAATGTACGATAATTATTGAGATGCAAGAATGATGATGTAAGAGGATATTTTGTTTTTTTTGCAGAAACAAAAATCCTATGGCATACATCATGGTCGATATCGAGAGCGATGGACCTATACCCGGAGACTACTCCATGATCTCATTCGGAGCGATACTCGTCGACGAACAATTAGACAAAACTTTTCACGGCAAACTCAGGCCCATCTCGGAGCGCTTCATACCTGAGGCTTTGGCGGTGTCGGGATACTCCCGGGAGGAGACGATGCAGTTTGATGAGCCGGTGAAAGTCATGACAGACTTCAAACAATGGATCAACGAAACAGCCAGGGACCGCCCCATCTTCATCAGCGACAACAATGGTTTTGACTGGATGTTTATCTGCTGGTATTTCCATCACTTCATAGGAGGAAATCCATTCGGATTCAGTTCGCAGAATCTGGGCAGCCTCTACAAGGGAATCGAAAAAGACACCTTCAAAACCTTCAAGCACCTTCGCAAAACAAAACACACGCACAATCCCGTCGACGATGCCCGCGGCAATGCGGAAGCACTCCTCACGATGAAGCGGGAGATGGGATTGAAGATTAAATTTTGACGGAAGAAATGCGGCTACTCATTAGCTATGGATGAAAATATAACAAGCTACAGCTCCAAATTTTGTTTCTTTACGTATGTAAACACAAGTAATACTTTGTAAAGCATGACAAGACTCTTTCTCTTATTGCTGCTACTAGGCAGTCTCTCCATATCCGCACAGGATACTATCAAACCCGGCCAGCCATGCACGCCCCGCTCGATCACCTATCGCAGCAAACAGCTCATGGCAAACTCCGCCTTCGTACATGACAAAAACCTCGACTCGCTGATCGTCGTCTTTCAGGATCATATGATATACTCCAATATGTCCCTGCGCAAAGACCTCTGGCACCTCACCGACGCGAGCAAAAAAGTCCGCTACTCAGGCATCACCTCAAAGAAGGTCTTCAAGGCCGAGAAGGTCAACCCTGATAGCACCTACTTCAAATATACCTATGTCAAGCTCCCCGACACGCTGATGTGGGGCGGCTATATCGGCTACAGGCATAAGTTTACGATGAAGGACAACTTCACGGGGTCGACCTATACCGTGGTGCTCTACGAGTGCCCGGACATCAAGATCGATCCCGAGTTTTCCAAATATTATTTCAGCGAACTGTTCTTCCTCAAGGTGCCTATCCAACTCTCCGGCGGTATCATCAAGGCCGTAGCCGAGCAGCGCGTCAATGACAAACCCGTCAGCCGGGGCGAGCTCCTCCTCCTGCGCATGAACGACGACGCCAACTGGGACGGCGTCAGCTTTATGACGCCGATGGAGAAGGGCTACACCTACATGCTCCCTGACGGCACCAGCAAAGAAAAGAAATACGCCAAAGAGCTCATGGAGGAGCTCAGCGGCCGCAAGGATTATCCCACCATTCCATATAGGGAGGAGTTTGAGCACGAGTAGGAGAGTCCGATGATTTAAAGCTCTGTGGCGGTTTGTATTTACAAATCGAAAATGAGTTGAAGAAGATAGAAATTGGAAAATAGTTACGATAAGATGAGAACAATCGCAGTATTTCTTTTTCTATGTTTATCTAGGCAGATGTATGCCCAGATTGACACAATCAGTTGGACAAAAGGAAAATACTTACCACAATCATTAGCTTTAGGTCAGTTTGGGAATTTTCTAATAGATAGCGATTTATATGTGGCTGGAGGATGGATAAACTCTGTAGGTAGCAGTCCTTTCTCTGATAATGTTTGGCGCTATCACATTCCGACTGATACATGGTTTGAGATGAGCCATCTTCCTTTGGGTTCCGCTGTAGCTGCTTCATTTTCGCTTAATGGTAAAGGGTATTTACTAACATGTGGTGACTCCTCTACTAGTTATCTATGTAGTTCTAAATTTTGGGAGTATGACCCAATACGAGATATTTGGACAGCACTTGCTGATCTTCCGGACTCGACAAGAATAAATTCATCTTGTTTCACATATGGAGGTAAAGGATATGTTGGGCAAACAGGTATTTGTTCCATTCCAGATTCACATTTTTGGGAATATGACCCAACAACAAATCGATGGACTCAAGTAGCATCGCTTCCCGCAAATATAGCTGGTGGAAGTACCGGGATTCTATTCAATAATTCAAATGCATATTTATTCGGGGGGTACGAATTTAGCGGATTTACTGTAGGTGATATCTGGCAATATGACATTCTCGCAGATCACTGGGATAGTATCGGACAAATACCTAATCATCCACGCGATTATATTATTCTTTGGGGATGCGACAGTACAATAATAGTGGGAGGGGGCACTGATGCCACCTCAATGTGGAATGATTATCATTTTTTTGACGTACTAAATAATTCCTGGAAACCTGTAATTTTTCAAAATTTTCCAGATAGTGCCGTCTCGGGGTTTTCCTTTATTAAAGGCAAGACAGCATATTATTTTGGAGGAACCACGAATCCCAATGGTGATTTTTTCGACAGCGTTGGGATCTGGTCTGCTGATGTGTCTAAATACGTTCATGATACTACTACTGGAGTCAGCGAACCATCCGCGAAGCCTTTGGTATCTGTCTACCCCAATCCGATCAATCAAAGTCAGTCTTTTTTTATATCCGTAGGGCAGCGGGCGCAGGTTACTTTCGTAGATGCGCTCGGGAGGGTGATAGGTGAGCAGCCGCTAAATAGCGGATCAAACAGAATCAAATTGAGTGTATCTGATGATGTAATCTTCTATCGTATTATTTTTGGTGATGGGGAGTCTGCCACCGGGAAGGTCGTCATGATGCAATAATAACTTACAAATCGAAAATGAATAGAAGAAGATAGAGGCAGGAAAATAGTTACGATAAAATAAGATAAGATAAGATGAAAGTAATCGCTATAGTTCTTTTTATATTCCTGTCTATACAAGGCTATACTCAAGATACTATTAGATGGGTAAAACAAAATCAATTGCCGAGCTCTTTAAGTCTAGGCCAATTTGGTCATTTTTTGATTGATTCAGATTTTTATGTGGCCGGAGGCTGGCAAACTTCTGTAGGGAGTAGCCCATATTCCAGCCAAGTGTGGCGTTATCATATTCCGACTGATACATGGTTCGAACTGGGACATCTTCCATTGGGGGCAGCCATAGCAGCTTCTTTTACTATAAATGGAAAGGGCTATATTTTGACGTCTACTGATTCCTCTACCAGCATATGTAATTCTAAACTTTGGGAGTATGATGCTTTTAGCAATACATGGACAAGAAAAGCAGATTTCCCAGACTCACCGCGGCAAAATTCTTCCTATTTTGTGTATGATGGAAAGGGGTATGTTGGGCAAACTGGAATATGCGCTACTTCTGATGCCCATTTTTGGCAATATGATCCGATAATAAACCAATGGCTTCAGATTGCTTCTTTGCCATGTAATCTATCAGGCGGGAGTGAAATTATTTTATCCTACGATGCCAAAGCCTATTTATTTGGTGGCTATGATTTTAATGGATCATCTTACCGGGATATATGGCGGTATGACATTCTTTCTAACCATTGGGATAGTTTAGGTCTGATGCCAGGGAACCCACGGTTATATATTGTTCTTTGGGGCATGGATAGTGTTATTTTGGCGGGAGGAGGTGAGGATGATATAAACGTGTTCAACGATTTCTATATTTATCGGTTATCATCTAATTTTTGGACCCCCGTTGTTTTTCAAAACTTTCTTGATAGTGCTCTTTCCGGAGCATCATTTATTTTTGATAAGAGAGCATATTATTTTGGAGGAACCACGAATCCCAATGGTGATTTTTTCGACAGCATTGGGATCTGGTCTGCTGATGTATCTAAATACGTTCATGATACTATTACTGGAATCAGAGAACCATCCGCGAAGCCTTTGGTATCTGTCTACCCCAATCCGATCAATCGAAGTCAGTCTTTTTTTATATCCGTAGGGCAGCGGGCGCAGGTTACTTTCATAGATGCGCTCGGGAGGGTGATAGGTGAGCAGCCGCTAAATAGTGGATCAAACAGAATCAAGTTGACTGCATCTGATGATATAGTCTTCTATCGTATTGTTTTTGATGATGGGGAGTCTGCCACCGGGAAGATCGTCATTATGCAATAATCCTCCCTTCCATCTCTGGCGAACCGGGCTGCTCAGTAGGACCGGGAAAAAATCTCAGATCATGGCATCTGCCTATGTGTTGCTTAAGAGTGAAGCGCAGTCCTATACTTTGACAGCCTGTGCGTGGATGCTTTCTATTTCAGTAATGTTTAAAAAAACAAAAATTCAATTTCATTTTTATATTTGGCACAGTTCTTTGAATCGGAGAGGGGAGCAAGGAAGTTGTTCAGACTTTGTATTATAAATTCCGGTCAGCGGGATTTTTTGAAAAGTAAAAAATATGGGAGTCAAAAGTCGAAGTGATCTGCATCGTCAAAGCGGAAGATGGCTTCGGAAAATATCCCTCTTATGTTTTGGTACTTTTCCCGCAAAAGACATAAGTCTGAACAGTTTCATTGTTCACTTTTTTAATTCACCACCTAAATACAATCCAAAATGAAAAAACTGATCCTCCTGGTCGGTGGCGTATTGATATGCGCCATGACCTTTGCGCAAACGCCGACCGGCATCCTGACCATCTTCTCCGAAGACGGCCATAAATTCTACCTCATCCTAAACGGGCAAAGGCAAAATGATAAACCGGAAACCAATATCCGTGTAGAGGGCCTGACGCAGCAGTACTATAGCGGCAAGGTCATCTTTGAAGACAAGACGCTCGGTGAGATCAGCAAGAATATACAGATCGCCACCGGCGGCGAGAGCACGCTCAGCGATGTGACCTATAAGATCAAAGCGGGTAAGGACGGCAAGCAGGTGCTGCGCTTCTACTCCGCCAATCCTATCAATGCCGATGTGCCACCGGTGAGGCCGGAGGGCGTGACGGTGTATAACAGCGGTGTGCCTACGCCGGTATCTACCACCGTGACTCAGACGACGATCACAGAGACGACAGGCACCAATGCCAATGTCAACGTAAACGGTATGGGTATAAACGTGAATGTCAATATGCCTGAAAACGGAACGGTAGTCCAGCAAACGACGACGACGACTACCACGACTACATCGTCCTCATCGGCATCTACCATCGCTCCTACGCCGACTACCCCTGCCAGCTGCGGTGGCTATCCGATGGCTCCGGGCGACTATCAGTCGGCTAAGTCGACGATAGAGCAGGCCAGCTTCGAAGACTCCAAGCTCAGCACTGCCAAGGAGATAGCAGCGGCTAACTGCCTCTATGCTGCACAGGTGGCAGAGATATGCAAGCTCTTTGGTTTTGAAAATACGAAGCTGACATTCGCGAAGTATGCGTACAAGAGGTGTATCGATCCTCAAAACTATTTCAAGGTCAACAATGTGTTTGACTTTGATGCCAGCAAAACGGAACTAAGCAGCTTCATCAGGCATTGATGAGTATAAATTCCGGTTTGCGGGATTTTTTTCAATAGGTACAAAATACAGGGGGGATCTTCATCGTCAAAGTGGGGCGTCACGAATAACTCAGTCTTCAGGAAATTCTGCATTGTTTGCCAGAGTGGAGATTTTGTATTTGCAAGGGCTCTCCACCCCCGGCCTGCGGCCGCCCCCGCCAGCGGGGGACAGAACAAGTTGCAATATCTCCAATATTCTGATTGAGTCACTGGGTCGCCTCTATAGGTTTTGTCATGGAGGGGCTCTCCACCCCCGGCCTGCGGCCGCCCCCGCCAGCTGGGGATAGAAGAGGCTGCAATATCTCCAATATTCTGACTGAGTCACTGGGTCGCCTCTACAGGTTTTGTCACGGAGGGGCTCTCCACCCCCGGCCTGCGGCCGCCCCCGCCAGCGGGGGATAGAAGAGGCTGCAATATCTCCAATACTCTGACTGAGTCACTGGGTCGCCTCTACAGGTTTTGTCATGGAGGGGCTCTCCACCCCCGGCCTGCGGCCGCCCCCGCCAGCGGGGGATAGAACAGCCGGATGCTTCCCCAGACGGTGGCTCGGCGGCGGCGGGGGGATAGGGGCGATTTTGTGCTAGCAGGAAGTGATGGGGCTGTTGTTTGTGGTTTTGAGATTAGCTATATTTGTAGTGATTGGTTTGATAGTGCAAGATTAATTTCAATTATGCATATGTTTAGTTTGAATAATAATTTGGTGAATGTGCAGTGGCTTGTATTTCAATCGTTTGGTTTTTTGCAAAAAGTAGCACTCTAGTGTAAAATATGGATTTGGTGTAATGTATAAGTGAAATCGGGTGGATGGCCAGACTGTGGTTTTTTTGATGGGCTGGTGATGTGATTTTGGGGTCTGTGGATGGACTATATATGTCGAAATAGGGGTAATCGTGGTGGGTGGGCAATCTATTTGTATTTCTCAGTAATAAATGTTTATTTTTGCCTGTCGAAATTTTAAAACAAAAACAACCAGCATTTGATACCAAATCAGCGTCCCTATGGGGGCAACAGGGGCAGGGCACCAAGACGTGAACTCGAACACCGCATCAACGAATTAATCAGAGTACCCGAGGTCCGTATAGTCGGCGAAAATATAGAGCCGGGTGTATATCCTACACGTGAGGCGCTGGAGAGGGCTCAGGAGCTGGGCATGGACCTGGTGGAGATATCGCCGAATGCGGTCCCGCCTGTATGCAGGATCACTGACTATAATAAGTTCCTCTACGAAAAGAAGAAGAAGGAAAAAGAAATAAAGGCGCACTCGAAAAAAGTCGAAATCAAAGAAATCCGCTTTACGGCGAATACGGATGAGCACGACGTGGAGTTTAAGGCTAAGCATGCTGAGAACTTTCTCCAGGAGGGCAATAAGGTGAAGGCTACGCTGATGTTCAGGGGCCGCGCGATCGTCTTTAAGGAAAGAGGTGAGCTCCTGCTCCTGCAGTTTGCCAAAAGGCTGGAGGAAGTGGCCTCGGTAGAGCAGCTGCCGACGCTGGAGGGCAAGCGGATGATGATGACGCTGACTCCGAAGAGTAAGAAGAAGTAAATGGACTGATTACCCTCCTAATCCTCCCCTGAAGGGAGGACTTTTATGCAAGTAGAAGAATTAATTTTGGAGATTTATTATTAAATCGGAGATGGTTTTATATATTTGCGACCCGATTTTAATGTTTCCGTAGCTCAGCTGGTAGAGCAATTGACTCTTAATCAATGGGTCCGGAGTTCGATCCTCCGCGGGAAC
>Ga0214192_1002216_pt1 | contig 10233 bp, 9 predicted proteins | sample TroBogEpilimnion_44_FD_153030 | JGI IMG/M metagenome (GOLD analysis project Ga0214192, IMG submission 153030) | Freshwater microbial communities from Trout Bog Lake, WI - 29JUL2008 epilimnion | ecosystem: Environmental > Aquatic > Freshwater > Lake > Epilimnion/Euphotic zone | place: Trout Bog... | reverse complement strand
ATTAGAGACATAGCGGAGGGGTGTACCGTTTGCGAATTTCGCAGTGGTCATGTCTTTATTAAAGTCTACGAACTTCGCCTGGATCTTGCCGGTCTCTATCTTATCGTAGTTTTTCTTGAAGGCCGAGATGCTGTCTTTATTAAGTATGACAGGAGTGATCTTTGGTTTGTCGACCTTGTGGCGGTTTGGTTCACCTGCACGCTTGTAGCAGACGGCATAGTTATCCTTGAAGTGCTCATTGGCAAATTTCACGATGTCGGCTTTGGTGATCTTGGCCATCTCATCGAGTTCTTTGGCTCTGTATGACCAGGGGATATCCTTCACGAAAGCATCCATGAGCTCACTGGCTACGGCGCGGTTGTTTTCTTTCGCTTTCATCTTCTGCAGGCGGAGATTCTGTATGATCGCCGGGATCAGCCAGTCATCGAACTCGCCCTTTTTGATCGCATCGATCTGTGAGATCAGGAGGTCTTTGACTTCCTCCAGTGTTTGTCCTTGCTTGGGTTCGCCATAGAGTTTGAAGATACAGTAGTCTTTCAGCGCGCTGACATATGAGTATCCGGAGAGTACTTTTTGTTTCTGCACGAGATTGAGATCGATCATACCTGCTGCACCATTGGAGAGGATCATGTCGACCATCTTTGCCATGAGAGCATCCTTGGTACCGTCGCCATCGAAACGATAGCCGACGAATACATGCTCTTTAGTAGGGCCTTTGACCTCTGCATATTGCGGCTTGTCGAGCGGTACGGGAGGAGCCTTGGTGAAGGCAGGAATTTGTTTGTCCTTCCAAGCGCTGAAGTGCTTCTCAAGGATCGCGATGGTCTTCTCCGGATCTACATCACCGCAGAGGATGATGGCGATGTTGTTAGGATTATAGTAAGTATCGAAATACCTGTGGATGTTGACCATCGATGGATTCTTCAGATGCTCACCGAGGCCGATGGTGGTCTGACTGCCATATGGGTGGTTTGGCATGAGCATGCTGTCTACTGCGAAGTTTGACCAGCGGATGTCGTCATCCTGATTGCGGTTAAACTCTTCGTATACAGTCTCCAGCTCTGTGTGAAAGAGCCTCAGCACGAGCGTCGAGAAGCGCTCGCTCTCGAGTGTAGCCCATTTGTCGATGGAGTTTGATGGGATGTCATTGACATAGACGGTCATATCATTGCTGGTGAATGCATTGGTGCCGCTGGCTCCGATAGAGGCGACCATTTTGTCATACTCGCTCGGTACGGCGTAGCGTGATGCCTCGTGAGATACGCTGTCGATCTGTGCGTAGATGGCTTTCTTTTTTGCTTCATCTTTTTCTGCGAGATGTTTTTCATACAAGTCAGATATTGTAGCAAGTTCTTTCGATTCTTTGGCCCAGTCGATGGTGCCATAGTGCTGTGTACCCTTAAACATCATGTGCTCAAGGTAGTGTGCGAGACCTGTAGTCTGAGCAGGATCGTATTTACTGCCGGCCTTGACTGCGATCATAGTTTGTACGCGCGGAGTTTCTTTATTGACAGAGATGAAGACCTTGAGGCCATTCTTTAATGTGTATTCCTTTACGTTATAGAGGTCATTGGGTATAGGTGGTGAAGGTTTAACATTTGATTGTCCTAAGAGAGATTGCATAAACAATGTTGTGGTTATAAATAAGAGCGTACGTATTCTTGACATGAATGTATAATTGACTTATTTTGGAAATATAAAATAACGAAACACGAGCGGCAAACATAGTTAAATATTGAGAAAGTAAACACCACACATACATGAGCTCCAAAACCCCCTCTGACAGCATTGACATAGACGCTTTGCTCGGTGGCTCTTTTCTTTTCAGGACGCCGAAAGGCAAGTCGCTGAAAGAGCGTTACACCCCCTTCAACCAATACGTGGACCTGCTCAAAGTAAATGGTGTATATCCATTTGGCAGGATCGCGACATCCAGACTCGGCGAAGAGATGTATATCTCTAACACCTGGGCTGATGAAGACAAAGCATGTATCAACTTTGGCTCGCAGGACTACCTCGGGCTGAGCAATCATCCCGCAGTGATACAGGCCGCGAAAGATAGCATCGATAAATATGGCATCAATGCCGGCGGATCTCCCGTGCTCGGCGGGCAGAATACCCTCACCTCGCAGCTCGGCAAAAAGATCGCAGAGGCGCTGAAGGTGGAGCAGGCACATATATTCCCTAATGGCTGGAGTGCCTGCTTTGGTGCGATAGCGGGGCTGGTGACGGCGCGTGACTGTATCGTGATGGATATGCTGATGCACAACTCGTCTGATGTAGCGGCTAAATATGCGACTGAAAACACCTATAAGTTCAAGCACAATGATCTGGAGGATCTGGAGAAGAAGCTAAAATTCTGGCGGGACAGGAGTAAGGAGAGTGGCCTCTTCGTCGTGATCGAGACGCTATACTCGATGAACTCTGACGGACCTGACATGACGGGCATCTATGATCTCTGCGTGAAGTATGACGCGATCCTGATGGTGGATGTGGCGCATGAGTTCGGGTGTATGGGGGAGGATGGGCTCGGCCTGATGAGCGATATCCTGAACAATAAAAATAAAGACAATCTGGTGCTGACCGGCTCGCTGAGCAAGGTGATGGGCAGCATAGGGGGATTCGTAGCGGGGCCGCGGAGTATCAGACAGCAGATAGAGATCTTCTCGCCATCTTTTACTTTTGCCACTGGTATCTCTCCTATATCGTGCTCGATAGCGCTGAAGTCGCTGGAGATCATCATGAGCGAGGAGGGCAAAGAGCGCCGCCGCCGCCTCATGTCGGTGATCAAATACACCATCGAGGAGCTAAACAAAAGGGGCTTCATCACCAATGGCTACCCGAGCCCGATCATACCTGTGCTGATAGGTGACTCACGCCTCGCACGCCTGCTGTGCCGCGAGGTGCTGACGATGGGCCTGATAGCGAACCTGATAGAGTTTCCGGCGGTGCCGAGGAATAAGTCGATCATCCGCATACAGATGATGGGCGATATGTCTCATGACCATGTACTCCGCGCCTGCAATATCCTCCACGACGCGATCATCAAGGTACAAAATGTACTGCTGAATGTGAAGATGGATGCGATAGAGATATTGCCGGAGGGGTAGGATGGTAGTCGCTGACGCATATTCCACGCTTCGGAATACGAACAGCAATATTTTATGCTGGAGCGGACTAAGGGTAGCGGGGATTAAGGCTGATTAGGTTCTAATATTTTATCTATCATCTATGAAAAACACCATACTGTTTTTTCTTATTATATTGACCGGGTGCCAATCAGGGCCGCTCAAGCATTCACCATCTGTATCGACAAGTAATACAGAGTACAATGAGTCTCCGACGCGGAATGACACTATCCAATCGCTATTGGAGAAAGGAAGTATTGATACAGTGGTGATACCTTTAGATGGATATGACAATCTCGTTTTTACCAGAGGTGAATGGGAGGTTATTCTAAGATATGATCCGGAATTGAAAAGCAATCACAATTCGGATGTTGATTATCAGTATGATCATCATAGCAAAGGCGTTTCTTTTTTCGAAGGAGAGGTAGGCCAGGACACATACTATTTGCTGTATACTTATTATGCACGCAAAAGACGGGGCACTGAGCATGATGCTGAACAGAAAAAAATTTATGATCTCTATCAGGAGATTAATGCCATATTTCAAAGGTTAAAAGGCGGCGGGACTTATTTTGGGCATAATTACTACCGGATAGCTGCCTACGCAGAAGATGCTTTGAATGACTATTCAGGGGATGCCTATAAACAACCTTATAATTTTACAGCGCAAAGAAAACTTTATGTGGACTCATTAAAGGAGATTATCTCTGACGGAATAGAAGATGATGCTACGAATTTTGATGACCAATCCAGGACTAAAGAAAAGGAGCTGCTATTCAGAAAAGCTGAGCATATCAATTCGGAACTTACTGACTACTTTTATCTGAGTAAAGTACGAGAATTTCAATATTCGAAATTCTCTACCCCACTATGGCGCAAGAATGAAGCACAGCCATTGCCATGACTTCTTGTGCCCTCATGCAGCGCCGAGTGAGGGCACAAGAACGCCACCCGCAGGCTCGCCCGGCATTCTTGCGCCATAGTGGGATATATTTTTCTGCTGCCGATATTGATAGCACTGCATGGTGATAAAACTAAGCGCAGGTGGAAATTCTATTTTCAGATCATTTAAACCTTTTGGGCAGACCTTTGCTGTGTCGTATATAGTTGGGCGATCGACCAAGGCCTAAGAACTGAAAGTGGCATTTGGTCGCATCTGTGTTTTTAAATGTAAGGGGAGTGAACCATTTACTCCGGCTCATGTCGATAGATATGCACCAACCCGGTGGGCCTTGGGTGGATGTTTTCAAATAATAATCAGGAATAATGACTGCACTGTCCCTGCTGATAGTATATGTCAGGATAGCATCTTTGGTATAAAAAAGGAAATCAAGAATGCCGTCCTTATTAATGTCTCCGAAATAAGCAGGCGGAGCGCTAAGGAAATTGGCACTGTAGGAATGATCGCGCATTCCATTGTCCATATTGAGTGGTATCCATTTGACCATGTGTCTATCGGTGATGTCAAATAAAAGGTCCCAGGTGAAAAGATTCCAACCAGATGTGCCTTCATCCCTTACGATTAAAAGCAAATACTTTTTATCCTTTATGGTCATTTGATAAGCAGCGATGATACCCGGAGAGACAAATGAATCCCTGAGTAAAGCCTGAATGCAATATGAAGTGTCAAGGAAAGAGAGTGTATCAAAATTAGCACCGACCCGATCTCTCAAACCAAAGTATGGGAATGTATGCTTCAGCTTCAGACGCTTATTAAGGCCGGAGCAGTATCGGGGAGTCGCAAATGAGTCTACAGTATGAATGAGTGATGTATGCGGATGCAGGGGTATCTCTGTAATATTGATATGTGCACTAGTCCCCTGCAATAGTCCAAAATCAGATATCCATTGGACCTTAGCAGTATCGGGGTCGCTCATCCCGGCAAACAGGACCGGCGATGCAAATAAATGCATCAGGATGATCAGATTGATTTTAATATAATGAGCCATTTTTTCTCAGGTACGGGCATAAGCAGGTATCTCTAAAATAGAAAAAAATCTCCGCTATGGCGTAAGTAATAAAGCATCGCTATTGGCATACCTTGCGATGCCATCCTGCTACGCCTGGTGAGGGCAGATGAACGCCACGCGCGGGCCCGCCCTGCATTATTCCGCCACAGTGGAGATTTCGGAAAAAATCATTTATACTTACAAACTCATAAATAAATACGCAAATGAATTTAGATGTATTATTGATCATAGTCGGGGCCATATTTAGCGCTATCATGATCAGCGTGGCCTACGTGATCAACCACAAGGAGCAGCCGAGGCAGATCTGGATGCTATTCTTCACGGAGATGTGGGAGCGGTTCTCCTTCTACGGTATGCGGGCGCTGCTGATCCTGTATATGACGCATGTGCTTCTCTTCCCGGACAAGGATGCTAACCTGCAGTATGGCGCCTACAATGCGCTGGTATATACCATGCCGCTGCTCGGTGGCTGGCTGGCTGACCGGCTGCTGGGTTTTCGCAAATCGATCGTGCTGGGTGGTATACTGATGGCTATCGGGCATCTGGTACTGGCTATCCCCTCGCAGGCGACCTTCTTTCTCGGATTGGGCTTCCTGATATCGGGCAATGGTTTCTTCAAACCCAATATATCGAGCCTGCTGGGTCGATTCTACACGGAGCAGGATCCGCGCAAGGATGCAGGCTACTCGATCTTCTATATGGGTGTGAATATCGGTGCCTTCCTCGGTGGGGCGATCTGCGGATACCTGGGCAAAGAGATAAGCTGGCACCTGGGTTTCGGTATAGCCGGGGTGTTTATGATACTGGGATTGGTGGTTTTTCTGGCTTTTCAGCGTATACTGGATCAGGAGGGATACCCACCTGCGCCGGAGAAGCTGGCTGTAAAAGTGGGTGGTGTGATGTCTATGGAGTGGGCGCTGTACACTGGTGCGTTTCTGCTGGTGCCTGTAGCGGTATTTCTGGTGCAGTATCATACGATCATGGAGTACCTGCTGTATCCGCTCGGTGCAGCTGCGCTGATATATGTGATCTATGAGAGCTTTAAATTTGAAAAGGCCCTGCGCCAGCGGCTGTGGGCGGCATCGATCATGATCGTGTTTACGGTGGTATTCTGGGGATGCTATGAGCAAAGCGGTGGATCTCTCAACCTGATGGCTGAGCGCAATGTGGATATGACGGTCTTTGGCCATCAGCTCTCATCAGCGATGGTGAATAATGCGGTCAATCCTTTCTACATTATTTTTCTGACGCCGCTATTTGCCGTGATGTGGAATTTTCTGGAGCGCAAGAAGATCGACCCGAGTACTCCGATGAAATTTGGCCTTGCATTTTTATTCCTGGGTACGGGCTATTATATCTTCTATCTGGGTGGCGTAGTGGGCAAGGCTACGGGGCTGATGCCGATGATCTATTTCCTGGTGGCCTATCTGGTGATCACGACCGGGGAGCTATTTCTCTCGCCTATCGGTCTCTCGATGATCACAAAGCTATCTCCTAAGCAGATGGTGGGATTCATGATGGGACTTTGGTTTCTGGCGTCTGCATTCGGACAGCACTTTGCCGGGGTGATAGGATCGTGGATGTCTGTACCGCATGAAGCTAGCGGCGCTGTGGTGTCTGCGGTGGAGTCCCTGCCTATCTATATGAAGGGTGTGAACCAGATAGCTATCGGCTCACTGGCAGCCGGGGTAGCGCTGATCGTGCTCTCACCGCTGGTGCGGAAGTTTATGAATGGGGTACATTAATTGAGAATTGAGAATGTATAATTGATAATGGCTTGTCAGAATGACAGGCCATTATTGTTTTGGGCTATTTGTTGGCTGATTTGCCACCTCTGACTCCTCCTAAAATAGGAGGAGAATCAATACAAAACAGACGCAAACAAAAAACCCTGTGCACATGCAAAGGGTTTTAATAATATCTGATGGTGATTGATTCTTACTCAGCTACGACTTCGAAAGTCACAGTGACTTTGTGCTCCTTGCCCAGGCCGATCTCGGCTGTGTAGGTGCCTGTAGTCTTCACTTCGCCTTCTACGATAGTGATCTTGCGGCGATCTACCTCGATGTCTACTGCCTTCTTGATAGCCTCCGCTACGTGATATGCTGTCACGCTGCCGAAGATCTTGTCAGTAGTACCTACCTTGGCACCGATAGTGAGCTTAGATGCCTCGAGGCGTGCTTTGATATCGTTGATGCTGGCTACGAGTTTAGCTTCTTTCTTTTCTTTTTGCTTGATGACCTCTGCGAGTACGCGGCGGTTGCTTTCGCTGGCGATGACTGCCATACCCTGTGGGATGAGGTAGTTCAGCGCATAGCCTGACTTCACTGATACTACATCATCAGAGTAGCCGAGCTTTTCTACATCTTTCTTTAATATAACTTCCATTGTTTAATTTCTTTTGGCTTGTTTGACAATTTATTTCAAGAGGTCAGCTACGTATGGCAATAAAGACAGGTGACGTGCACGCTTGATAGCCTGAGCGACCTTGCGCTGAAACTTCAGCGAGTTGCCGGTGAAACGACGTGGAGTGATCTTGCCTTGCTCATTGATGAAAGCCATCAGGTAGTCAGGATCTTTGTAGTCGATGTATTTGATACCGTTCTTTTTGAATCGGCAGTATTTCTTTTTGATCAGACCTATCTTAGGTGAGGTCAGGTATTTGATCGTGTCTTGTGCGCTCTTGCTCATTATGCGTTCTCCTCAGATTTTTTAGGTGATTGAACTTTTTTGCCTCTGCCTACCAGGCCTGCACGTTTGTCATCGTTGTACTTCACAGCGTACTTGTCGAGACGTACGGTGAGGTAGCGGAGGACAGACTCATCGCGGCGGAATGCGATCTCCAGTGTGTCCACTGCTTTCGCCGGCGCCTTGTACTCTACCAGATGGTAGATACCGGTGGTCTTTTTTTCAATTTGATATCTTAGGTTCTTCAGTCCCCAGTGCTCCTGGTGAATGATCTCTGCCCCTTGGTTTTTCAGGGTCTCAACGAATGCGTTGATCGCCTTTTTGGCTTCGTCTTCGGACAAAACCGGGGTGAGGATAAAAGTCGTTTCGTACTGACCTAGCATGTTTGTCTGCTTTTAGTGATTTAAAAAATTGGACTGCGAAGATATGCTTATTTCTGTGAAAGTCAAATTTTATCCACATTTAGGAGACAATAGATGGGAGAGCTTGGACAATAAATGGCGATTCCGGTGCTGCATCCAGAGAGAATGGGGTCGAAAACGCATGAAAATGTAGAGAATGAATCTGTTGCACTTTCTTATATCATAAGGTGCAGATCGGGAGCCAGAGAATGGGACTAGGCGGTAGAGGTATTGGCGAGGGTGAGCTTGAAGTTGTTGGCTTTGAGGAAGTTTCTGAACTCCTCGCCTATGGAGGACTCGGCAGCCGGTCGGCTCTGGAGGCTGAGGGGCTCGCTGACCACATGTACCTCGAGATCGGGCATGATCTCCTGGAGTTGATCCAGCTCGCGGAGATATTGGATCTCTTCGTCGGCTGTCAGTATGAGCTTGGGCATAGGGGTATTTTCTTTTTTAAGATACTGTAAATGTAAAATTAAATTAATACAAGGCTGCCATTGTATTTGTTAAAAGGGAATATGTTAAAATCAAAGGGGCTTATATTATAGCAAACGTACGAAAAGGCAGCTTTAATGCAAAGGGTGCGGCGGGCGCAAAGAATGGTCGCGGCTATCCCGATGAGCGAAGCAGCTGGGGGATGCAGGTCCGTAGAAGGCTTTGGCTGTAAAGTAGGCAGGATCGAGCAATTGGTTATCGGGCCATCTACGGACAGCGTTTATTTATTTTTGTGCTACTGAAAGCGGGCAAAAAATTCACGGTTTTAGGGTATTGTCTCATTCAAAGTATAATACAACCTTTGCTAAGCACAATTTCCTTGGCTCACTAAACTATAATTTATGAAGCTTCTGCAAAATGAAGAAAGCATCCTAACCTCTAATGACAATAGTGTTGTTCTTACCAACCAACGGATTTATATGAATAGTACATCTTTAGGCCAGGCCTATACGATTAGCATATTTTTAGAGGATGTTAGTTCTATGGAGCTAAAATATACAAGTGTTATTTTATTTCTAGTAATAGCAGTCCTTTGTTTGATTGCCGGAGTATTAGGTTCAATGAGCAGAGGACAAAGCGATTTGTTTATTGCGGGCTTAGTATTCGGTCTTGCATTTCTTGCTTTGTGGTGGGGCTCGCGCAAACATGTAATTTCGATTTCCTCTAATGGAGGAAGTGTATTGAACTTTAGTGTGTCTAGTATGTCTGACTCAGCTATGGAAGACTTTTTATATAATCTATCTGCAGCCAAAAGAGCAAGGGTAAATCAGTTGGCTAACATTTAAACTTTAAAAGGGGGACTATTTAACCTGTGGTCGGTGTTGTCACCGATCCACTCATAGAGCGATAGATTTCAGTGCATTTTATTTTTGGATACGCCTGATAGCCTGATGCGCTTTACGGGAATTCAAGCTATGATAGTGGTGCGGTGACAACACCGACCACAGGCAAAAATGTGGGCCTATCAAATTTGTTAGATCTTAATCTTCGTCTTCATACACTTCTCCATCCTCCTCTTCCATCTCCTCCTCTTCGATTATTACCTCCTCTATTTCTTCTTCCTCCTCCTCCTCCTCTTCTTCCTCTACAGGCAGTTCCGGCAATGGCATCCAGTGTGTAGGATTGTGATTAGGCTGGCCATCGGCAGGCTTTTTGAATATATAGCTCGAATCCCAGGCAGGCGGGTCCTCGTCTACCACAAAAAATGCTGATATCAGCGAAGATTCATATGCCGGACCACATTTGCAGGTCAGATAGGCTTCGGTAGCAGGTGCCTTAATACCCAGCGGCGGCATCACCACAGAGACATCTATCCATCTGCTGTCAGCAAAGACCGGTATAGGCATCCAAAACGAAGTGATTACATCCTGAAAATCCTCCCGGAGCAATACATCATTTATCCATTTTTTCTTATTGAAATCGTAACGGGCAGATATCGGGGCTTTGCGGTCCTTATCATCGTATGCCGTGAGTACCCATACACTGAATCCCGGTTTTTGGGGATCGGGAGCGGGTAGTAGCTTGTCTTCGCTGATCCATTTAGGGCTATAGCCT
>Ga0214192_1002214_pt1 | contig 10236 bp, 9 predicted proteins | sample TroBogEpilimnion_44_FD_153030 | JGI IMG/M metagenome (GOLD analysis project Ga0214192, IMG submission 153030) | Freshwater microbial communities from Trout Bog Lake, WI - 29JUL2008 epilimnion | ecosystem: Environmental > Aquatic > Freshwater > Lake > Epilimnion/Euphotic zone | place: Trout Bog... | reverse complement strand
GTGCGCCACGACAGATGTATCACGAAGCAATCACTCAATCTTTCATGTATCGTAGCTGTGATGGTGATCTCGTGACCAGGTATGCTCAAGTAAAGCTCTTTCTCTTTCCATTTGTCAGCCTTGCCCACGAGGCATTTCCAGTACACCTCACGTGTCTGGGTCATGCCTGTCGTGATGTCCTGATATCGCTCATCAGGCTCCAGGCAAAACACTTCTATCATTGCCCCGGTATCTTTTGGGAAAAGCAGCCGCGCATGCACCACTTTCGTATCATTGAATACTACAAATGAATCAGCCACTATGTGTCCGCCGATATGACGGTAAATGTCCTCACTGATATTGCCGCCATTATACACCAGCAGCTTTGACGAATCCCTGTCAAGCAATGGATACTTTGCTATCCTATCCTCTGGTAGAGAATAGGTGTAGTCAGCCATACGTATATCCTTCGGATGCAAAATCTACTTTTTCTTTTTCGTTTCCGATTTCTTTTTGCCAAATACTTTGGCTTCTGTCTTAGCTACCTTATTCTTCTTGCCGGAAGCTTTGACTTCTTTTTTGTTCTGGCTTTTCTTGCTAGCTACTTGAGACTTGCTACTCGCAGCTTGAGGCTTTCCTTTCTTCGCTTTTGACTTCCCACTCACGACTTGCGACTTATCACCCTTTGTCTTTTTCAGGATTTCATGTCCCATCTTATCCCTCTTAGTCTCAAGGTAGAATTGGTTATGAGGATTAGGATATACCTCCAGCGGTACATTCTCTACTATCTCCAGACCATAGCCTACGAGTCCTACGCGCTTCTTAGGATTATTGGTCATCAGGCGCATTTTCTTTACGCCGAGGTCATTCAGTATTTGTGCGCCTACGCCGTAATCACGATTGTCCATACCAAAGCCAAGTGAAAGATTAGCCTCCACTGTATCCTGACCATTCTCTTGTAGTTTGTAGGCGTGGAGTTTATTGATCAGGCCGATACCGCGACCCTCTTGTTGTACATAGAGGATCACACCTTTGCCTGCTTTTTCCACAGCTCTCATCGCCGCATGCAGCTGGTCGCCGCAGTCACAGCGCTTTGAGCCGAGTATATCGCCAGTGGCGCAGGAGGAGTGTACACGTACGAGCACCGGTTCATTTTCTTTCCATTCTCCTTTCACGAGTGCCATATGGACTTCATTCGTATTGGTCTGAGTATAGGCTAGTAGCTTGAAGTCGCCATAGTCCGTAGGCATATTCACCTCTTCTTCTTTTTGTATCAGGCGCTCATGCTTCATGCGATAGGCTATGAGGTCCTTGATAGAGATGATCTTCATCTTGAGCTTCTTCGCTAGTTTCAGCAGGTCAGGGAGACGGGCCATAGTACCGTCTTCATTCATGATTTCGATCAGCACACCTGCCTCTTCAAATCCCGCCAGCCTCGCCAGATCCACCGCAGCTTCTGTATGACCTGTACGGCGCAGTACACCACCATCCTTAGCGATTAGCGGGAAGATATGACCCGGCCTTGCCAGTTCTTCAGGTTTATATGTCGGATCTATCATCGCTTGTATCGTCTTGGCGCGATCATGTGCGGATATACCCGTGGTGCATCCATGACCACGCAGATCGACTGAGATGGTGAAGGCCGTCTCATGCGCAGAATTATTGCTGCCTACCATCAGACTGAGGTTCAGGTGCTCTGCTATAGACCTTGAGATAGGCGCGCATATCAGGCCGCGCCCCACCTTTGACATGAAGTTGATCAGCTCCGGTGTCACATTGCGCGCAGCAGTGATAAAGTCGCCTTCATTCTCACGGTCCTCATCGTCTACTACTATGATTAGTCTCCCTTTTTTAACGTCGGCTATCGCTGATTCGATGGTATCTAGTTGTGATTTCATTTCTCTCTTTTTATATTTCGATTAAACTCTGTGTTCTCTACTGTATTTCTCCAATCCTCTGTGCGCTCTGTGATACTTGTATTTGCATTTTAATTTCGGGCGCAAATTTGCGAAATCCCCATCACTATTATGGTTAAATATTCCTTTTTGTCGGGCTCCAGGCACTCGTCTGTACACCAGCTATGTATTTATAGAAACCGTAGAGTAGCGCCCAGTTCATCAGGTTGAAATACGCTATCAGCCTTAACAAACCAATGTTGATTCCGATTGTTTTAAATAAATAATCGATCAGCGGACTGACGAGAAATAGTGTCATCAAACTCAATACCAATAAATAAAATGGCAAATGCCCTGCCAGTATGGCACTGGACAGCAGCATGAGCAGGATGATGAAAGGCCCTTTCCAGCGGATGACTTTATGCGAATAAAAGCAGAATGCCACCGCATCAAATCGGAAAATACGCGTCCAGTATACACCGAGATTCTGGAAGTTGCCCGTCGAGATTCGGGTCTTGCGCTTGAACTCCTCCGTCACATCATTCGACACATCCTCATAGCAGATGGCTTTGAACTCCGATATAGCCTTTTTACCACTGGACAGGATGGCCATGCTGATATAAAAATCCTCCATCAGGAAGTTCGCCGGGATAGGAGTGAAGCAAGTCGCCCGCATAGCATAGCAGGCCCCAAATGCTCCCTGCATCGCACCCCAGAGGATGCCCTCGCGGTATTTGATCAGGTTCTCGCGCTGGATATAGCTGGTCTCCTGGATGGAAATGCCATCTGCACGCTGGCCCTTGTTGAGCACATTGGCTGCGACCTGGCCGATCTCTGCATTCTTGAAATGTTTGACCATTTCAAAGATACAGCTGCGAGTGAAAAGAACATTCGCATCCGTCAGGATAAAAACGTCATCAGGCCCACAGCCAGCCTCGACTATTTGGCCATACAGTTTATTTAAAACCCCCGACTTCCCATTCCGCTCATAGAAAGGATAGAACTTCAGCTGCGGATATGTCTTAGCAAACTCTTCGATAATGGCATTAGTCTGATCAGAGGAATTGTCCGAGCCTATATAAAAAGAAAGCCTGTCCATTGGATAGTCGGTATCAAAAACGGATTCGAGTTTCTCACGTATCACCCGCTGCTCATTATATGCCGACATCAGGATATATACATGCGGCAAAGAGTCCGATGTGTCGTAGACGATTGCATTGTCTTTCTTCCTGCTCGCCAAAACCTGCAATAGTAGAGGAAATAGCACATAAGAATGCAGCATCAGCAGCACACATAGCCAGAATAGTATTTGAAGGACTATGAACATAGTTGGGTGTAGTAGTCGATCAGACGGGCGATCACCTTTTTATTTTGAAAATTCTCCAAAGCAAAATTTCTCGCATTTCGGGAGAGATTCGCGAGTAGTGCAGGTTCATCCTTTAGCCGCTTGATTTGCCTGATGTAGTCCTCAGCGGTATCGGCTATCAGGATATGTTTGCCATCGATCGCGCCGCTGCCCTCTGCTGATACGGTGGTGGAGAGCACCACCTTGCCCATAGCCATAGCCTCGATGATCTTGATCCTGACACCGCTACCAGATACCAGCGGTGAAAGCAGCACTGAGTGGCTATTCATAAAAGCTACCGAGGAAGCTACCTCGCCATGTGCCACCACATTCATTCCTTCAAAATTATAGAAATGCGCAGGCATTTTTTTGCCGGCGATGTGAAAGTGCAGATCAGGAAAAGCCGCATGGACCTTTGGCCAGACATCAGCCAGAAACCACTCCAGCCCTTGCAGATTTGGCAGCCAGTCCAGTGCACCTATGAAAAACAAGCTCACACGCGGCGGCTGTATCACAGGTTTGTGCTCGTCTATATCCATACCTGCGGGCACGATGATCATTTTAGCCCTACGCTGTAGATTCATAATATATCTATAATCTTCTCGGCTGATCGCGAGCACGGTATCCACTTTACCCAGCGCATCTGCCTCAAATTTTCTCAGCCTCGCAGCCTGGATCCTGAGATACCACTTCTTGAGCAGATTGCTCTCCGCATCTGCGGCACGCTCCCAGATTTTATATTCCACATTATGCGCGCGCTGGATGATTTTGGCGGGACTGTTTTGCCTGATGGTATCTATATACAGGCAGGGTGGCAGGCCATCCACATGCACCACATCGAATTTATTTTCCTTCAAAAGTTTGAAGAGCGCAGCCCCGTAGTCCCTGCTCCTGAACCGTTCTATCACATATGATTTGTCCGAAAACAGATTGGCCAAAGCCGCCACAGGCTTGATCCGATTGTCGACCGGTATGGTGATGAAATTCCTGACTCCGGCGAATGCATCCTCAGTTTCATTCACATTCACATAGTGCTTCGTCGTATTCATAGCCAGGCACGTCACCTCGCATCCTGCATCCGCATATCCTTTGACAAAATGATAAGAACCAATAGCCCCGCCATCATTGAGCGGCCAGGGAATACGGTTTAATAAGATCAGAATCCTCAAACTTCTTATTTTTGCGGCAAATGTAGCATTTCTGCTATTGTTTAAACGCGTAGAGGCAATCCTTTGAGGTTGCTACTACGATACGACCAGATTGATACGCCTGCGGCAAGAATAAAAAGGAAAATATTCACATAGATCTTTGGCTTTTTGTTTATTAATCCTATATTTGCGCTCCAATTTTAAATATTTCATCACCCAGACCTTAAATTACTTTAAGACATGGCAGTAAAGATAAGACTCCAAAGACACGGCCGCGGAAAGCGCCCATTTTACCACATCGTAGCGTCAGATTCACGTGCGAGAAGAGATGGTAAGTACATCGAAAGACTCGGCGACTACAATCCGCTGACCTCTCCGGCTACTATCCACCTCGATGTAGACAAGACTGTGGACTGGCTGCTGAAAGGCGCAGAACCTACTGACACCGTGCACGCTATCCTGAAATACAAAGGCGTAACCTTCAAGAAGCACCTCCTCCGTGGTGTAGCTAAGGGTGTACTCACTCAGGAAGCTGCTGACAAGAAATTCAGCGAGTGGGTAGAATCTCACCAAAATTCAGTACTCGATCATAAGAAGAAGCTCCACGTATCTAAAGAAGATCGTCTGGCTAAACTCATGGCTGAAGAAACTAAGAAAAAGAACGACCGCGAAGCTAAACGTCAGGCTGCCCTCCAGGCTGCTACAGCTGAGGAAACTCCTGCTGCCGAGACTGAAGCTCCGGCAGCAGAAGGCGCTGAAGAAGCTCCTGCAGCAGAATAAGCAATGTCAGAAAACTATATATCAGTAGGAATATTGAGAAAGCCCCACGGTCTAAGTGGGGCTTTTAGTTTTGTGCTCACCCGCGAGCTCAAATCACTAAAAAAGTATCCCCCTCATTTCTTCATTGAGTCGGGAGGGACCTACATGCCCTACTTCGTATCAAAGGTGGATTTAAAAGACATATTCAGCGGCTATATCAATTTCGAAGATGTGACCACCGTCGAGGCCGCCCGAAAGCTAGTAAACTCCGAACTCTGCCTTGATGAAAAGACCGTCTCTACTTTTTTCAAAAAAGCCGCTGATGAATATGGCTTCCTGATCGGCTTCACAGCATATGACAAAGAGAAAGAACTGGGCCCCGTCAAAGATATATTGAGTCATCCCGCACAGATATTGGCGGAGGTATATGTGGACGGCGAGGATGTGTTGATCCCCCTGGTGGATGATCTGGTCATCGACATCGACAAGCGCAAAAAGAAAATAGTGTTCGACGTGCCGGAAGGGCTCATTTGAGCTACTAAATTGTTATCCCCTGAAGGGGAAGAGACGCAGGTCTATGAATATTAATCTCTGCGTCTCTCCGCCTCTGCGGTAAATTTAAAAGATCATTTTCCCTTCCTACCCATATCCTCGCTTTTGATGGTGTAGTCCCATTTCAGGTGACCAGCCTTGCCATACAGATATAGCTTGCATACCCTGTTTCCCGCTGGTCCGGTGAGAGATATCTTGCCAAAATTCTTTTGGTACACCACGGTGCCCTCTATACGATTAGGATTGTTGAAACCCTTCAGTAGTTTGCGCGGTATCACAGGGCTGGTGATGGGAGAGGAGGTGAAATCATAAAAGGTATACCCTTTCCACTCTCTCTTAGCCAGCTCCGCATAGTGCTTATCGCCTGTTAGGAATATGACACCTTTGATGTTATTTGCCGCGATATAGTCGAGCAGGTTATTGCGTTCTTTAGGATAGTGCGCGTATGATTCGCCATGTTCATTATCATTCAGTACCTGCGAGCCTACGCAGACGAATTTGAATGTCGCATCACTCTTCAGTAGTTTTGTCTTGAGCCATTGCAGCTGATCACTACCGAGGAACGCCCCCGCAGTATCACCCGGCGCATCCCTATACCATCGCCCGTCAGTCATAAAGAACTCCGCATCGCTATACCTGAAGGTGAAGTAGGTTTCATGTACATTTTCCTCGTAGGTGTTAGGCCAGAAGCCGCGGAAGATGGTCAGTGCAGTATCTTTCAGCGGGAAGTTCTTGTCCGAGTCATTCCAGCCATAATCATGATCATCCCAGATGGAGTACTGCGGCTTAGATGCGAGGAAGAGATCCAGCGTCTTAAAGCTGCGGCGTATTTTCAGGTTGCGCATAAACATATTGCTGTAGCCACGGTAGTCGCGACCCAGATAGTAGATGTTATCTCCCAGCCAAACCATAAAGTCAGTTTTGGCCTTGATCATCGGCGTGAATATCCTCATATCAGCACCAGGGAAGACCGCTCCCGTAATACCGGTATTCAACAGTGCACAGGAGCCTAGCAGAAACTCAATATCCCGCACTGGTGCATCTGTCTGTGTCGTAAAAACACACTTTGGAGTCAATGGTTTATTCCGTAAGGAGTAAGTGACCTGATAGGTATGCCCCGCCTTCAGCCCGGTGAAGTCCACGATCAGCGCCGTATCTCTGCTGATATTGCCTGTCTTGTGCAGCGCGGACGATGTGACTGTGCTGGTCTCTGCGGTATCCTGCAGGCTCACAGAGTACGCACCATCACCTCTGTACGATAGCCATACCTTGGCTGATGTGGTAGTCACAGATCCTACAAATGGACCCGAAGTGATGACCGGTGTGTTGATGATTTGCGAAAACGAAATCTCTGGCAGAGCCAGTATTAGCAAGGCATAAACATATGAGCGCATCGTGGGGATAGATAAAAATGATGGAAATCAAATAGTCGGATGTAATAATAGATACTCTATTTCAATTATACATGTGCGCCTCAACTATTTTAAATTACCTATCTGAAAATATCGGTGAATCGTTTAAGACCAGATCGAGCGGATGATTTTTTCTGCATTAGCCTTGTTGCTGAAGTGGCTGTCAAGCAGTACGCGCCTCTTATTGATCTCATGCTGGTCAAACTCAATTTGCATCATATCCTCTATGAGGCGCTTCGTAGCATTGGGATTGTCTTCTATCACGCAGAGAGACTCAAGGCCGGTGTTATTTACCATTTTGGAGTTGACAAGGCAGAAGCGGCCACGATAGAGGGAGTTCAGAAGCTTCAGCTTGATACCCGTATTTTGAAAAGTAGTCAGGAAGTTAATATGCGCATTGGCTAGCAGTTCTGCCACCTTATCGAAAGAAGGGTTCTCGATCAGCTGTATATACGGATACTTTTTGACCTCCTTTTTCAGCGCATCCGTAGGGTTCTTGCCGGCTATGATGAATGGCAGCTTTAACTCAGCGGCGATTTTCTTTACGATGAAAAGAGCCGCCTGGTTATTCTCCACTACACCGAGATTGCCGTGGTACAGCACATAGTTGCCTTTGCCGGTATGAGCGGTGACAGTATCATTGCTGTGAAAGGCTGAGACAAACTCTATCGCCTCATACGACTGACGCAGGTACTCATAGTCACTCTTGCTGATCGCAAAGATCCTATCGGCGTTTTTTAGCTCTTCTTCAAATTTCTTCAGTCTTTTCGCCTCGATATTGAAGTAGTACTTGATCAGGTAGTTGCGCTCAGCTTCTTTCAGGCTTTTGTAGTATTCCCATTCCACATTGTGCATGCGCACCGCTTTGATCTTATCTTTTAGAGCCGGGTGGGATAGGTAGAAGCAGGTGTGAAGGCCCTCCAGCAAGATCGGATGCTCATCAGCTGACAGGTTCTCCAGCAGCTCGCCCGACTGACGGGATCCGATGATGTATGGCACAGATGAATATAATGCCTGATAAAATTTTTTGCGTTCGTAGTATTGTACTGATTCACATATGCGCTCCAGTTCTTTGGATTCTTCGCGGCCATAGTGGAAGCAGTGGAGGTGTATCTTGACGCCGAGTTCGTAGAGGGCTTTGATCTTGTAGTATACATCTATCACTCCGCCGTAGTCAGGCGGATAGGGCACGTTAAAAGAGACAATATGCAGATGCCGTTCAGTTGAGTTGCTCATAAAGGGAGATCAGTTTTTTCTCTTCGTTTTGCCAGTTCAGATCGCGCCTGCAAACCAAACAGTTTTCTTTTAATTCCGCGTACTTTTTTTCATCATTCAATAGACGTGTGATTGCCTCTTTTATGGTGTTTTGCTCGAGGTTTTCAACCAACAGCGCAATGTTATACTGATCGTTGATGCGTTTATATTCCGGGAATGCCACGCAGACCTGCGGGATACTGGCATGTATATAGTCCGAGAACTTATTTGCCAGCGAATAATAATAGCTTAGCCCCTTTGCTTCGAGCAGATTTAGCCCGATATACGCCTGTGTAGTGACCCGCCTCAGCTCAGCCGGTTTCAGCGCACCAAGGAATCGCACCTTATGCTCCAGCGCGAGTTGCTTAGTCATCGTTTTGAGTTGATCCGTGATATCGCCGTCGCCGGCTAGCCAGAGTTCGCCATTTATATCTTGCATTGCCTCGATCAGGTGCTCCAGACCGCGGCCCTCATTCATTGCACCCTGATAGAGCAGATAGCGTGCGGAGGGAGGTTGCGCTGGCGCTATATCTTCCAGTATCGGCAGATTGCGTATCGTGTACACTGCGCGGTGGTATTCTTTTTCAAAAGTTTCAGTGATACTTTGAGTAGTGGTATATACCAGATCTACTTTGGGCGTGAAAGTCTTCTCTATCCATCTCCATGCTTTTTGTATTCTCGGTCGTCTCACTACCTCCGGCACCTCAGGGAAGTACTCATGCGCATCATACACGACCTTAACTCCCTTCATGCGGGCGGCATAGTAGCCGGCTATGATAGTGTCAAGATCGATGGCGCATATTATATCAGCTTTGTGAAAAAGCAAATAAAGAAACAGCCTGATATTATACTCGAGATAGAAGAGTTTGCCCTTGTTATTCCGGCATCTCAGCCGGGTCTGTATGAAGGGATATGTATCCAAAGGTTTTGAGGAACTTAGCTCTCTGCCCACAAGCTCTACATCATATCCAACGCTGGATAAAGAGGTGCAGATACGCTGCATTCGCTGGTCGTAGGTCAGGTCATTAGTGACGGTGAGGATTATCTTTCGAGGCGGATTCAGTTTCACTTTAATTCTTCTTAAACCTAATCGTCCGGTTTATTATCATTTATCGAATCAATCCTTTGCAAATTAGCAAATCCTGTGAAATCCTTTTAATCCCCGCCATCAGGGTGTAAGACAAAGTATATTTGTGTTCGACCTATATCGCAACTTCGTTGTAAGGCAGACAGTGATGAATTGAGAGCGTGCGATTTGTCCTATGCACAGCATCTTTTAGCTGTCACTCTTAAATCCCTTGGCCAAAAATATAATTTTTATTTCAATAATGCAAATTTGGCAATTTGTTTTCACCACGTAGAGCAGGTTTTCAAGATTCATTTTTACATCCTTATGATGAAAATAAGAGTTTGCTTAATAGGTGTTTATAAATAGTTTTAATTACTATGCTTGGTGATAAGTTTAATTAAATTCTAATTTTAATATCTGCTTAAGAATGCGTCTTTGCGAGGAGGCTTCCGACGAAGCAATCCCGATAGCTATAATATAGACATTCAAACATCGGCTGTTATTTCAGATATATGGAAATTTATGCGACCTCCTGTCTTTATTTCAAATAAATCCTTCCGTCCTCTTTTCTTCCTATCTTCTCATTATCGGCCAGCCAGATCAGCACTTCTTTGATTTTGTCTACGCTCGCATTGATATTGATATCCAGCTCGTGAAAGGTCATTGGTTCCTTCACCATCTCCAGGATAGTATTGGCTATATTTTCAAACTCCTGATGGGACAGGGCTTCTTTTTTTTTGCTCAGGCAGACTGAGCATATGCCGCAATCCTCGGAGTCCTTCTCGCCAAAATACTGCACCAGATAGCGGCTCAGGCATATAGT
>Ga0214192_1002210_pt1 | contig 10248 bp, 6 predicted proteins | sample TroBogEpilimnion_44_FD_153030 | JGI IMG/M metagenome (GOLD analysis project Ga0214192, IMG submission 153030) | Freshwater microbial communities from Trout Bog Lake, WI - 29JUL2008 epilimnion | ecosystem: Environmental > Aquatic > Freshwater > Lake > Epilimnion/Euphotic zone | place: Trout Bog... | reverse complement strand
AAATCACGAAAAACACCCACGCCGTTCGTGGGCATGAAACCATATGGGAAATGTCAGTTCCAATGTCTTCGGTTTCTTCTCGAACAACTGATAGAGCCAATAGCTCACCTGAATCCTCCCGCGTGGATTCTCCTGCCCCGCCCCAGCGGGTTATGTCGATCGACGCCCTTCGGGGGATGGACATGTTTTTCATCGTCGGCATGGAGGAAGTCTTCGAAGCCATTTCGAAAATGTTCCCCACGTCCCCGAGCTTGAATGATCGTCTGCAGCATGCCCCATGGGCCGGATTTCATTTCTATGATCTGATCTTCCCGCTGTTTGCCTACATCATTGGGGTTTCCCTGGTGTTTTCCCTCTCCAAGAGCGTAACCATGGAAGGCAAGGGAGGAACTTCCCTCAAAATACTCAAGCGCGGTTTCATTCTCTATCTTCTGGGGATTCTGGTATATGGAGGCATTGGTGGCGGGATCGAGCATGTCCGGCTCATGGGAGTGCTCCAGCGGCTTGCCTTCTGTTTCAGTGCGGCGGGACTGGCGTTTTTATGGCTAAGCCGGAAGCAGATGGTAATTTTGACCGTTTCGCTGCTGGCGGGTTATTGGGCGATGCTCGTTTTCATACCCGTCCCGGGGTTTGGTGCCGGGGATTTTGCGGAGGGCCATAATCTATCCAATTGGATCGACAAGATGTATCTCCCTTTTTACAAGTGGGACGGGGATCACGATCCCGAGGGAATCCTTAGCACTCTGCCAGCGATTTCGTCCAGTTTGTTGGGAGTTTTCGCTGGGCTGCTGATCCGGAATCCGTCTGTGGCGCCGGCACGGAAAGTTCGCCAGTTGGTTTTGTGGGGTGGCATTGGCGTGGCGGCGGGACTGCTATGGAATCTTGAGTTCCCGATCATTAAGAAGATATGGACGTCCTCGTTCGTGCTGTTTACAGCTGGCGTGAGTTCGCTGCTGTTGGCTTTCTTTTATTACATGATCGACATCAAGAACCACCGAAACTGGTGCCGTCCTTTTGTGTGGATCGGAATGAACGCGATCACAATCTATCTGGTCGCCCATTTTGTAAAACTGGATGCCATCGCGGAGTGTTTTGTCGGAGGCGAAATTCATTCCACCCTGGAGAAAGTTCACCAAGGGCTGGGTGAATTGGCGACCGCGCTGATGGGGCTTGGTTTTTCCTTCCTGATCTGCCGGTTTCTTTTCCATCGAAAGATATTTCTCCGGGTTTAATCGCTGTTGAGACGTTGATGAGAGCCTGATTCGATCTGGCGAATCACCGGAACCAAGTAAAACCGCATCCTCATGGCTCCTAATGATTAGCCAAATGATTAAACGTCGATGACTGGACCGCCTCCATCCCCGCCGCCTTTGCTTGGGGGAGGTCCCGGTGGCCGCGTAGCACGATGGAATTTAATCAACAAATTCCCAGTGCCAGTCAGAAAATTGAGCAATCCACCAGTAATGGCAATAATCAAAGCCCCCCAAAATGCAGAACTAAAGTTAACGACCTCAAATCCGGGCTTTAGCAGCCATCCAGCCAGAAAAAGCAGTGCGGCATTGATGATCAAGGTGAATAGCCCTAGAGAAAATATCATCACCGGGAGGGATAGTATGATCAAGGCTGGCCTTACCCAGGCGTTTAGAAAACCCAGCAAAAGCGCTGCAATGGCAAGATAAGCAACCCCTTGCACGTGGATTCCGCCAACGAGATAGGATGCCAGGATCACCCCCGCAACCGTATTGATCCATTGATAAAAGAACGATTTGAACTTAACAGGCATTTGTTTCTCCCATTTTCATTGAGCGACCACGCTTCCAGCCAGATTACAGGGCAAAAGGTCGGGTCGATTGACTTACGAGGAAATGATGCCCCCGTTTTGTGCATTTCACAAGGGGATATCGATTGATAATGCCTCCTTGTCAAATCCCTGCTTCATGATTACTTTGCTCCCATGTCGAAATTGAGGCTATTGTCGGCGGCAATTTTCGCGGGTCTGGTCCAACAGGCTTTGGCGGAAACAATTCAACTCAAGGACAAGGTCACCTTGAACGCCCAGATCATAACGGAAAAGCGAGACCGCATTTTTGTGGATCTTGGCTATACCATTCTGGAAATTCCCCGTAGCCAGGTAGTGAAGATTTTCAAAGGCGAGATGCTCTCTTCCCAAAAGAACATCGAAACAACTCCTGCTACCGCAATGACTGCTACCCCCGGCTCCACGGCATCACATTCCGAAGGATATCACACGGCGCTCATGCCTCCAACTGTCAAGGACGTCCGGGAACTGGTCAATCTCCTCGGGGAAGCCGTCGTTCAAGTCAGGACACCGGCGGCGCTCGGTTCTGGATTTTTTATCAATGAAGATGGCTTCTTAATCACTAATTTTCATGTAATCGAAGGTGAAACCGAACTTTCAATCGAGGTTTATCACCAAACCAATGGCCAGTTGGAAAGAAAAGTCTACAAAAATGTCCGGATCGTATCGATTAATAAGTTTCAGGACATGGCGCTTTTGCAAATCGTGGACAAGGAGGCGCCCAAGTTCAAATATGTGCTTTTGGGGGATGCTGATAGTCTGGCAGTCGGTGAAAACGTCTTCGCCATTGGCAGCCCGCTCGGGTTGGAGAGAACCGTCACGCAGGGTATTGTCAGCACCAAAACCCGCGAAATGGGAGGCGAACTATACCTTCAAACCAGTACCCAGATCAATCCAGGCAACAGCGGGGGGCCTCTTTTTAACATGCGTGGCGAGGCGGTTGGCATCACAAACATGAAAATCACTTTTGGTGAGGGGCTTGGCTTTGCCATTCCTGTCGGCGCGGTCAAATTTTTCCTCGATCACCGCGATGCCTTTGCCTATTCCAGTGACAATCCTGGAAACCCTTATCGCTATCTTCCTCCCCCCAGCCGTTTCTCCAAGGATGATTCCAAAAAACCCTGACGAATCCGTCTGGCAAACGGATTCAGCTAATTTAGCTAGTAATAAAACTTTAACAAAATTCGATCAAACCAAGTATACTCCTTCCGATTTCCAAACATGAAACGATTTTTACTCACTTTAGCGCTGGTCGCAGGCTTGCTCCCAATGGTTCATGCCGAAGTGCCATCACCTGAAAAACTGGTGCCTGAAGACACCTTGGTTCTCTATACAATTCCGGATTTCAATCAAATGCGGGGCATTTACGCCAGCTCCCCGCACGGGCAATTCTGGAACGACCCGGCTATGCACGATTTCAAGGAGAAGTTTTTAACCAAGCTTTCCTCGGACTTCATCGGCCCCATGGAGCACGAATTAGGCGTTAAACTAGCCGATTATATGGATCTCCCGCAGGGACAGGTTACATTTGCATTGAGCCAGAACGGTTGGCAGGGCAAGGAAGATCAATCCATGGCTTACTTGCTGATCATCGATACCAAAGGCAAGAGTGACAAATTGAAATCATCACTCGCTGACCTCCTTAAAAAGTGGGTCGATGCCGGTAACACCATAAAGAGCGAGAAAATTCGCGATCGCGATTTCTCCCTCGTCACATTCTCGAAGGAAGCTCTCGCCAAAGCCCTTCAAAAAAGCGCCAGCACCAATGCCGCTCCTCCTGCTGAAAAATTTGAGAATCCGGAGACCAAGAAACATGACAAGAAATCGTTTTATATTGGCCAGGCAGATTCTCTTTTGATCATGGGTGAAAGCAGTCAGGTCATTGAGAAAGTCCTGGTGCGCCTCCAAGGTGGCGAAGTCAAACCGCTCGCGGAAAATCCCCTCTTCAGCGCCGATGAACCTTCCCTCCACGATGCGCAAACCTACGTTTGGATCAATACGCACACCCTGATGGACGTGATGCTAAAAAACCTGGATGATTCCTCCGATTCCGACAACAAGTCCCCCCTTAAAATGAACCCTAAGAAGGTAATGTCGGGGCTTGGATTGACCACACTGAACACCATTTCCCTGAGCTACACCTACACACCCGATGGCGCCTATGGAAATCTGTTTATTGGAGTCCCGGCTTCGAGCCGCGCAGGGCTTTTCAAGATTCTGGAAGGCGAACAAAAAGAGATCGCCATTCCGGCTTTCGTTCCCATCGACGCCGTCAAATTTCAACGCTGGCGTCTGGATGGTAACAAAACCTGGGAAAACATTCGCCAGATAGCAGCCTCCATTTCGCCCAGCTCGGTCAACACCATCGATTTTGTGATCGGCTCCGCCGAGAGCGCCGCCCGGGAAAAAGATCCCTCCTTTGACCTCAAGAAGAACCTCTTTGGAAACCTGGGTGATGATATTATTACCTACCAGAAAAATCCCAAAGGCCAGTCCCTGGCCGACCTGTCAGCACCGCCAACGATCTACTTAATCGGTTCACCTGCTCCAGAACGCCTCATGGGTGCCATTCGTGGATTGATTCCATTGATGCCGGCCCAGGACGGAGCCCCCAAGGATCGTGATTTCCTGGGACACAAGATATACAGCCTTCCCCTGCCCTCTGCTCCGGGAAGCGATACCGCCCGTGCGCTCACCTATACCACCAGTTCAACCTATTTTGTAATCGCCACTGATTCTGCACTCGTGGAGGAATACCTTCGCTCAGCGGATACGCCTCCAAAGCCTCTCAATGAGACCTCGGGTCTGAGCGATGCCATGGCCAAAGTGACTAGCAAGGAAACGACGCTGTTTGGTTTTTCCAATGAAAGCGAGAATATGAAGTTCCTGTTCGATTTGCTGAAAAAGAATTCGGCGGATTCAGATCCCCTCGCAAGCCTAGCACCTCTTACCATGGCAATGGGTATGTCTGATACCAATCTGAAAGATTGGGTGGACATCACCTTGCTGCCTACCTATGACAAAATAGCCAAGTATTTCAGCTTCTCTGTCTACTCTTTCGCAGCCAATTCCCATGGGTTTACGTTCAAGGGCTTTTCCCCAACGCCTCCTGCATTCAAGAAATAGAGGCTTGAGGCTTTCTTAAGTCGGGAGTTAGGTTAGGCCGAGATTAGGCACCTATTGTTGTGGATAAACGAGAATCCGGTCGTGAACCAAAACGACCAGATCGTTTTTCTTGTCACCTGTTACCTCGGTAACGATAGCCTCTCTGGGCTCGGGAAAATCGCCGCGTCGGCTGCGGAAGGTGCGTTCCTCAAACACAGGCCAGCGGTTGGCGGGAACTAACTTGCGATGCTCATCAAAGAGGACGAGATCAATGTAACCGCGGGCTGTCTCCAAAAACACCAGATCCTTGCGACCATCGTTGTCCAAATCGCCCGAAACGACATCATTCAATCGCCCATCTTTGATTGGCGTTTCATATCCGTCCAACTCCTTTAGCTCCCACACTTTCCCGCTCAATGGAAGCCAGCCCACGGATTCTTTGCCAATAAAAGCAATCGTATTGGGATTGGTACCGCCCAGGGCCACATCCTGGAGCCTGCCGAAAGTGGTATAGGGAATAGGCACGTTCTTTACCACCTGCCATGCTCCGGAAGCATCCCGCTCACAAAGGGTGAGAGCCTTGCGGTCATCATCCAAAAGGAAAATGGAATCGCGGGTCTGGCCGGGTGCTCGGAACGGCGTTGCCCCCACCAATTTCGAACTGCTCGATGCGCCATTAATCTGATCCTTGACGGTGAAAGACCATCCCGGCTTGTTGGTGGAACCTGCTGCAGCCTGGGCATCCTGCTTGAGGACGACCGACCGCAAAAAGTTTTTCTGGGCCAGCAGCAGTTCTGGAATTCCATCGCCATCAAGATCCGCACTGCTCATCCAGGGATCTTCCGAACTACCGCCCGGCTGGGATACATCCACTTCATTGAAATCCTTGCCTGGAACTTGCAACAATATTTTTATCTTCTCGTATGGGATCAGAACCACCAGGTCATTTAGAGCGTCTTGATTCACGTCGAGCCAGGCGATTCTTGAAGGGTTGGACTTAAAGGATTCACTAAGTTTTTGGGTCCTCGATTTTCCATCAGGTGTCACTGTCACCAGGGAACGTTTGCCGTCCTGATCTAAAATCACCGCCAAAGTGGGTGTTCCATGGGTGGAAGGCATTCCAACCGTCATGGCAAGTGGCTTGCCATCGAAAGGAATCACCGTGGGGAAAGGAAGACGACCTTTTTCGTCCATCTGGGTAATTCCTATTTGTCTTTCATCCGAACTTAACAAAAATACAACGGGTTTGCCGTTCGTTGACCAGTTATCCGAAACTGCCAGCTGGGTCACGCCTGTGAAGGTGGAAAAAACCCTTGGAGCTCCGAGTGAGCCGTCCGCCTGCTGCAGATAAGCCGAAATTTGTCCACTTTCCGGTTCGGCCACCAGCAGGTCGGGAAGATGATCTCCATCCAAGTCTGCCCACACAATACCCCTTTTGGCACTGTCACTTTTCTTCAGAGGTAGAACCTGAAATTGTCCGAGCTTGCCAATATCAGAGAAAACCTCAGCTTCCTTTTGCACAAATTCGGATACGGCAGCACGACCTGAGCTTTGGGCGATCGTCACGATCTGGTTTTTCTTATTGGGTTCGAGGTTGTCAGCGAAATAACTTCGAATGGGGGAGACGGTAAAGAAACATTCCGGCCCCAAATTGCCGCTTTTGTTCTGCAAACAAAATCGAAATGGGGTGGCGCTGTCCCAGTTAACCAGCAGAAGATCGTCCTTTCCGTCGCCATCAATGTCAAGAGCCTGGACCGCTTTCACCGGCGCGGCGAAAGCGAGTTTTTCAGGTTCCCCAAAAGTATGATCCGGCTTCTGATAAAGAATGTATATTTGATTCTCCCCGAGAAGAACCAAATCCCTAAGTCCATCCCCGTTCAGATCCCCGGTAAACAAAGCCGTCGAAGTCAGCTGACCGTCATCAATGGGAAACCGCTTGGGAGAACTCCACCCGTTGGTACCCAAATTATATTGCACCACCAATTCCTTGGGTTCACCGTAATAGGCGATATCAGGTTTTCCATCTCCGTTCAAATCTTCGACCACCATGGCGGAAATGCGCTTTTCCGAGGCGATGGATTCGATTCGAAACCTTGAGTCGGGAGGCAACTCATTCAATTCCTTCTTCCCTGAGGACGGGCGGTTGGAAACCAGGTTTGTCTTGCCGGTTTCGTTGTAGAGAATGTTGATCTTCGAGTTGGCATTGTTCACCACGATCAAATCATTCAGGCCATCACCATCGATGTCTGCGGAATGAAGAAGGGCGACCTGAGTATCGATTGGAAATATTTCGGGGCCGGAAAAACTAAAGCGCCGCGAGGCGTCCTCCCCAGAAGCCAGCAGGGCAGCAATCTGAAATATTGTCAGCAGCACAGGCCAGCAAAGGGAATTTCGAGAAATGAAGAGTTTGCTAAAAGTTGAGTTATGCATTGTAACCAGTTATTCGTTGGAAATTGCCATTGGAAGGTCAAATTGGCGAGCATTATTCACCTGTAAAACAGACTTCCAGGAATCGACGGTGCGGGATTTCGCGATGTTCCCAGATAAAAACACCCTGCCAGGTTCCGAGCGTCATGGCTCCACTACGAACGGGAATGCACAGGTTGACGGAGGTTATAGCGGTGCGAACATGGGCGGGCATATCATCTTCTCCTTCGACCGTATGCTGGAAAAGCGAATCTCCATCCGGAATCAATCTCAAAAAAAATCGTTCCAGATCCAGCCGCACTTCCGGATCGGCATTTTCCTGGATCAAAAGTGATGCGGAAGTGTGCTTGAGATGCAACACCAGCAATCCTTGCCGCGCTTTTTGGAGTTCCAGCCACTCCGCCAAAAGGTCGGTGATCTCGTAAAATCCTCTTCCCTTCGTAGAAACTTCAAATTGATGAAAGCATTGACGAAGGCTCATGGATTGGGTGACTGGGAGGGGATTGAAGTCGCTGCGGAATGGATCAATTCCTCCAATTTTGGATTGCGCTCGTGTCCTGCCTTCATGGCTTTGTCATAATGCCAGCGAGCGAGCTCAAACAAGGGGGGAGTTTGTGTGACGTAAACCACCGCCAAATTCAGATGGGCCTCGGCAAAATCAGGTTCCAGAAGGATTGCAGTCCTGAAAGCCGCCTCCGCCTGGGCTCTCATGCCTTTTTCGCTCAAGGTCAGGCCGATAAAATTTTCGACGTTGGCATTCTGAGGGGTGATTTTTGAAGCCCTTCCCAGCGACTGCAAAGCTTCATCATATCTCTTTTGCTGGAATTGTATCTGTCCCAGGACATAGAGCGAAAAGTAATCCTCCGGTTGCTGTTGCAATGCTTTCTTCACGTTTGACTCGGCTTCCGGAATTTTTCCAAGATCGAGTTGCACCGAGCCCAGGTCGGCGAGGATTTCAAAATTCTCAGGATCCAGCTTTAAGGCTTCCTGAAACATCTCCTCCGCCTTCCCGTTATCATGCGCCACATAAAGTGATTTTGCTTTCGAAAGCAGGGCGATGGCTTTGGGGGAAGGATCCCTATCCTTTTTGGATTTGGCCTTGTGGACAGCCACCATGCTGCTGGAGGACGGTTTCGCGAGAAGTGCAAGCTCCTCCTGCGAATAAGGAACCGGCTTGGCTTGCAAAACTTCAATGGAAGCCTTAAGCCCCGCAATCTCCCGGCTCATTTCATCCATCCGGTTGAGAAGCGACTTGGTTTTGCTGCTTCTCGTGGACTTTTGTGATGCCTTGGCCAGACTGCCTTGAAGTTCATCCCGCTGATGTTCCAGCGCCTTGATTTTCGCTTCGTAGGCAGCGTCATGAGCAGAAACTGAAGTGGCTGTGGCGCTGGTGCTCTGACTGGATTCCTTCAACTTCTGTTCCAAAGCCAATTTGTCCATCCTGAGCATTTCCTTTTCCGACCGCAATACCGCGAGGGCGGTCTCCGCCTCCTGCAATTTGAGCTTCTCCCGGCCATCCGCAGAAACGGAAGCAGGGCTGGATTTGATTTTGGCCAATTGGTTTTTCAAGATATCATTCTCGGAACGCAGGGCTTCCACTGCCGGATCCGATGTGGACGGTTTCTGAAACTTGGCGAGGAGCAGTGAGTGCTCGTTTTGCAAGATCGCATTCGACTTCGTCAATTCGCCGATCTTCGCCCTGGCATCAGAGAGTTCACGTTTGATTTGCTGACGACTCTCGGCGACGGGCTTTGCCGGTGCATTGGTTGCTTGAGCCAGTGAAACCTTGAGGAGATCGTTTTCTTTTTGAAGCTGACGGATGCTCTGGAGCGCGTTTGCCAATTCACTGGATGAAACGGGGGGAGGCTGCGCAGCGAAAGCCTCACGCAACTTGGCTTCAAGAGCGACCTTATTTTCCTGCAAGCCCTTCAACTCCCCGGTTAATCCGGCAACCTGGCTTTCCAGCTGATGGTTGAGAGCCTCTAATTTTTCAGCCCGCGCTTCAATATCACCTATCCCATTTGGCGCAGCATTCGTCTTGGGATAATGGGTGGTCGAAAGAACCGGCCCTGCCTTCTTAACAGTGGCTGCATGCGCAGAGATCTTTGTGATCTGCTCGGAGAGATAATTCAAACGATATTGAATGATCTTGGGGTTCCATCCCGGGTTTGCCGCATCGAACCGCTGCAACGCATTTTGAGCCTCGGAATATCGGGCGAAGGCACCTGTGGGATCACCGGATTCCCTTAATAAATCACCCTGCTCGATTAATCCATAAATATGAACGTATTGTTCGTCCAGCCCTTCGGCCCAAACAATTCCACAGCTGATCAGAAGACCCGCCAGAATCATAGCCCAGAGTGATTTCATTCAGCTCAAACAAAGCAGTTTAGGCCAAGAATTGCAATAGAGGTGATTCAATCCCAGCCCAGTAGGGAGTTTTCTGGGAGTCCCCTTTTATTTTCACAAGATTGCTTCGACTCGAAAGTTACCCATTCGTCATTTGACTTTCGGCCTGTGTGAAAGCAAGTTTTAATACAAATTCTAAATCATCCTGAATGAACCTGCATCTCCTCAGACATGGGGTAGCCGAGGATCTTATACCCGGTGGCGGAATGAAAGATCCTCTGCGTCGCCTGACTCCTGAAGGCATCCGCAAAATCAAGCGGGTCGCCAAGGGCATGCAAATCATGGAGATAGAACTGGATGTGATACTCACCAGCCCGTTCCTGCGCGCAAAGGAAACCGCTTGCCTTGTGGCTAACCGCTACAAAATGGAGAAGTCAGTAGTTGAAATGGAACCGTTGGCTGCCGATGGCAATCCGAAGGAATTAATTGATCATCTTCGCAAGCAAAAGAAAAAGTGGGGAAATATCCTGCTCGTTGGTCATGAACCC
>Ga0214192_1002208_pt1 | contig 10252 bp, 8 predicted proteins | sample TroBogEpilimnion_44_FD_153030 | JGI IMG/M metagenome (GOLD analysis project Ga0214192, IMG submission 153030) | Freshwater microbial communities from Trout Bog Lake, WI - 29JUL2008 epilimnion | ecosystem: Environmental > Aquatic > Freshwater > Lake > Epilimnion/Euphotic zone | place: Trout Bog... | reverse complement strand
GCTGCCTAGATCACTTCTTGCTGGATTTAGCTGGCTGTGCTGCGCCAGCTGTGCGCGGTGGCGCTGCTACGCTTTCCTTGAGTTTGGGCTTCTTGGGCTTCTTCTTGCTCATGGGATCTGCCATATTATATCTCCTTGTTTGGCTATCGCATCTGCGACAGTCAATGTTAAGGATTTGAGAGATTGAGATCAACTTAGGTTGATGGTCTTCCATCCAGTGCTGGTCTTGAAATACAGCACATCACCGTTGCGTGTTAAGTCGCCTATGCTGCCTTCTGTGGTCGGGACAGTGCCAAGATCAGGTAGGCTGAGCAAAGCTTGGCTGCTGAAAGTCCAAGTCTTTGACGTAGCCAGTATGCTGATGTTGCCAACGGTTTGTAACAATCCATTACCCGTGTTTGATATGGGCAGGTTTAGCTCACCGTTTGGCCCAAAGATCCAGTTATAGCTGCCGTTGCTGCGCAGGGTGTAACCGCTGCCGTTGGTGTAGAATCCACGACCTGACGAGTCGCGCAGATCCAAGCTGGTGGTCACAGTATTGTCTGTGGCAAACTGGCCCGTGATGCTGCCGTTGATCTTGGCACCATTGGGGAACACTGTGCCGCTATCCGTGCCAAATGTCCAGGCATGTGTGCCGCTGTCAGTGGTAGCGTTGCTGTAGAGTATGACCTCACCCTGGCTGCCAACGATGAGATTTGCGGTGTCTGCCTGGAGGTAGCTGTCGTTGGGCAGCCCTAGCACGCCTGCGTCTCTGAAGTGCCAGCTGTGATCAAAGGCAGTGATAACCACTTGGCCATAGCTGCTGGCGGCAGAGCCTCCCGTGATGTACACAAAACCCGCATCTCCATCTGGACTGTCTCCGCCCTTGATGGTCACGTCACCGCCAAAGTCGCCGCCAAAGCCTGCGCTGAGGTACAAGTGTCCACCTGTGCCGCTGCCACTATCAACTGGTGTGCCAGCTGTGATGTCTAGGTCAAGCCCAGTGCCACCAATGGTGGCTGAGGTTGGCAGAGTGAGATTGCCATCCAACCCAAACGTCCAGTTGTTGTCTGTGGTGTGCACGTTGGTGCTGATGCTGATGTCCAGTCCCACGCTGACCTCAGAGTAAACAGTGCCGTCTGGATCTATGTCGCCGCTGGCCACGCTCTGTATGTAGACCTGGCGGTTATGATTGCTTATGCGTCCCCAGTTGTAGCCTTCAAAGTTGAAATCTATGCGACCATCGCTGCCTATATTGCCGTCTGGCATGGTCAGCACACCGTCTGAGCCAAAGATCCATGGGCGATTGCCAGCAGCCAGCAGGGTGATGTTGCCATTGTAGGTCTGCACGTAGCCATCGTCTGGCAGCGTGAGGTTACCATCACCGCTGAGTATCCAGTCTGCGCCATCAGCGATGAACTTGAGCACCGAAGGGCTGGCTATGCTCGCAGGCACCTCAGGCGGCTGTCCACTCACAGTAACCGACCAGTGACTGCCAAAGTTTTGTAGGCTGCTCACAAACATGGTGAAGTTGAAGTCAGCTATGCCCGTGACGCTTGGACCATACACGAAGGTATCACCGTTTACGTAGCCAGGATTGCTGGGCCAAGTCTGGGTGTTGTTGTTGAAGGCCTGCACATGCCCATAGTCATCCACAGCAAAGCTCACTGAATAGGTCCAAGCATTGCCCGTGAGGTTTAGCACGGTATGACCCGGATGAGGGCGGAAATATTCAGGCGTGAGCTCTACAGTGAACGTCACAGGCAAGCTGCTGGGCACTGAGAAGCTGCCATCCTGTCCAAAGTACCAGTTCTGGCCGTTGGTTGAAAGTGCTATGTCTTGGTTGGTGTTGGTACCTATGGCAGTGCCAGTGAAGGTTATGTTGCCAGTGTTGGCGCTGCTGCCTGTTGCACCAGTTGCTCCTGTGGCACCATTTGATCCTGCGCTGCCTGTGGGACCGGTGGGACCAGTGCTGCCTCCGCCACCTCCACCACCCGTGTAGGCAGTTGTCTGCACCGTGCCATTTGGGAATACCAGCTGACCTGCGTTGTTGAAGTACCAATAGTAGTTGGTACCGCCACCTGCGCTGCCGTATGTGCTAACTACCACGCTCTGCTGCGTGCCGCCCACATGCAGGGTCAGATTGCCTGCCGTGTCATATATCTGCGTGCCGTTTGGTAGATCCAATATGCCATTGTTTGTAAAACGCCAATCGTTAACGTAATTTGGACCACTGCTGTTAGTGGTCTCCAGTATGATGGCACCGTTTATAGCAGTCTTGAGCAGCGCGGTTTGGTATAGGTCATCTACCAGAGGCAAGCTGACATTGCCCGAGGGTTCAATGGTGATGTAGTTGCCAGCAGTTCCTATCTGCACGTTGGTGTTATATACCGTTTCAATGGTAGTGTTGACTATGGCTAGGTTACCTGTGCCGCTGTGTCCAGCAGGACCTGTGGGGCCTGTTGCTCCCACTCCGGGACCAGTTGGACCAGTAGCGCCCGGTGTTCCAGCCGTTCCGCTGCTGCCAGTTGCACCGGTATGACCAGTGGGACCTGTAACTGTGCTAGCTGCGCCAGTTGGACCTGTGTCTCCTACTCCCGGACCGGTCGGTCCAGTGACCATGCTGGGTTCGCCCGTTGGACCAGTTGGTCCTGTGTAGCCAGTGGGACCGGGTATGGTGCTGGTAGCACCTGTGTAACCGCGCGGACCCTGCTGACCTTGTGGTCCAGTTATGCCCTGAGGCCCTGTCGCACCCTGAGCACCAGTTGGGCCACCCAGCGGTCCAGTTGGTCCGGTCACACCCTGCCTGCCAGTGACGCCTGTTGGTCCCTGTATGCCTTGGTAGCCCTGTGGTCCCTGCGGACCAGTTGGGCCACCCATTGGACCAGTAGGTCCAGTTAATCCTCTGAGTCCAGTTGGTCCAGTCTCGCCATTTATGCCTGCCTGTCCAGTGGGACCAGTGGCTCCTGTCGCGCCAACACCTGGACCCGTTGGTCCAGTGACACCCTGCCAACCAGTGTGTCCTGTGGATCCCGTCGCACCAACACCACCCTGCGGACCTGTTGGTCCACCCAGAGGACCCGTTGGTCCAGTCTCGCCACGCAGGCCAGTGGGGCCTGTACCGCCATATGTGCCTGGCGAGCCAGTCGCGCCTGTGGGACCCGTGATGTTAGCCATGTGTTACCTCTGATTCAGCTGGATATTTAGTGGTGCGTTGCTCCATAAATATCAGACCATGCGAATCAACGAGCTAATAACCAACACTGACAGCCTAGATGAAGCCAGCTTGCGGGATCTGGCCCGCGCAGGCGTGCTGGGTGCAGGGCTGCTTGGAGCAGGACTGGGAGCCAACAGCCTCATGAGCAAGGCACCACCAGCACCTGCAGCGATCATGCAGCCAGCACAGACAGCGCAGGCCACTGATGCGGTGAGCCAAGCAAAGACCACCGCAGAGCCTCAGAAAGCACAGGATAATCCAAATTTCCCAGCCGCTCTCAAGGGGTTAGATAGCAAGGATGCCAAGACGCGTGTCAGCACCTTTGCCCGCGTTGTGCTGCCATTGATCGATCACGAGAACAGCGAGATCAAGAAGCAAAGGCAGGCGCTGCTGCAACTGAGCAAGCAGAAGACTCTGACCAAGGAACAGGCAGCCTGGCTGGAAGGCATGAAGAGCTACTACAAGGCAGATAGCCTCAAGGACCTAGTAGCCAAGGTGGACATAGTGCCACGCAGCATGGCTCTGGCACAGGCCGCAGTGGAAAGCGGTTGGGGGCAGCAGCCCTTGGCACAGCAGGCCAACGTGTTCTACGGTCAGAAGACTTTTGATCCTCAAGCACCCAGCGCCAAGGGACAGTACGGAGAGAAATACCGTGCGTTTGAAAGTCCTCAGGACAGCGTGCGTGCCTACATGAAGAATCTCAACACTCATCCTGCTTATCAACCGTTTAGGGCTGCACGAGCAGAACTGCGGGCTAAGAACAAGCCCTTGCACGGTGTACAGTTGGTGAAGAGCCTAGGCAGCTACAGCACCAAGGGCGATTATGGCCAGCAGCTGCAGGACATCATTCAAGGTCGCGGCCTTGCCAAACTTGACACCAACTGAAACTCAGCCTAGCATTAGGGCATGACAGAAAGATTTACTGAACTTGAACGTTTTGACAAGCTGCGCAACAGGGCAATGGATCGCGGTTTCATAATGAACGTTGACCGCCACAAGCTCAAGATTACCCCCAGCTTGCTCAAGGTACTGGAGGGCAACAGGCGAGCAGAGACACATTTCCTCAGCATAGAAGAAGCAGAAAGCTGGCTGGATGGCTACGACTGGATGCTGGCACATGCTACTGACATGGGTTTTGATCTCAAAGCAGCTGAAAAAACTGCCTATGAGGAATGGGATCAACGGCGCATATATAATGTGTTGAGCAAGGATTAACATAGCATGACCGGAGACATCTGGACCAGCCCTACCCACTGTACCCTACCAACCAAACAGCTGGCCTTCCGTCACTACGAGCATGGAGTGCTTAAGAACGCTTGGCCCTGTTGCAACATGATGACGGATGGGTATGTAGAGTTTGGGATACCAGACGTGCACTTGCTAACACCGCAGGAAATATTTGACCATCCCAAGATGCAGGAGCTGCGAGATAATCTGGCCAACGGCGTCAGAGATCCGCGCTGCAACGTGTGCTGGAAGATGGAAGACAAGGGTCTAAAGAGCTATAGGCAAGCCAGCCTAGAAGACAGATCACCCGACAACTGGGATTTTGGATTTCGCAGGGTTGATTTGCGAGTTGGCAACACCTGCAACCTCAGATGCAGGATGTGCGATACCTATTACAGCCACAGCCTCATGATAGACTATCGCTATTTTGAAAAGAATGATCTATTGGATGAGATGAAGCATACCATAGATTTCCCATGGACCCCCACCAATCAAGAGAACAATCCAGCTGATGACGATAGGCAGTGGCAGTGGCTCATGGAGCATACCAGAGAGATAACCTGCATTAGGGCCAGCGGTGGAGAACCGCTGTATGATCGCAGGATGTTGGATCTGTTGCGCAGATACATAGACAGTCGCCGTGCGGGACACACCATACTGCATTTCCACACCAACGTCACGCAGATGAGCGATGAGATATTGGACATGCTGAGCCAGTTCAAGAAGAACGATCACGATTTTAGCGTGGATGGCACAGGGTTGACCTATGAATACATCAGGCATGGTTCCAGCTTTGAGCTGATCAACAGCAACATAAGGCGCTATCTGGACAGGATACAGCCTTTGAAGCTCAAGTTGGTCATGACCGTGAACTCCCTCAACGTGTTGGATGTGGGCAACTATCTGCGCTGGGTAAAGACCTTCAACTATCCCTATCGCATACACTTCCAACCAACTGGTCCCTACAATCGCGGCATTGCACTGCATCACATGCCGGTGCACCTGTTGGAAACTGCCATGCAGCGACTGATAGAAGGCAGCGGCGATAACCAAGAAGTTGATTCAAATCTGCTGCGCAGGATCGAGCTGGCCATCAGCAACAACAAGGCCAATCGCGACAAGATGCTGCGTGAGATCACACTGTTTGACAGATCACGAGATCAGAGCTACAGATACTTTTTAGATCATGCCTTGGTCAACTGGTTAGACGGTTGACGCTGCGCTGCAACATGCGCCAGTAGTTGTCGTTTGGTGTGCCATGTATGATCATGTGCATGCGTTTCTGTTCTGTGCTGTTGATTACTGTGTGTTGGTTGCCTATGTCCACTGCATAGGCGTCGCCCGGTGTGAAAGGCACTGCTCCATAACCCAGCATGGTGAAATCACAGCCCTTGGGTTGGCTTAGCGCAATGTTGATGGGATAGAGGCTGTGGGTTGCACGGTCCTGATGCTGAGTGATGTAACCCAGCGGTTCCAATAGCATGAACCTTATGCGCTGTAAATTCTGGAATATGTCCAAGCTCTTGAGCCATGTCGTGGTCACAGGGCAAGCATCAGCCACCCAGGTCCACCTGTACTCTGCCTGTGGTTCAGCAGCATATCCGTATTTCTCATAACTGTCAGTGCGATGAGCATCCAGCCCATGTATGACCAAGCTGCGCCAACCTCGATGATCCTGCGTCCCACGGTGGCTCACGAAATATTCTTCCAGCGCCATGGCCTCGACCAGCATCTGTTGATGAGGCAGCTGCAGTTCTGTGCGCATCCAAGGCAGTCCGGCACCGTTGATGTTTTCTCTGAGCTGCCGTGCATCTGCATCAGCGCCGAGGTCATCCAGGCGTTGCTTGAGATTGCGCAGATCAGACTGATAGTCATAACCCAAGGCCGCAGGCAGGTATCTGCTGCCTCCACCGGGCCGCACGCTTACGTCTGCCTGCGGTCTAAAGCTCAGCACCGTGATGGTTTTGCCCTGCTGATCAGCTATGTCTTGGCAGGCTTTCTGCATGCGAGCCAGCCACAGTTCTGTGCTAGTCTCTCGCTTCCAGTTCAGCTGTAGGATTGTTGGTATGGTGATCAAAGCATTGCTGATCCATACCACTATACTCTGACCAGTGCTGGCACGGATGAGATCCAACAGCGCAGCTTGGTTGGTCACGAAATCCAACAGTTGGAAATCAGCTTCTAATCGCCGGAACCGCGACCAATTGTCCAGCCATTGTGCTTGATCCATGCCAGCGATACCAAGGAACCTATTGAGATCATCCTGCAGATCTGTGCGATCATTTTCGCCGTTCCAATGCGATGCGTCTGGTTTGCCTCGACGCCAAGCTGCATCCAGATCCGTACCATCCCAGTTTGCAGCTAACCAACGCTTGAAATCCAACGCGGGTTGGCTGATGTCCATCCAGCTGATGCGTGTGCCATCGTGGAATCCACAGGTGTTGAGAATGAAGTTGGGTTTGAATCCAGCTGCCACGCATATCAGATGATCCACTGGTGGATGCCGCATAGTCACTGCATCTTCGATGCTTTCATTGTTGTTGACATACACGCCCTGTCCATAGGCCACATAGCGCTGAGTGGCATGTTTGGCATACTTCAGCTGGCTGTAATCCAACTCATCTGGAGGCAACAGATCCAGCTGTTCCTGGGTCATCATGATGCATTCCAGGAAACGACCAAATCTGCGATCTTCAATGTAGGTGTTGCCTTTCTGGCGCCTGATGCGATCTGGTATGTTTACCACCGTGAGACCATGTTCAAGGCTGGTCTTGATCATGTTCCAGCCGTGTTTCAATCGCACCGTCATGTTGGTATGTCCGGGCTCTGGTCTTAGCCACAGCGGAGTGTAACCATCATGCACGTTGTCTGGTGAGCGTGTGCTGTTGGGCAGATCAATGTTGGTCTTTTGGCCAGCATACACGCCAAACTGAGGACGGCCTAGGCGTCTCCACTGTGGTATGTTGATCACGAAGTACTGTGGATGCAGCCAATACCACTCGTCTTTGAAATCCAAGATATGACCGGCCACCAACCATGGTTCCTTGGTCTTTTCTTCAGTCAGCCAACTGACTCCATCACGCAGCCATTGCCAGTCTCCCCATGCACCTGCTGATTGTATTACTGCATAATCTCGGTTCTGGCGATCAGCTGTGGCCAATAGTTCTTCCACGTTTTCATACACAGTGATGCCAGAGATGTTGTGAAGCTCCAAACCCCATCTGGTTATGTCCAGGGCTTTCCTAACATGTTCAGGGTTCTTTACACCAAATGGGTTGGCCCATATTCCTGCATAATAAACGTTGGCACTCATTGCGACCTTCTTTGATTTTTGTGCGAGATTGCTGTGATACTTAGTGGTCAACTCACTGTCAGTGGTTTGCGAAATTATCACCAAGCACGCAGGCTACTAAATGTATCCTTGGTTCCAATCCACTGTTGAATGCAGTGTGATAGAGCCTGGTGTCAGCCAGATACACAGATCCGTCAGCAGGCAGATGATGTGCATCGTCTTCTATGACCAACCGCGCGCCCAGATTGGTCACTAGCGGTATGTGTATGCGCTGTTCTTGGTCAGTGTGCCAACTGAGACAGGTCTTGGGTTTGCTCTGCATCAATCTCACTCTGCCCAGCTTGTATCGCTGGCACAGCGTGTCGTACACAGTGCGCCATATGGTATGGTCAAACTCTGGCACAAACGTGACAAATTCAGATTCGTGCCTGCGCACGCTGCGACGCTTGAGCTGGCCATCCGCATCAAAAGCATCATCGCCCCAGCTGTAGACCAAGCTGCCGGTGGCATCATGCCAAGCACCAACTGCACCTGCACCCAGCGCATGCGTGAGTCCTATCTGGTTGTGATCTGGGTGCCATGCACAGATCCTGAGAATCTCAGACAGTCCCTGCCTCAGCAGATCAATATCAAATTCAATGTCCAGCTTGGTTATGTTACGCATGGCTTTTTACTTATGGGTTCGTTGCGTGAGCATAAACAATATAGAATCAAACAGAATTGGGTATGAGCATGCAAAATCGCATCTGTGTTCTCGGCAGCAGCTTCAGCAGAGGTGCCCAAGGACCGCATGCCAATGATACCAGCAGTTACATACACAACATGCTCAGCCGCGAACTTGGCATGGAAGTGATCAATCTCTGCGTGAGTGGTCATGGTAGCGAGAGATACCTCGAGAATTATCTCATGGCCTGCAAGCGATACCGGCCAGATTTATTCTTGGCTGAGATATGGCGAGATCGAACCTTTTGTCAGCTCTGGTTGCCCACTGCGCTCACCGGTGCGGTATCCAGATGCACACCGTCGCAGATCTATGAACACAATTTTCCCATTGGCCTCAATGATGGCATGCCCTATGATTTCAAGGATATCTGGCAGTACAAGGTTTTCAGGCACGACGACGCACAAGGCAGGGAATCCATCATGGATACCAGTGAAATCAGATATCATAAGCTGTCTCAGCTGTTGAAGATGTACACAGCCCTGGCTGCCTACATGGAACACCCTTGGTTGATGACCATGCGCACGATGAAAAACCTGCAAGCACTAGAAGAGGCCAGTGATTTCATAGGTGTTCCTGTGCTGTGGTACACCTATACAGAAGATGTTGAAACCAAAGCATTCAAGAAGTTTAGTGACACACTGCCCACTGAAAGACATCTCAACAGCTGGTGTGGCCTTGCGACAGGAACCTGTGAATGGGCCGCTGACAGGTTAAACGGGCAGCACTTGGCAGATCATTGCCATCTAAACAAAGCAGCTGATCAAGCTGTTATCTCAGAGCTTACCGCCCCTTTTATACGCAATTATATCAATAAGTTAGCAGAAAAAGAAATAAATGGTTGACAGTTTTGCTAGAGGCTGTATAAATAGATCATGATGACAAACTTCGCGCCTAAATCACAGAGCTTTACAAAGCGCCATAGCTATCAAGCCATGCCGAATACCATTTGGCTGGCCATAGTTGGCGTCCAACTCTGTGAAGATCGTGGCGTGGAATTGCCAGCAGAGGGGTGTAGAGGATGATGTAGCAGCTTAGAGCAGCACAGAATTCCAAAGCACCCCGGGAATCGCAAGATTCCGGGGTTTTTCTTTGTTTGACAGGCCGCTGCCCCCTCGGCATAAGGGCAGCCCCCGACTAGTACGTGGTCACCGAATGCGAGTGACGTACAAGTGGTTTCAGCGGGGCGTACGGCAATGCAAGTTGCTGCTACATGGATGCATCTGGGCGCAGTAGCTACCGCCCCGCATGTGATGCAGCCATATCCCCGCACAGGGAAACAGATGGTGGACGGTTGAATTCCGTTGGTGCATCCTTGTAGACGCAATTTGCTCCCATCATCTAGCGGCCTAGGATACCAGCCTCTCACGTTGGGTACACCGGTTCAAATCCGGTTGGGAGCACCATCACAGGGGACACACATGCAGGGATATCTGATCATAAACACCAACGAGCAAGGCACGGTAACCACATACACGCAATACAACATGGCGGTGTGGACACACGTGATCAACGAGATATTGGAGCAGCGTCCAGATCTCTGGTTTGAACAGCACAAATCACCAGATCCCAGCGGACGGTATACAGAAATAATAGAAACTTTTTGGCGCATAGCTCAGCAGATATAGAGCACACGACTGATAATCGTGAGGTCGTTGGTTTGAATCCAACTGTGCCAACCAACGGGAGAGCTGGACGGAAACCCCAGCTGTGACTCAACTTCACTGTTGAGCTCCCGCCCAGTTTGGGCTAGCGGTAGAAGGATCACAGCCCGGCCATGGGGCCGGACACCTGTGTGAAACACGGCCATGCCCAG
>Ga0214192_1002207_pt1 | contig 10255 bp, 9 predicted proteins | sample TroBogEpilimnion_44_FD_153030 | JGI IMG/M metagenome (GOLD analysis project Ga0214192, IMG submission 153030) | Freshwater microbial communities from Trout Bog Lake, WI - 29JUL2008 epilimnion | ecosystem: Environmental > Aquatic > Freshwater > Lake > Epilimnion/Euphotic zone | place: Trout Bog... | reverse complement strand
ATTTTCTTCATACATGTTGCCTGCATAGCGCTTCTTAGAAAACATAAGAAGAGGATCAAATGCTTTATCAAATTCAAAGTCATGAGGTGGTGCTAGAACTTTAGTAATGAAATGCCCTGCTTCGCCTGTGATGTCAATTGTGGCTTGACGAGCTTCCCGTCCTTCAAGACGTTCACCTGTGGCAGGGTTGCGCGGATTGAATTCGACAAAGAGTGAATCCGTGTTATGGACAATGAGGGCCCCTGGCCCAACTCCAAAGTGGTGATTTTCAGTTTCTAAATCGTATACATACACGTCGCCCTCTGTTTTAGGTAATTCTCGGTATTTTTCAATAGAATATTTGTTTTTACCCTGCGTTTTTTTAGTCATTGTATATCGAAATGTATTCTCTTTTGTTTCCCGTTCGTGAATTGAAACGGAATATCCTAAACGTCTTGCTAGAATACATAAGCCTGCTCCGATCTCCTTTCCTTTTTGATCAAACTTAATATCACTATTGCTATCGCTTATGCTTATGCTTATGCTTATGCGTTTACCTTCACAAAATCCATTCCAAAAGGATTGAATAATGGCAACTGGGGCATTAAGAATGATGTCACCTATCTTTCTTTCACCATGTTGATTATAGAATAGTTCTTGGTATTTTAATGCATCAGGTATTAATTTAAATACATCAGATGAACCGTCGGCCACAAAGAATCCCATTACAAATGCTTCATTCTCCGTGATAGATGTAACTGTATTCATTCTATTGAATTCTTTATAGGATTCATCATTATGTAACAGTTCAGTACCGATTGTCACATTGCACGGTTTCACTTCTGTTCCATCTTTTAATACCAAGCTATGGTCCTCAGTAACGTCTACAATGCCTGTATGTGTATTAATCCTAAACATCTTTTTATCCTTATGTAATTTATGACGAATGAGTTTGTGAATGGGTGAAAATCCAGTCTCAGTCCAAACACTGATATTATCTAGAGGAATACATTCTTTTGTATCATGGTATAATTCCCAATCACTATCTGGGAAAAGTTCATCAATGCGTTTCATGTATATTTCCTGCGTCGTTTCATTGCGTAACGTAAGGGGTGTATCTCCTGTCACCGAGTCACCATATACCACTTTTGCCATGCATTTGGCAGAGCAGCGCGGATCTTTTGCGTCTGGCCCATAAAATAGTTCAATGGCATCTTTTGCAAATAAGATCTGTTTGCGACCATACGCAGTAACAGATGCGGCCAGTGCTTGAAGACGGATTTTGAATGTACCAGATCCAAGCTGACCATATAGGGAATTACCTGTGAGTTTGTATGCCAACTGTTCTGCATCAAGAAGCGCATAACGCTCAGGATCTTTTTCCGCTTTCATCTCTTTCTTTTTAGCCGACCTCGCAGTAAGAAGCCATGTAGTAATCTGTGGCAAGGTAGACTTGGAGCCATCGAGGGGTTGTGCATAACGACAAATTCTGCGACCACATTTTATTTTGGAGGGGTGCTTGCGCATATCCGCGGGATCAGGGCGAATGATATCAAACTCAATATCAGTATAGGCATAGCCCTCGCATTCATCATATACCTCTGAACCCCAATTATGTGAAATCAGTGTACCATCTTCATTAAAGTCCTTGATCCATAGTAGCGAATCATGACTGATATTTTCACTTACAATTGTACTGGGATACAGTGATGCAAAATCGCATACACCTACTGGCGAGGTTGCATAAAACCCAGGTTCAGGGTCAAGAACGATGGCGCCCTCATAGGAGTCTTCTGAACTGCCCTGCCGTGGCACGGGTAGCACGGGAATTACAATGCCGCGTTCCCTGCATTGTTTGAAAATCAAGGATTCGATCTTAATTCCTTGACCGCGGGTAAAGATATAACTCACGGGCACTGAGCAGACATTTGCCATAGACATGGAATTATTGAATGTTTCCAGTTTTCTATATAGATCAATAACGAGATCACAATCTTGAAGACAATATTTTCCAACAACCGCGCGATCCTCTGCAGAGCCACGATGCAATCTGAAAATGTCTTGCGGGCTTACATCATCTTTGACAATAACCCACTTTGTCGCATCCTCCATCTCAGTAAGTGCATCATCGTCTAGTTCACACCTAAAGATAAGTATACCTCCATCCTGAACAGAATCGACAATCATCTTAGGAGATACTGTTTCACCCGTGTCATCGAGTAGCATAATAGAGCGCCCAGGTTTAACATCTTTCACGGCACCAGCAACGTGCAATGATAAGATACCGCCCTCGTAACTTTGCCGCTTTAGTTTGCCAGACATAAAGTGTTTTGTAACTTCATCCAATTTATAGGAAGGGAGTACATTATTTCGCTTGATATAGTGAAACATATCAATCTGCAGTCGCCCATGTGTTGTCCAGATGTACATGCGGTTATCTCCCATAGCAGAAGAGCTAAGAAACTTCTCCTCTAATTTCATTTCACTGGCAAGCTCAAACAAGCGCGTTAACTGATGGATTGGTGATTGTCCATGAATCAGTCCAAGTTCTTCTGCGCGGTGCCACAGATAGGATTCATCAAAACCAAATACATTGTACCCAATTAAGATATCAGGATTCTGCTCAATCATCCATTCAAACCAGGCTAGAATCATCTTCTCTTCGGATGGATAGGCATGAACAGTAATTCCAGCAATCGAGGCACAATCGGGAAAGACAAAGAGGTGGCGATCCGCATCATTTGGCGCACCGCGTGTAAGAGTAGTTCCAATTTGAATGACGGGGTCGCCCACGAGATAGACCATCGACTGTAAGAGTTTCCCAATTACCTTTTCAAGCATGGTTACGCCGTCTTCATCGTGTAGAATTGCAGAATAGTCCTCCTTGCTCAATTTAGCATGTATTTGTGGCAATCCCACTTTTGGCTTAAATTTGCAGTAGATTGGTGTCATCCCTTTGGGAAGCGTATCCGTTGGCGACTGTCCTGTACACAAACTTTGCACGAGCAAGTCGACCAGTTGTTCACTTGTGGTCGAAAGGGAAACAAGCTCCTTTGCAGCTTTGGCCCATGTCCGCTTTGCAAGGGGAAAATCACCTGTCATAGAGAAACATTCAATATCCCACGATGCAGTTAAGAAGGGCGCAGATACACGCGGTCCTTTGGTAGGAACAACTTGTTCATAATCGCACTCGATCACAAGTGAATGTTCTTTGTTATCTGTAATTGAATTCATGCCGTCTTTGATGGCGACCCATGAGCATGGTTGAATATTTTGTATGTGGAGAAATCGAAGCATGGGGTCAATATTAGCTTCAAAGATCTCCACGGTTTTTCCGCGCAGAGACCCATCCAGTGGGCGCTTTGTAGCGAACTGTAGACTTTCATCTAGGAATAAATTGCGGAGAGTACGAAAGAGTGATAGAGACGGCACTTCAATTTGTAGAAAGGGATATAAGGTGTTTGCAGTAAATCCATAGAATATTTTTTTAGTTAGTCGTTTAATGGTAAGCTGTCCCATAGGGATTCCTTGACTTTGAATGTATTTTTTAATATCTTCTGCGGCAACACTTGTTTTCTCTTCAGGCAAGCGTATGTACATTGTAGGGCGAAATCCAGTTACATCGCATCGTATCACTTGACCTGATTCCGTAGCACCGAAAAGATGGATGACTAGTTCGCGTTGATTGGTTCCTGCCTGGTTTGTTTTACGTTTCTTTTTTTTGGATTGGAATTCATCATCTTCTTCATCAGAATTGGATTCATAGACGATTTCGCGTACATCCTCCTGCTCAGATTCAATACGAATGTCCCGTGCTTGAATATCCAGTAAATGAAAGACAAGATCAGTATCAGACATGATATGGCTGCTATAAATCTTGTAAAATATAATGGTCAATTTTTATCCACTGTATATCATTATTATTTTCTGTTAGAACGGCGCTTCGACTTCGACTTCGACTTCGACTTTAATTTCAATCGTTTATGCGTCCGTCGATTCATTACTGCGGATGCCGTTGCAAGAAGTAGTGCGGCGGGTGCTAACGTATATGCCGTTTGTGACATAACACTATAGAGACTTCCGCCAATTGTACCAGTATAAGGGGGCTCTTTATCATAGCGCTTAATACTATCAGCGGTAGCAGTGATTCCATTAGGGATTTTAGTAGGATTTGTGTTTAATGATAAGTTTATTTTGGGAGGAGATGCAAGCGATAATGTTAGATTTTCTTCTTCTGCTGCCCCTTCTGCCCCTTCTGCCGCTTCTGCCGCTTCTGCCTCTGCCGCTTCTGCCACTTCTGCCCCTTCTGCCGTTTGCTCTGTAACTGTTTCACCCAGTTCAATCGATGGCACGCCTTGTTTCACATTCATTTTAGCTTGCAAAGCAAGGTTTCCTGATTCATTCATTACAGATGTCATAACTTTCTCATTTTTTACAGCATTGATTTCAGTTACTTTATTTCCCTGGTTATCCATTGCAACAATGGTGGGATAACCTTGTACTTCGACGGGGCGCGCAGATGAATTGATACGCTTAATGGATGCATTTACTTTGTCTATCATGTCATCTTTCACTTTGACAACTTGGCAACTACGCTGAGAAGAATTGGATGCACTATCAAAAATAGGCTTCATTGTTTGACAATGTCCGCACCAGTCAGCATATATCATTACAATGGTAATAGGGCCTTTTGTAATACGTTTAAGAAATCCTGATAGGTCTCCATTAGAGCGCACATCGAGAGGAGGAAGAAGTTTACCTACATTACTTCGGATCATTTTACGGGTACGTATCTTTTGACGTCGATTTACTTTACGAGATTTAACGGGCATTCTACTTTGATATTATTTATTATTATATAGAAAGGAAGTATCATGAACAATTCTGTATTACTAACAATTTTAGTATTACTTGCAATTGGTTATGTATTTTTATACTTTGGTGGAAGGAAGTATTTAGAGGCATTTCAAAATATAGCTGGCCATGGTCAGCCTCCTGTAGCTGGTCAGCCTCCTACAGGAAAGCCAAATGTAAATGCAAATAATATGTTATTGCCGGAAAAACCCTATCGTCTAGATGAAATTGATAATGTAGATGACTATGAAATGTCAGCTATTTTTCACAATCAGGGTTCACGTGAAGCATCTAAGAAAGAAATCAGTGATGCCATGACCCGGTATCCGTTGGATTGGGCCGCACAGGGTCAAGGTTCACAATATTTTCAGGAAAATCAAGCCAAATATCTAAAACAACAGGCGGGTATTCCCCAACCTGAATCATACTATAAAGACATGAATAATGACATGTTATTGCCTGATAGTGCTGCACTCGACGATGAAGAGCGAAAGATTTTACAAACATATAAACCAGAATCAAGTAAGGGTCTTCTGCAATACTCGGTCGATGATGTAAAAGGATTACTTACGAAGATTTATGACAAGAAGGGACTAATTCCTGTGATTGAAAAATCAAAACAGGGTGATAACATATGGGAGATTGTAGAAGTAAAGGAGAAAGATCCTAAAATTGTGTGGGAGGATGGCCAAGAAACCACTTTACAGCAGCAACAAATGCAACAACAAGAAATTATGAAGAAGCGTGGCGAAGAGACGATCGAAGTGCCCTATACTGTGTCAGATGTTGCTGCGGGAATGGATCCTTTTTTCCAATCCAACCCATCTACGCGAATTGGTAAAACCGATTATACATCATTTACTCCTGGGCTAGAAAGGATGTTTGCACCAACATATCCTATCAAATCCTGGTTTTAGACACATATACATTTTAGTTACAATAGGAGTGTGTCTGCAGACGATGAGTTTGTTATCATAGAATAGATGGGAAATTATGTATCATCTCCATTCGGCTCAGTCACCTCTTTATACCAGTTCACCACTGAGAACAGAACATCTACGGAAGCACTTGATGCAATCATCAAATCAAGCGAAGAAATGCTTGATCAATCTATATGCAATGAATGGGTCGATTTGCAAAAAATAGATCAAATACAGGAACTGAAAGACGAATATAAAGAGGGACTGGCCGAAGAGTCTAAGGAAGAAGTGGAAGAGAAGAAGGAAGAGAAGGAAGAGAAGGAAGAGAAGGAAGAAACGAAGGAAGAAACGAAGGAAGAAGTGAAGTATAAAATACCTGAAGCAACACCTTTAAAATTAACCTCGAATCAGAAGAAGCGTAAGCGCAAACAAGGGTTAATTCCATAATTGGATTCGCTTATTAGATTCGCTTAGAACGAAGAATTGTATTATTAATGCGGCGCATTTCATTTCCAATAACAAAATTCACATGGGCATTTGATAATACATTGCTCCTAGATAAATTGTCAACATTTCCTGACAGCATCATGTGCTGTTTTTTCCAAAAAGAGGCGGACATTAATGCACGAACTAATATCTTCTCTTGGAAGTCTTTTTCAATCCGATCCATGTATTCTTTAGTATGAAATACCCTACAAGGAGATTTCATAGTAGAGTTATGCGATTTGTATAGATCGGTGAGCCAGTTGACGCATGTATCACACGATGACATTATTGTGATCGAACTGCTATATTATACTGTATTATTATTTTCAATTTTTACATATACAGTGTCTCTAATTCGAATCAGCGCATCCTCCAAAGGCGTTCTCAGTTGAATACATAATTCGAAGTACTTCATCAGGCGATCGATATTCATTATATACTTCTTTCATTGTTAAACTCGTACAAGGCATTGAATTATTGATAAAGATAAATAGGGATTCCTCAGGTCGTAGTTTGATCCATTTCCGAATAATATAAATGAATTGACCAACAGTTATATCATATGGAGTTAAAAATTTGGTTTTACTAATCATAGGCACCTTTGAATTAGGATCCTTTGATACAAAGATAGGCACTCTATCAGGATATTTGCGTCGAATGCTGTGAATATTGGTGGTTATGGGCACATTGGTCTTCATCGTAGTTGCGATCTCGGTCATTTATTTACTATAGACAATTTTTATTTAGATAGTTATACAAAGTTATACACAGTTATAATACAATCTAAATAAAACTATAGTATAATATATTATATTATAACATGTTCTGTCTTGATACACGCGAAGCCGATCTTATTTCGCTTCTGGAAAAAGAAGACGGTTGTCATATTCGCCAGTTACCTGTGGCAGATATTTGGATTGGAACAGAAATGAAGGATGAAAATGAGGAGGATCAATTTCAGGTCGGTATCATTATTGAGCGCAAATCAATTCGTGATTTAGAGGCATCCATTTTGGACGGGCGATATCGTGAGCAGCGTGGTAGAATACTGTCATTTTGCCATGATAAGAAGACGCAGCCCCTCTATATTTTAGAGGGTGCACTGTCATCCGCTACAGGTCGGCTTCAAAAATCAGCACTAATGAAATTTATTAACCGTCTATCACTGCATTATCAAATTCCCGTGATGCAGACAGAATCTGTGCATGAAACTGCCGAATTGGTTCAAGCACTTATTGCACAGTGGAAAGAGGACCCTGAATCCCTACAAAGAAAGACAGATCTTGTTAAGGTCACGGATGGTCTACATATTCAAAAGAAGGCAAACGCAATGGAACCAAAGCAATTTGGAATTGCATGTCTAGCACAGTGTCCAGGGCTGTCTGTTAAAATGGCAGAAACGCTAATTGATACATTTGGTTCATTGCGCGGAGTAATGGATACACCTATAAAAGATGTAGAACAAGTAAAAGTGGGGAATCGAAAAGTTGGACCTGTGGTTTCAAAGCGCCTACATGAGTTATTGCATGCATAATACATTACGCATTACGCATTACGCAATCATTGTATGTAAATGCCTATAATGATGAATAAAGAAGGCAGATAAACCGAATACAGTATCCACTGCTAATACGATCCATGCATGTCGATTTCCAGAGATTGCCAAGAATGCAAAGAATGCCCACAGTAGCATATGAACCACGCGCAATTGCTTCCACCATATTAATTCGCCAAATACCTCAGGGCCCGTATCGCGTTTCCCAATAAAAATAATATAGAACCAGGCATATACTGGAATAAGTGCAATTAAACCAAGCACCCACAGAGTCCATCCCGTTGAGAATGCGCTAATTACTGTAAATAGTAGTCGAGAACCAATGCATCCAAATATAAATAGATAAAATCTTATTTTATAGAGATTTAGCATGTACGTATTCTATAGTACAGGACGCTTTAAATAATCAGGCACAGATTTTGGCTGAACTACTGTGTTTTGAGGGTGCGACATATTTTGTAAAAAGGTAGTAGGAGGGACATAATCGGCAGCAGAAGGTGGAGGAGGACCTGCTACTGGATTTGATAGGGGGCGATTAAGAACAGTATTGATGGCAGCGCTGGGCTGTTTTAATGCGGGTTTCAGACCATTTGCCCGTTGATGAAAACCAGGCGTCTGTATTTGCACTTTTCGCTGTGATTTTTTACCATACAATAGGCGTGCTGCTTCTTTTTCATTTCGTTCTGCCTCTGCCTGTGTTCGCTCTGCAGATTCTAACATGGCTGCCATAATGGGTGACTGCTGAACAATATAGGATTGCTCATGGTGTATCCATGAAATATATAACATATTGGGCGGCGTATATCGTACATCATATTTGGAGTGGCGAAGCTGATACATGATATAAATAACACAGTCTTCTAGGTCAATCTTTGGTAATCCAAAAATAAATGGTGGAACTGTGTATAATAAATAACAGGGTGAATTTGGAAGTTTAGAGAGTACACGAATTCGATTATAGATTTGCTCTAAAATTTTATTATAAGCGCGAAGGCGTGATGCATCTTTTGATTTACGTTTATCATATAATTCAGCTGGATCCAATTGAGGAGTAGGGTCAGTCATTACCTTAATGCATTTTAAAAAATTCACATATTATATCTCACACTGGGTCTAAGACTTCGTAACGTTCTACATTATATAGTATGTTACCTCATCGAATTTACCTCTCGGGTGGCGGAATATGTGCTATGGCGCACGTTGGGGCCCTTTTAGAATTATCAAAACATATGCCGATGCATGTCATTAAAGAGTGGATGGGTGTATCTGCAGGCGCATTGGTTGCTATGTGTATTTCTATAGGGTATACATTGGATGAATTGTATGATTTTTGTGTTCGTTTTGACTTTACAAATATCAAAGAAGTCGATTCAATTCCGGGATGGATCGTACATTTTGGCATGGATACAGGAGAAAGACTCCATAGGTTAATTCAGGCATGTTTACATGTGAAGGGGCTGTCGTCTGATTTTACATTTCTCGAATGTTATGAGAAGTTTGGAAGATCTTTACGTATAATTGCGACAGATTTGAATGAAGCTGCTCCTATTATATTTAGCTATAAGGATACGCCTACGTATCGGATAGGTGATGCTGTCCGTGCATCAATGACCGTTCCGTATTATTTTCAGCCTTTCATTTGTCCTCAAACGGGGCACTGTTTGGCAGATGGCGCAGTAATAAGCAACTATCCGTTATTTGTATTACCGAAAGAGGAACATGCTCGAACAATAAGTATTCTTATAAGAACATCAGTTGAAAAGAAAGATGATCTATTAACATTAGAATTAGATGAGCTATTAATGCGCCCGTTAAGTATATTATATGTCCAAAAGTTAAACATAGAATCTACGTTTTATGATGCGGGGTGTATTCAGATACGATTAGGCGATTTGAATATTATGGAATTTTCATTTGATGAGGCAACAAAGGATAGTATTATTCAAAAGGGCAAAGAGGCAGTTGTTCAGTATTTTAAGCAGCAGCCTGTTGTAAAACGGAGAAATTCCCTTTAGATTTTACAGTTTACAGTTTAGCAGTGTATCGATAGACATCAAATGACAGTACATTGTTAGACAGTCCTTGTCCATACATGATAATAGTAGTACCAGGAGCTACAGACAGACTTGGTACAACTACTGCCTCTTTTAGATACTGACCATCTTGATAGTAAGTAACCATTTTACAGTTTTTAGCGTTGTGAATATTAGTAATATAGATACAGTCGGATGGCAGCATAATCAGTACTGTGTCGTCGGCAGATGTTGATACATAATGCTGTCTGCTTTTTGACAGCATCTGTCTGTTTGTCTGTCTGTCTGTTTGCACTGTTTACAATTTATACACTGTATAAATAATACAAATAGTATTTATACTGTGTAATACAGCATTTCTACACTCTCAAAAGTCCCCACACGACCCTTTTGCACATCCTCAAAAGCCCCCCCATTTGATCCTCTTG
>Ga0214192_1002206_pt1 | contig 10257 bp, 5 predicted proteins | sample TroBogEpilimnion_44_FD_153030 | JGI IMG/M metagenome (GOLD analysis project Ga0214192, IMG submission 153030) | Freshwater microbial communities from Trout Bog Lake, WI - 29JUL2008 epilimnion | ecosystem: Environmental > Aquatic > Freshwater > Lake > Epilimnion/Euphotic zone | place: Trout Bog... | reverse complement strand
TTGAACGCAATAAGGGGATGGGGGATTAAATCGGGTGCCGGGAACGGGATAGTCCGTGCTGATATATTGCGCACCACTGGCCATTGCGTGCTCTCTTTTCGACGTCAAGTTCTGCCGGGCGTCCTCCGTGGGTTCGTCCGCGCGGGTTCTGACGAGGTAACCCTCCTTGACCAACTGCTGGATTTCATCGAACTGACCCAAGGAGTCATTGCATTTGGCCCAGGCCGCCGCGGGATTCCCCTTTGGGGCACTGACAAACAGCAGTCTGCCTTCCAGGGCGGGATGCCCCTTGAGATACAATTCCATTTCTGTTCCTTCGTTATCCATGCCGAAGAGCACCTTTCCACGAACATGGTCGAGCAACGGCCAGCCGTGATCCCGAATGGCTTCCGGCAGGCTGTGGAAGTTTCCACGAATATCATCCGGCTTGATTATGGCGTCGGGCGGAAAAACCGAAAGGATCACTTTCTCCAACTCCGCCATTCCCTGTGCATCCCACGGCAACACCGGTGTGTAATCGGCGCCCAGACCCGAGCCTTTTAGCTCAATCAAAATGAAAATGGGAACGTGTCGGGGATGCTGGAGGGACCACTTCCTGACTTCGATCAGGCCATCCACCAGAGTAAGAACGGTGGTGCCATAGTCGATATCAGGGACATGCATGACCTTGATTCCCGGTTTGAGCAGTTTTCCCTCGAGATCATTGGAGGGGACGGGGGGTAGTCCTGCGTCGAGGGCTGCTTTGGGTCCCATGGGATGAGCAAACCGGCCACCCTCGCGATCCAGCAAGCAATCCAGCTCGATCTGGCGGATGCCGTATTCGGAAAGCTGTTCGGTCAAAGGCTTATGTTCATAATCCAATTCGCCGGCCTCCTTGGCGTCATGCATCTCCATCAGTTTCATCAAAGATGGATGAGCCCTGAGGTGATAGGAGTTATGCGTTCCGATGACCTGTAACTGATTCATCCGCACCCCGGCGGTGGGCGAAGATGTCGAGCAACCCCCAAGAAGGCCTGCAAGACATAGAATCAAAATATAATGAGTTGAATGCCCGGAAAAAAATCTCATGACAGGAGAATAACTTGCCAACGGGTGTATTCAACAAAAGTGGTGTTACAATCGCGCGAATTTCTCCTGCGGAATCAAGCGCATGCTCAACTGTTAATCTTCACACAGGAGTGTATACAATCTTCTTCCATCCTGTATCTCCTGCAATCCTGTCCTGAAATCGGGAGTTTAGCATTATCCCAATCCTGCCCATTCATGTCCCCATCCCGTCCTGGTCAGCAATAACGAACGCCGCCTCAACGCGACGCCGCCGAGCTTCTTTGCAAATGCCATGGGAGATCGTTGGGGCCGGCCGGCGAGAAAGAATTATGTTGGAACATCTTCACCGGAATAACCGTTGAGGCGTCCTTCCATTTGTGGATTTCAGAATGGCCATCGGCAAAGCCATAGCCGCCCGAGCCGCCGTGGTAACTCGCCGGGAGATCTTCCCAAGACGTCAGGGAATTAGGGTTGGTGACCAGCCAGCCATCGTTGATGCTGTCCGCTTGTTCATCCACGAATACCCAGAGCATGGAGGGGCTCGGTTTCATGATATCCGTCATCTTGTTGTAGGAATACCATCCGCTGGCTATCCCGGAATCATTGGGGCCGTGGGCGCCGCTAAAAGCACCGCCCTCGATGAAACCGTTCATGCTCACGCTGCGAACCCTGGCAATTTTGCCACCCCCTTCGGTGCAGGTGTATTTATCCCCCGGGCATTTATAGATGCCGGTGGTTTTGGTGTAGGGACTGATCTTGGTTTTTAGAAGATACTGGGTGTTGGTATTATCTGAGTTAAATGGCGTGAAATCCAGCCATCCCAGGACCCAGGAAAGAGTCGGGTCTGAAGTGCCGCCGCCACTGTTGGGTACCAGATTGCCCTGATTGTCATCGGCATACATGATCCAGCCGAGCGTCAGTTGTTTCTGGTTGTTCATGCAATAAATCGACTGCGCCTTTAACTTCGCGCGGGTCAAGGCGGGTAATAACAATCCCGCCAAAATCGCGATGATCGCGATGACCACCAGCAGTTCGATCAGGGTAAAGCCGCGAACATCCGGCCTCTTCTGTGAGATCTTTCTTTGCATAACTTTTTGGCACATATACGGTTTGAAGCACGAGACGGATAGTGCTCTGATTTTTAACGCAGCGAGGCTGTGAAAGGCGCGCCGCGGGAACTATCCTATCATGGCATAACAACCGGATCAAACAAAGTAAAACGTTTGTCCATGCAGCGGCAGATTCGAACCAACCCTATTGAAATGACCACCCTGCCTACTCCTTCGAGAAAGCCCCATGGGCTTTTATCAGCAGGGTGGGACCTTTAAATTGCTGGACCACGCCTGATACACGGTGAATAGGTTGTCAATCGAAAGTATTGAAAAAGCCCATTCGTCAATTCTTACCAAAATCCTCCCCGCTTGCCTTCCTGTCTGTTTTGGGTTCTATTGAGGTGGACTTATTATGCCGACTTACGAATATGAATTGTGCGATGGCGACTGCAAGGTGTGCGGGGGCAGATTCACTCTGCGCCGTCCACTGGATGCCCCGGCCCTGACGCAATGCCCGGCCTGCAAGAAACCAGTGCGCAAGATCATCTCCAATTTCGCCATGCTGACGCGCGTGAGCCTTTCCTCAGCCAAGAAGGCCGGCTTCAAGGTCTACAAGAAAATCAGCAAGGGCGAATACGAACGCCAGTAACCCGCTGCGAAGAGCCAGCCAGACTTCTGGAACCCTTCACCCTGTCATCAAGGTGAAACGACCCGGTAAAAACGTTGAACCTGGGGCGCAGCGTTTGTGTCATTAAAAGTGGATGACGAGGTTCCGAATATTCCCGTGCCCATGACCTGCCAGGCCGCCACCGGCACGGACAAATTGGAACTGGTCAACACCCGGTAAGACTGGCCCGCCGGACCGCTCAGCTTCATTTGAAAGTGACCGCTGCTAAACCCCACACCCCCTTTTGAAATGACTGGCGGAGCAATCACAAATTGCGCAACTGCATTGGTAGCCGGTGCGTTTAACAAATCTCCTGAATACTGCACGGTGATGGTATTGCTTCCCGGGGACAATACCGGGGTTGTGAGCGTGGCAACGCCATTCGACAGATGGACAACGGAGCCAAACGCCGCCCCATTCGTATAAAATTGCACCGTTCCGGTCGGGACCCCGTACCCGACCCAGGTGGAAGTAAACGTCACATTGCTGCCGTAAGTGCTGGGGTTGGCTGATGAAGAAAGGGTGGATGCTGCATTGTTCGTCTCCACCCGGCCCAGGAAGCGGCGCAGGAATGAGTGGTCGAAACTGGAGGAGACGGTCAAGTCATAACTGAAATAATTGGTCGGGTGATTGCTGGTCAACACATTGGTGCTCCTGGCTGCCACGGCGATGAAGTTGGTGCTCAAGCCATAACCATCCACCACGGTGAAGCTCACCGGTGATGCCGTGGCATTCACCAGCGCCAACTCAATGCCGCCCGTGGAAGGATTCAAATAGGGCACTGCCTCGATCAGACTGTTTGAATTGACGGTGCCGGCGAAACGGCGTCCAAAGCCATCGGGTCCGTAGCAGGAGAGGTCGTAGTTGCTCCCTGTGCCGGATGCGGAATAAACCGCGTTGGTGGAACTGGAAGCGGCCAGATCAAAAGGCTGCGGCGGATTGGCACCAGACAGGTTCGGGGTCACCATGAAGTGGTACATGGCGGAGCCGGTGTTGGTCATCACGATGGTGATGTTGGTGGTTCCGCGATTCACGATTGCCCAGGCGTTGGGTTGATAAGGCAGCGGACGCGGCGTCAGTGTGCCCGCTTCCTGCGTCGGCACCACCTGGGGTGAAGGCACCGGGGGACTGCTGGAGCCGGGACAATCGACAGACGTGGTGGAAGGAAAGCCCGGGTAATCGTAGGCCGGGTGGGCGAAATCAAATGCGCTCGTCAAGTCGCCGCAAACCGCACGACGCCAGTTGCTGATGTTCGGCTCGTGAACGCCGGTCCACGTTTCCAGAAATCGAATCACCGAGGTGTGATCAAACACCTGCGAGCAGACGTGTCCACCCCGTGTCCAGGGCGAAATGATGATGCACGGCACGCGAATACCCAGCCCGATGGGCAGGCCGCCAACAAATTCGTTGGTGGTGCCCGCCGGAGGAAGGATGGGCAGGCTGTGATCATAAAACCCGCCGTTTTCGTCAAAATTCAAGATGAACACGGTGTTGGAATAGAGTCCCGGGTTGGCTGCGAGCGCGTCAAGAAGCTGTTTTAGCACTGCCTCACCACTTTGCGGTGAATAAGGCGGGTGTTCGGAGAGGCTGGTGGGGGCTACAATCCAGGAAACTTGCGGAAGAGTGTTGCTTGAAACGTCCCCGAGGAACTCGGTGACAAAATTGGCGGCAAATGAAACCCCATTGCTATAAAGCGGGCTGCCAACTGCCGCTTGTTTGTATGCGGCAAACCATGCCAGTGCGTTGTCATCATCATTGTCGGGTTGTTGATAAACCTTCCAGGTCACCCCGGCGTTCTGCAATCGTTCGGGATAGGTCACCCAGCCCGGGCCCCAACCCGCGGCCGGTTCGGTATTGTCAATCAACGGTCCACCCGGATAGGTCGTGCCGCCGATGGTGGCCGCACCCAACCCGATGGGATCGATCATGCCGCTCATCAGCATGATGCGGTTCGGGTCCGTGGAAGACAGCACTGAGCAATGATATTCGTCGCAAACGGTATAGGCATCCGCCAGCGCATAATAATAAGGCAGGTCGCTGCGGTTGTAATAGCACATCGTGGTCGTGCCTTTGTTGGGAACCCAGGCATCGTTCTGACCGTTATTGACCGCGTTGTGGGAGTCTCCCCAGCCATGGGAGACATCGGTGATACAGGTTGTCGAGGTTTGATAAGGCAGTTCGTATCCCGAGCCGGACGGCTGGTAAAGCACGCTGTTGCCGTTGCTCATCATCATTATATTCCGGTCATTAAAACCATGGACACCGTGCAACGTGCCGAAGTAATGGTCAAACGAGCGGTTTTCCTTCATGAACACCACCACATGTTTCACATCGGCAATCGTTCCGGTTGGAACATAGTTCTGGATCACCAGCTGCAATTGATTGTTGGTGTCCACCAGTTGAGCCGTGAGCCCCGGGCTCAAGCCCGTGAGCGGGGGGAGCACAAAAGTAACTGAGGGGGATTCGACACCATGATTCAACAGTGCATACGTTCCGGGTGATGAAAGGGAAATGTTCCCTGCAAAATTCAGGTTTATTTTTCCGCCGGGCGTCAGAGCACCAACCGTCAGGGGATTGTTTGCGGTCAAAACCAATGTGGAGCCGTCCTGCAGCGTCACCGGGCAGGTGACCACTCCGGTTCCGCCAAGGATTGCCGAAGATGCAACCGCCAGACCTGCGCCAGCGATTCTGCCGTTCACGATCAAAGTTGCGTTACTGACGGAAAGAGGGCCGGAGAAACTATTGATCCCGGTGAGCGTGAGTGCCCCGCCACCAAGAAGATTGGCCGCCAGCGAACCGGTGGTATTTTGAATGGTTCCGGAGAATGTGTTGCTCGTTGTGTTGTTGATTGTCAACAAGGGGGAGCTTCCGGCGGCTTTGTTGTCGATCAGACCCGTTCCGGAGAGATTGTTTAGCAACGGGCTGTAGCCGTTGACATCCAGCGTGCCATTCACTGTGACACTGGAGGAGCCCGGGGAAATCGCGGTGGAGGAGCCTAGCACCAGTGTCCCTTGTGCGACCAACGTGCTGCCGGTGTAGGTGTTTGCCGTGCCCAAGGTCAGGCTGGCGACGCCGGTTTTAGTGAAGCTGCCGTTGTTGGAAATGCTGCCGGAACCGGTGATGAAATAGTTGCTGGTGTTGTTGTAGACCGTGACACTGTTCGGCTGGACAACCGCCGCCAGGTTCACATTGAAATTGGTGGCGGAATCATCAAACAAAGCATTCTTTCCGTCCGCGTAAGATGCTTTGGTTGACGAACCGGACAGCCGCCAGGCGTTGCTTCCCGATACATCCCATTGGTGAGTGGGAAAACCCACCCAGGTCAGGTTGGGATTGGCGAGAGCTGGAATGATCAATTGGATCGCGGAGGCAGCGACATTGTTGCTGAGATAGGCCGTGGATTGAAAGCTGGGAATGCCGCCGAGAGTAAAGGTGCCGCTTCCTTGCAAGGTTCCGGAGTAGGTGATCAGACTGTAACTCGCGGGATTGGAAATCGGCAACGAGCCGGAGATGTTGATGCTGGTGGTGCCCTTGTTTGTGAACCCACTCAGATTGGTAACCACGAGCGCAGCAGCCATGCCGGTGGAGTTTGCGGCCAGATTCAAAGTCATCACATCGGCGGCATTTGTTCCAAGCAAGAGACTTTGCAAGGTAAGATTCCCGGTGCCCGAGCCGTTTCCCGCCTCCAGGTTGCCGTGGGTCAGCACGTTGACGGGAGCGCTGAGGATGCCATTGCCCCCCAGGGTGGCGTTGCCGCCCACGGTGACACTGCCGCCTCCGGTTGAACGGGTGTTGATGTAGAGCTTTCCTGCGTTGATTGCCAGCGGTCCGGTAAAATCGAGCGGTCCGGTCAGCGTCAATGCCGCAAGACCATTTTTTACAACACCCAGCGTCGTGGAAGAAGTTCCGCTCGTGCTGGAATATTCCAAATTGACGTCGGTCAATGCGCCCGAATAAGTGGTCGGGTTGTTTTCGGTGATGGTGAGGGTCGCGGCGGGAATGATGCTGGGATTACGATTGCCGTTGGCGATGAGCGCACTTCCGGCTCCCGTGGAGGTCAAATCACTTACGTTGGCGTTGTTGCCGTAGAGAAAGAGTTTGCCGTTGTTTCCGGAAGCCACATTGAACTGCAACACATTCCCCGCCGGAAAGGCACCAGCTGCGCCGAGATAGACAGCCCCGCGCTGGATGATCAAGGGACCGGTGAACGTGTTGGCAGCAGCGAGAGCCAGGGGGCATTCCATGGGACTGCCACCTGTGTAAGTATCCTGGGCGATGTAGGTGATGCCGCCACTGCCGCAAATAGGGCTCGTGAAGGCGGCGTCCGTGCCGGTCAAGCCATAGACGCCCACCCCGTTGTGATTGCTCTTGGCAAACACATAACGCTGACTGGATCCCAGGTTGACGGGAGCGCCCACAAGGGTTCCCCAATTCGCGGTGCTGTTGTCCACGTCATTGTTGTTGAAATAAATATCCGGAGAATTGGGGCCGTTGACGGTGGCGGTGAACTGCAGGGTGCCCGGGCCCAAAATCGCGGTATAAGTGGATGAAGGGTTGGCCGTGAGGTTGATCGTTCCGGTGGAGAGAATGACACTGCCGGGGCCAATGCTCAAAGTGGAGCTGGAAGAGAAAGTCGAACTACCAATGAAGTTCGTGCTTTGAGCCATCGTCAACTCTGTCGGGAGCAGGCATGCAAAAACCGCGCCTGAACAAAACCAGGATTTAAGCAGGCTGCTTGTTTCCGGGACCGGTCTTAATTTTCTCATAGTATTTGAGGCTGCAGATTTCTGCGACAGGCGGCGAACTACCCGTCAGCGGCAATCTCTTCACGTTTACCATGAACTTTTAAAATCTAAAGCAACGTTATAGCAACGATTGCTCAATATTTTGCAAGACCCATCCGGGCATCAATGAGGGAGCTACCGATTCTTTTCGGAGAAAAGCCCAGCCGCATGGATGATGGACGAAACGTTCCTTGCAACGAGGATTTGTCCGGCAGAGCTGGTTATGCATGGAAATTGAGTTTCAACCTGTTATTTCAAACCGAAATACACGTAAGTCCCAACTGGTGAACCTGTTTTCGAGATGGAAAAAATCCCGTTGGTATTGAAGGTATTCGTGGATATCACGGTCCATTGAGAGCGGGGTTGGTCAAAATTGGTTGTGCTAATCACATAGCACGTGGAACCTGGATATCCATTGGTGGCAGATATCACCATGTTGGTTTTTGTCACTGCCAGGTTCATTACGGGAACGGGAATGGAGGCCACGAAACCGTGCGTGAGGCCGCTTACGTCCAGATAGTAACCAGCGAGCGTATTGCCCGAGATGGCCCTAAGGAAAGTGTTTTGCGGTGCCTGCGGATCGCGAATCGAAGTGGCCGTGTATTTGCCGGTCGCAATGTTATAAATAAAGCCGCTGTAGTTGTAGCTATGGTTCGGATCGGCGTAGTAACCGACCACATTGTTGCCATCAATCCCGGTGAGAGTGCAGCCGGCCCCGCTCGGTGAGAGCACTGGGGTGTAAGCGCCGGAAGTGAGATTGTAGAGGATACCATGGGAGACAAAATTAATATCCACATAATAGCCCACCGCGTTGTTGCCTGAAATGCCATTAAGGTAGGTGGAGTAGTTGGTCGTATCGTAGCCGGCTGCGACCGTGATTTGGGATATCGACGGATAGTAAAACGGCGTTCCATAAGCAAAGCCAGCCCCGTTGTATTGAGCTTCGAATCCTCCGACGTAGTTGAGATAAATGGACGGGCTAGCAGCCACGTAACCAACGATATTGGCACCGTCTATGGCCGTAGGCCAGGTGTGGCTGGCATTTTGATAATCCCCGGCAGGAACATCCAGGGTTTGGTAGTTGGCACTGGCAATATTGTAAAGGAACCCGTAATAACCGGCGGCTCCATTGTTGTTATTCTGGTAATTGCCGACAATATTACCGCCAGAAATGCCAAAGGCTTCCGTGGAGGAAGTGCCGTTCACCAAACCCAACGGAACATCCAAGGTGGTATAGTTCGTGGTTCCCAGCACGTGATAAAAACTGTGCAATGGCTGGCTGAAGTAATATCCGACGATGGTATTGCCGGAAATGCCGGTAACGAAGGTCTGGCCATTGGCAGCCTTGGCCACGGGATCATCAATGGTGGTGAAAACATACTGCGCCCTTCCTGTGGATCTCAGCAAAAAAAATGCAGCCAGGGCAAGGTACAAAGGCTTCCTGATATTCTTTAACATAATCGTACAGAGAATTGGCATTTATGATGCAACAACCCACCTTTGTAGCAGCAATTTGTTCTTTCTATTTTGTTTTCGTCCCGCGTACAGGGCGATATATCAACATCACTATCGCCATGTTACCTGCGATTTGCAAGCTTCTTTGGCCCTTATGGCTTCATCCATCCAGCCATTCGGAGGCTCAAAATACATACCCGGGCCCACAAGATTCTGTGGTAAGAAGCGACACCCCATGTTTCCGGTGGAAGGGATCAGTGCGGTGATGCGGGTCCCGATGCCGACTTGAAAGCAAGCGCGAAAAATTCCACCTGGAGCGGAAAGGATTTTGACCAGTATTCCTGGTTATGGCCTCCAGGGTATTCCGTATAGGTATGCTTTACTCCCATATCGGTGAGCCTTTTGTCCAGGGACCGGTTGACGTTCAGGAAGAAGTCGCTCTGGCCGCAGTCAAAGATGAGGGACATCCTGGCGTTGGGCAAACCGTCCAAGTTATTGATCACCGTGTTGGTCTCCCAGTTCCCGGGATGTTCCTCAAGGGTTCCCAATTGTTTGGCAATGTCCCAGTTTTTCGGGAAAGGCCGGATGTCCACCCCGCCGCTGGTCGCGCCCGCTGCCAGAAAAAGATCGGGATGACGGAATGCCGTGTAGAATGCCCCGTGCCCCCCCATGCTCAAACCGGTGATGGCCCGACCCTCCCGCGTGTGAATGGTTTTGTAGTGACTGTCGATGTATGGGATCAGCTCCTTTGTCAAAAAGGTTTGCCAGCGGGAGGAGGTGTTGATCGGGCTGTCGAAATACCAGCTGTTACCGGAGCCGACCGCAACCAGGATGACATTGAACTCATCCGCCTGTTGCGGGGCGGTATCCTTGCAAATTCCGGTGAGAATGCGCTGTCCGTCTCCTGAATAGCCGTCGAGAAAATAGATTACCGGGCAACGGGTTTTGTGATGAGTTGAATATCCCGCCGGAAGCAATACCGCCACAGGGATTTCCTTGTGCATGGAATCACTGGGCACAACCACGTAAGACAATTGAGCCGCATGGGATGGAACGCAAAGAGTCAGGGTTGCGACGATGGCCACGAGAAATGGTTTGAGATTCATAGGGTTTTAAAAAGGGTGACAAGTCATGTGCAGGGCTGAATTATTCCTCGTCAGTTTCCAGACGGGTTGGAACCAGGTGAAGTTCATGCATGCGTTCTTTGAGGACATATATCCGGACGGGTGATGCAATCAGGGTTTTCTTTATC
>Ga0214192_1002204_pt1 | contig 10257 bp, 7 predicted proteins | sample TroBogEpilimnion_44_FD_153030 | JGI IMG/M metagenome (GOLD analysis project Ga0214192, IMG submission 153030) | Freshwater microbial communities from Trout Bog Lake, WI - 29JUL2008 epilimnion | ecosystem: Environmental > Aquatic > Freshwater > Lake > Epilimnion/Euphotic zone | place: Trout Bog... | reverse complement strand
TGATTGCTTTGTTACCCTAAAATTATCATAAAAATAATAAGCATAAAGTGCTATAAAATTGGAGAGTTTGTAATGAAATTTATCGGCACTTTATTAGGATAAATGGTATAATGCATAAACTGGGATAATGTAGCAAAAGGTATTAAATAAGAAAAGGGAGCTAAGAATAGCCCCCTCTTTCATTATAACCCTAAACCAGAAAAAAACAAAACGTTTATATTCTATAAATTTATTTTACAGTATAAGTCATATCGAAGAAATTAGCAGTAATGGTATAAGTACCACTGTTAGCAGGACCGCTAAAGTTTGTACTTGCATCATATCCGAAACTACCACCTGAAGCAGGTACGGTACCATCAGCTACAGCATACTTATGACTCCAGTCACCATTAACAGGCAACATTAAATATTGTTTACCACCGGTTAGCGCAACGGTAATCTGGAAAATACTTGCATCATTCTGAGTAAATTGTTGAGATGGAACTGGAACTGGATTATTCCAACCACCTGGAGTAGCATCTCCAACTAAAAATAAGTTAGCAGGGAAAGTGCTGGTATAAGGAGTTACAGTATAAGTTCCATGTTGGAAATCAACTAATATTTTGTACCAGCCAGAAGTAGCAGGAGCAGGAATATTTGATCCACCAGAAGTATAGAACTGGAATGAACCACCAGTACCAGCAGCGATGCCAGACACTGTAGCATCAGAAACTGCAAATTTCTGACTCCAATCTCCATTAACAGGTAATAATAAGTATTGATTACCACCAATCAGGTTAAACACCCCTTCGTAAGTAACAGAATCTTTTCTGTAGAACTGTTGAGAAGGAGTAGGAACAGGATTGTTCCATCCGCCCTGAGTTGCAGCACCTACTATAAACAAAGTATTGCTTGCTGGAGGAGTAACTACAGGAGGGGTAACATAAGGAGTCATTTTTACAGTAACAACATTAGAAGTATATTGCTCATTGTTGTTGTTGTAAGAAGAAATAACTCTTATATCCATATTGTAAGCAACATTAAAGCTAAAGCCATAAGCCAGCATAATGTTGTTCAAGTCTCTGGCTGTAAAAGACTTCGTTCTTGTACCGTTAAAGGTGTAACTAACTGCTTTAGAAAAGTTTCTACCAGAAGAATCTATCTGAACAATAAACTTGTAAGTACTTGAATCTGTTGCGTAAGCAGGATTAGTCCAATTTAATACAATTGCAGTTGTAAGTGAATCCTTAGCTGCTGCTGCAACTTTAGTAACCGAACTGGTTAAAGTAACGGCGTTGCCATTACTGTATAATGGTAAAGTATCTGTTTTAGTACATGCGTTAAAAAGCATTACTGCAACAAAAGACATTGCCAAAAATTTAAAGATATGTTTCATATAATAATTTTTAATTATTGATTTAATTATGCATGCTATTGTTGAGTAACAATGAATTTACCTCTTTGGAAATCTACATCAATTTTAAAGTTACCTGAAGCTGCTGGGCCAGGAAAGTTATCGCTTAAGTCTGCGCCAAAATCACCACCGGCACTTAGACCAGCAAGGGTTTTGTCTTTACAAGCATATTTATGACTCCAGTCGCCATTCTTTGGTAAAAACAAATATTCTTGTCCACCAATTAAAGGAACTGTAATAGTATACAAAGTAGGCGTTACCTGTGTAAATTGTTGTGCAGGAACTGGTACAGGATTGTTCCAACCACCAGCGGTTGCACTACCCACTAAGAATAATACACCATCGGAATAGCCTAGAGCAGCAGTACCTGGAGGCGTTACTTTTGGTGGAATAGCATAAGGAGTAGCCGTGAACTTAAGTACATTGGAAATCAATAAAGCTGAACCATTGATAAGTGTTGATTTTACTCTCATTTCCAAATGATGAGGAACACCTACTGCCAATACTAATTGATTCAACATAATGTCGTTCAACTGAGATTGAGTAATGGTATAACTTAAATCGGAAGTAACACCAATACTTTTTAAGTTTGGATTAGTAAAATTAGAACCTGTTGTATCGATTTCGATTACATAATTTACATTTTGAGAGCTAATGCCAGTAGTAAACTGATAATTAGGATTTGTCCAACTTAAAGTAACTGCAGCATTAGCAGCATTTGCGTAAGATAAAGGAAGCGTACCAGTTAAATCGCTTTTAGCAACAGGTGCTGTACCCCCTAAATAATAATCTATTGCCTCTTGTTTTTTACAAGACATTGCTACGAATGCAAACAGAGAAGCAATAAATAGAAATTTAAAAATATTTTTCATTGTAATTTATTTATAAGTAATCAAATATTAATATCCTGTGTTTTGAGTCAAATTAGGATTTGAAGCCAAAACAGATGCAGGTATTGGGAATACATTATACTTAGAATCTACAGCTGTACCAGATGAAACACCACCTTTCCAAGGCCATAAATAAGTACCAGTAGTTAATAAACCATATCTTACTAAATCGGTACGACGGTGACCTTCCCAGTAAAGTTCTCTAGCTCTTTCGTCTAACACTAACTGTAAGGTTAAATCTACAGATTGTAATTGACCAACTGTAGTTCCACCATACGCTCTTGCTCTGATAAGATTAAGATAGTTTAAAGCAGTACCTGTAGAACCATTGCTAGCACCACGTAAAGTAGCTTCAGCATAAATTAAATACATTTCAGATAAACGGAATACAGGGAAATCCACATCGGCAAAGTAGCCTGTAGGATCTGATACTGCAGCACCATCTGATCTGATATTTACATATTTTCTTACGTGCACACCATTGGTAAAATCGCTTACATCATTAATTGGCTTAGCAGAAGGATAGCTAGGAGAATTAAATAAAGCTCTAGTATCGGTAGGATCACTAAATAAATTAGCTAAGTTTGAAGTTGCACGATAACCGTACCAACCACCACCAGATGCTCCATAAGTTGCAGTTGCATCATCGCCTGAAGCTCCGTGGGTAAAGAAGGTAGTATTACCATAACCAGTAGTGTGAGCACCATCGATAGGCACTGTCATGATAAACTCGTTCTTTTGTTTATCGTTATCGGCCATAAATAATTTAGCATAACTTGGTTGTAAAGAATAACCACCACCAATTACTTTAGAAGCATAATAAACAGCGCTATCGTAATGAGGAGTACCAGTGTAAACAGCAGCATTCAAATAAATACGTGCTAATAATGCCCATGCAGCACCTTGATCTACTCTACCATATTCAATTGTTTTAACAGGTTGTAAATCACCATCTATAGATTTTAGTTCCCCTACAACATAGTTGAACAAATCTGTTCTAGAAATTTCTCTAGGAAAACCAGCATTTACCTGATCTGCTTCTGTAACAAAAGATGATTTACCAAACAAATCCATCATTAACCAATAGTTGAATGCACGTAAGAATCTAACTTCTGCTCTAGAACTTTTAATAAAAGCTACAGAGTCAGCTGAAAAACCCTTAGAAGCAACTACCGCATCGGTTGAATAGCGTAGGTATTCGTTTGCCAATGTAACATTCCACATTGGTCTTGCGTACATCCCTTTTAAGAAAGGATCTGCGCTTGTTACCGCTAAATTGTGATAATCATGAATTGTTTGGTCATTCCAAGCTACAACTGCTTCGTCTGTAGGCAATTCTTCACAATTGAAAAAAGGACGGATAAAGGCAATTTGAGAACCTTCGTCCAAACCACCAGAGATGTCAGGAGAACCTGCAGGCCCAGTGTTACCACCTGAAGCTAATCCACCATAAATTTTAGCCAGAACTTCTACATACCCTGTTGGAGTTGAATAAACTTTATCAGGTGTATAATCGTTTGTTGGAAATAAATCCAACTTCTTTGCGCAAGACGTTACAGTAATCACCGCAACCAAGGCAAAAGTTATTTTTTTCACTATATTATATATCATAAAAAAAGAATTTACTAATTAAAAATCAAGATTACAACCTAAAGAGAATATTCTTGGACGAGGATAAATGGTATTATCAACACCAGTAGGGCTTGAGTTTTCAGGATCCAAACCACTGTATTTAGTAATAACAAATACATTCTGAATACTAGCGATTACTCTTAAAGAAGCTTTTTTGCTAAATACTTTACCAGCATTGTAGCCAATGTTAATATTATCTAATCTAAAGAATGAAGCATTCTCTATATAATAGTTAGATAAGTATTGATTATTAGCAAAACCTGTAGAAAGATAATTAGTACTAGCATTTCCAATAAAATCTACTGGATTTTTGATGGTTCTTAATACACCATTATTAGAAGCGAAATTATTGTACATGTAGTTTCCAATAGAACCATGACCGGCTAAACCAAAAGTCCATTTTTTATAAGCAACTTGAGTACTGAAACCGATTAAATAATCTGGAGCAGGTTTTTTGTAGTACATTAAATCTTTACTGTCTACAGCACCATCTCTGTTTCTATCTTCGTATAAACCTTCGATTGGTTTACCATTTGCACTATAAATTTGCTGATAAACATTAAAAGTATAAGGAGCATATCCTACTGCATGTACGCCTATATTATTACCTGTACCACCAGCAATACCACTTTGAGCAATTGCACTGTAAGTAGGGCCTAAATCAGTAATTTTTACGGTGTTATAAGCAATATTGAAACCTAAATCCCAAGTAAGATCTTTCGTTTTAACAGGAATAGTGTTTAAAGTAAACTCTACCCCACTACTTTCCATTTTACCAATGTTACTAGTAATTTGAATATCAAAGTTACTACCTGGAGCTTGCGGTACTAAGCTCAACAAATCTTTTGTTTGACGGCTATAATAATCAACTGATCCAGAAATTCTATTGTTTAAGAAACCAAAATCTAACCCTATGTTAGCAGTAGTAGTCGTTTCCCATTTAATATTTGGATCATAAGCGCCTGGGCGTAAGTAGCTGAAATAAGTGCTACCGAATTGATATTGAGCAGCAACGTTAGACATTGAATAAACAGGCAGATAAGGATAAAGCGGATTAAAACTACCTCCAGTTCCATCAATAGATTGTTGACCAGTTACACCCCAACTTCCGCGAAGTTTTAAATCGCTAACAACTTTGCTTGATTTGAAGAAATCTTCTCTTAATTTCCAAGCAGCAGAAACGGTAGGGAAAGAACCTACTCTAACTGAAGGAGAAAACTTTGAACTCGCATCACTTCTTAAAGAAGCAGTAACATAATATTTATTGTCGTAAGAATAGTTTAAACGACCTAAGTAAGATTCCAAACGATATTCAGGATTATCGGTAGCATAAGTAGGTACTGAACTAGCAATAACGTTTCCATCTTGACCATAGTTGGCATAGTTGTAATTGTTGGACAGGAAATCCTGATAACCGTGTAAGAACAATACATCTACCTTACTCTTTATGCTTTTAATATCTTTGGTATAGAATAAAGAAACCTCGTATAGGTTATTGCTTTTCTTTTGTTGATAATAAGCATAGTCTCCTTTAGTATGATAGTTAGTAGCCATAATAGAATCTCTATTATCATTACCACTACCACTTGCATTATCCAAACCAATATTTGCCTGAATATGTAAATCTGGGAAGAAATGTAGTTTATAATCTAACTGAACGTTTCCAATTACTCTGTTTACAGTAGAATTATTACGTCTTAATTCCAATAAAGCCAATGGATTACGAGTAGCCAAATCTATTGGATTGGTAGATCCTGGTTGTAACCATTCATAGTATCCACCCCATCTATTGCCTGGAGCATATACAGGCTGAGTAGGATCGAAAGATGCAGCAGCACCTACCGCACCACCATCTGCAAAACGGTTGGTAGTATTAGAATACTTAACATTTAAATTAACGGCTAAATGATCGTCAAAAAACTTAGGAGAAAGATTTAATGAAGTTGACAATCTATTAAAATGATCCGTTTTTAAAATACCATCCTGCGTAAGGTATCCTGCTGAAATACGGAAAGGAATATTTTTGATAGCACCGCTTGCACTTAGGTTATTGTCACTACCGATAGCAGTCTGGAAGATTTGATCTTGCCAGTTAGTATTTGCAGTTCCTAATAGATTTTTATAGGTATTGCTACCGGTAGCAGCCGCATCGGCATTAATAATGCTTCTAATTTGGTCGCCATTGAGTACATCCACTTTCTTAGCCACTGTACCTACTGAAAAATTAGTATTGAAATTAAGTTTAATTTTTCCTTTAGACCCTTTTTTAGTAGTAACCAAGATTACTCCATTAGAAGCTTTTGAACCGTACAATGCAGTAGCGGAAGCATCTTTTAAGATAGAGATAGACTCAATATCGTTTGGATTGATTGTATTTAATAAGTTAGCAGAACCTGAAACACTGTTATTGTCTACTGGTACGTTATCGATAACTATTAATGGATCGTTGCTAGCATTCAGAGAAGAACCCCCTCTAATACGGATAGTACTACCACCACCAGCGCTACCGCCACCGGTAGTAACCTGCAAACCAGCAACTTTACCTTGCAATAACTGTTCGGAAGAAGCGATAGCTCCTTTCTGGAAGTCTTTTGCTGTAACTGCTGTAACAGAACTGGTTAAATCGCTTTTTTTGCGGGTACCATAAGCAACTACTACTAAATCGTTCATATCCGATTTAACCTGTACTAGTTTTACGCTGATGGATTCACCACTAATTGCTACATCCTGAGAAGCGTAGCCAACGGAAGAAACCACTAAAGTAGTGGCTGTTTCTGGAACTTTAATTTTAAAAGCTCCATCGCTACTGGTTTGAACACCCAGTTTTGTACCTTTTACTAAGACAGAAGCACCCTGCAGGGCTGAACCGTCTTTTGAATCTGTTACCTTTCCGGTAACCACTTTGTCTTGTGCCAAGATAGATATTGAATACAACATCATTGGCAGCATCATGAACGCAAGTAGCAGTCGTTTAATTTTCATACTTGAAATTTTACTTGATTTATTAGTAAATGTTATTCCTGACAAATTCAAAACGTTAGAGAATACTGAAAAAAAGTAGGGGGGATTCCGTTTATTCTTCATTAAGAATACTGAACCTTCCATGAACTATTAAATGTTATATGAATCGTTTTTTTAATTCAATGACAAACATGCTGTAGTAGTTATTTTTCATTATTCGTTAGCGTTAGAATGTGTACAATGCACACATTCATGGCACAAAGATGTACATTTTACACAAACAAAAAAAATTTTTTTAACTAGTTGGTAACTTTTAAGTTTTTTGCGGCTTAGGTTTAATAATTTTTGAATGGGAGTAATACAAATTACGGATTGACGAATTAACGGATTTAACCCAGATTATGCAATAAAAATTCTATTGCCGTTTTCAAATACTTCAAACACAAGCGTTTGCTTGATTTTTTGTTTATGTAGAGAAGGATTTCCGATGGGTTTGAAAAGTCTCTTTTGGCAGCACTCGGTGGTAAAATGACAATCGATTACTCTCCGATGGCGTTGGTAGGCTCTCCGATGGGTTTGAAAAGTCTCTTTTGGCAGCACTCGGTAGTAAAATGACAATCGATTACTCTCCGATGGCATTGGTAGGCTCTCCGATGGGTTTGAAAAGTCTCTTTTGGCAGCACTCGGTAGTAAAATGACAATCGATTACTCTCCGATGGCATTGATAGGCTCTCCGATGGGTTTAAAAAGTTTCTTTTGGCATTAGTAGGTTTTTAGAGTACGGTAATGTTTGAAGAATAATACCGTACAATTTTATACATTGAATAGAGAGCAGGAAGGAATGATTTCGGATTAAACCCAGATTACCAGTATTATTTACTTATTAATGGTTGATTCTTAGTTTTACAGTATTTGTATTCATTTTCGCTTTTTGTTTTTTACTTTTTACTTTGAAATGAATTTTTATCGGTTATTTGCATAAATGCGAATTGAACTTAAAGAAGCGGGAAAACGATATAACCGGGACTGGATATTTAAACAGCTTAACTACAGTTTTAATACTGGTAGTTATGCTATAACCGGTAATAATGGTAGCGGTAAAAGCACTTTGCTTCAAACCGTTGCAGGTTATATTGCTCCGTCTAAAGGTTCGGTTCAATATTCTTTGCAGGATAAGGCGATAGAAACCGAAAACATTTTCAATTATCTATCACTTGCTACTCCCTATCTGGATCTGATAGAGGAAATGACTGCCAAAGAATTAATCTTGTTTCAGTCTACTTTTAAGCCTTATAAAGAGGGTGTAACACCAGCTTTGATAATGGATACCTGTGGACTAACGACTGCGGCAGATAAACAAATACGTTATTTTTCTTCTGGTATGAAACAAAGGCTTAAACTTGGTGTAGCCTTTTATGCCAATACTCCATTGTTATTGCTAGATGAGCCTTGCACTAACCTTGATAAAGCAGGTTACGATATTTATCACCGATTAATTGCGGAACAATGTAATAACAGGCTGGTGATAGTCTGTAGTAATGATGAGGAGGAAATTGGTTTCTGCAATCATCGATTATCAATCATGGATTATAAATAAAGAGATGGGAAATACCGAGATTAAGAAACCAGCTATTGTAGATACATTCACGGCAATAGACTTTGAAACCTCTACTGCCAGCCGTGCCAGCATCTGCCAGATAGGATTGGTAAGGGTAGAGAACTGGAAAGTAACCGAGCAGGTATCTATGCTTATACAACCCCCTCAGAATCATTATTTATATCAGTATTCCCGTATTCACGGTATAAAGGCATCTCATACCAGAACGGCTCCTACTTTTGATATGGCCTGGACTAGCATGGAACCTTATATAACCAACCAGAATGTAATAGCCCATAACGGATTTTCTTTCGATTTTCCCGTTTTGCGCGATACCTTATTGTATTATGGACTGGAAGTACCCCCATTTAAAGGACATTGTACCCTAAAGATTTATAAAAGAAATCTTGCTTTTCTGTGTGAGACCTATGGTATAGAACTGAACCATCATGATGCACTATCTGATGCGTTGGCATGTGCAAAACTGTTTATGCTGCATAATGGGGTGGAGATAAAGTAAAAAGGAATACAAGGCAAGAGGCAAGGAGGCAAGAGGTACACAAAAACTAAAGACTAAAAAAACAAAAACTAAAGGAATACTTCTTACAAATACTAGTACGTAAACTAATACCAAAAAGGAGCTGCAGGTTTATCCCATATTACGCAATAGAATTCCATTACCGTTTTCAAATACTTCAAACACAAGCGTTTGCTTGATTTTTTATTTTTACTATAGTTCACTATGATGGCTAATAAAAAATTTGCACAAACAATCGTCTTTATTGTATTTGTAACTTTCATAACGAACGCTAATGCGTAATCTGGTATTAACAAAAACAGCTTCTAATAGAAAAAGGAAGTAATAAAAATTTGAGAACTCATAAAATTATAATTTTTTACCCCTTATTACGTTTAAATACTATAATATTTTAATACTTGACTTCTATTATTTATCAGGACAATGACATAGTATTATTGAATAAATCTGCAGGAATAGACTCCAATAATACTGAAAGCTTAATAGCCTCTCTGCCCGAATTAAAAGGGAAAGATTTATTGCCCGTTCATCGGTTAGATCAACGAGTAAGTGGACTGATTTTATTTGCCTTGAATAAAGATTGTCTGGCTATCCTAAACGATGCATTTAAAAATAGATTGGTACAAAAGCAATATCTATCTGTGGTAAATGTTTGTCCGTCCAAGCAGCAAGATACGATTACACATTGGTTGTTGAAAGATGCGAGTAAAAGTAAGTCCCGAGTATTTAATAAAGAAATTAAGAATAGCAAGAAGGCCGAGTTGCATTATAGTTTGCTAAAGTCTTCTGAGAAATATCATTTACTTAAAATCACTTTATTTACTGGTCGTTTTCATCAGATTAGGGCACAGTTATCGGCTATCGGGTCTCCGATTGTTGGCGATATAAAGTATGGGTACAAACGAACTACTCCCGATGGTAGTATTTTCTTACAGTCCAACTTTATGGCCTTTACTCATCCAAGAAACGGGCTACCTATGGAATTTAAAATAGACATGCCCGAAAACTGGCATCAATATGGATTATAGTTGATAGGCCGTTTCAGCCCCCCTCCTACGTTTCTACCGAATAATACCAATTAACCTAATAATAAGCCGATTTATATAACCTAAATACTTTATTTGAAAGGTCACTATATTTAAGATTTTGTCTCATAGCCGACAGGCGGCCTCACCCCCAACCCCTCTCCGAAAGAGAGGGGAGAAATACAAATACACCTACCACTGGCCTCCTTGTCTCTCCCACT
>Ga0214192_1002202_pt1 | contig 10262 bp, 9 predicted proteins | sample TroBogEpilimnion_44_FD_153030 | JGI IMG/M metagenome (GOLD analysis project Ga0214192, IMG submission 153030) | Freshwater microbial communities from Trout Bog Lake, WI - 29JUL2008 epilimnion | ecosystem: Environmental > Aquatic > Freshwater > Lake > Epilimnion/Euphotic zone | place: Trout Bog... | reverse complement strand
GGGGTCAGACCCCCCCAGGGGTCAGACCCCGAACCGGGGTCTGACCCCTGGGGGGGTCTGACCCCAGAGCCAGAAGCGGATGCCCATGTGGTGCATGAAACCGATCGGGCCGCGGTAGTCCTCGCGGCCGATTGCATGCCTTTGCTGTTCTGCACGCCGCAGAGGCGGGTGGTGGCGGCAGCGCACGCAGGCTGGCGTGGTATGGCGGCTGGCATTCTTGAGGCCACGCTAGAGGCCATGGCAGTAGCACCACAAGACATCATGGTGTGGATGGGCCCCACCATCAGTCAATCAGCCTTTGAAGTGGGTGATGAGGTGCGTACCGCATTTGTTGCTCAGAGTGCCACAGCAGCCAGTGCGTTCGCCCCAAGCAACGTCTCGGGCAAATGGCAAGCCGATTTATTTGCCTTAGCCCGTCAGCGTTTGGCGGCCTGTGGAGTGGAGAAAATTTATGGTGGGGGACGGTGCACCGCTTCTAATCCCACGCAGTTTTATTCCCACCGCCGAGACCGAGGTGTTACAGGGCGCATGGGCAGCTTTATTTGGATGGCTGGGGAATAAGCGCCGGACCACCGTATAATGACCGGTTAACCCCTTACTTAGCAGGAAGCAAAGCCTTTGAGCCCCTTAATCGCCACTATTATTGCCGGATCTGCTGCAGGATTGCTGTCCATGGCCTGCGCGACGATTGTGGTTTTCACAGCCCGACCCGCTTGGGTGCCCTTATTGGTGAGTTATGCCATTGGGGCCTTATTGGGCGCCGTATTTCTAGAAATCCTTCCCCATGCGTTTGGGTTATCGGCCAGCCCTGAGGCCGTTTCGGCTACGGTGTTGGCAGGTATCTTGTTGTTTTTTATGCTCGAAAAGCTGGTCCTGTGGCGCCATGTGCACATACACGATTTAGATGAAGTCCGTTCCCATGTGGGGCACTCTCATGATGGTCCGCAAGGGCGCACCGGCGCTATGGTAGTAGTGGGTGATTCAGTTCATAATTTCGTGGACGGCATTATTATCGCCGCCGCCTTTGTCACCAACACCCAGCTGGGCATAGTGACGGCTTTAGCCATTATTGCGCACGAAATTCCGCAAGAGGCGGGCGATGTGTTGGTGTTGCTGCATTCGGGCATGTCACGTGGTCGCGCATTGGCCTTCAATGCTTTTTCCAGCGTCGCTACTTTGGTGGGCGGCGTGATGGCGTGTTTGGCGTTACAGTCTTTGCAGCGCTTCGTGCCGTATCTGTTGGCCTTGGCTGCTGCCAGTATGATTTATGTGGCGGTGGCCGATTTGATTCCGGGCTTGCATCGGCGCGTGGATTTTAAAGCCTCCGCTTGGCAAATAGGATTGATTGTTTTGGGTGTGGCCTCTATTCACTGGGCTCATGTGTTGATTGTGGAATGACAGGAGAATAACTGATGGAATCGCAAGAATCCGCAAAGAATCCAGTAGAAAAAGTTTTAGAAAGCTTAGGTCAGGCCAATCACACATTAATGGAGGAAGTAGGTGCGCGTTTAGGAGGTTTTCAGCCGGAAGCCTATCAAGAGTTCTTAAAAGATTTCGCCCAGGCGGTGGCCAAAGACGCGCCTCGTTGGCAAGATTTACAAAGTCGTTATTACGAAAATCAAGCAGCATTGTGGATGAATATGCTCAGCCGCTCGGCGGGTCAGATCCCTTCTGTTGCCACCCCTACAGTGGCCGCGGCCGCACAAACCGATCGCCGCTTTAGCGCTCCAGAATGGCAGGCCTATCCCATTTTTGATTATCTGCGCCAATCGTATTTGTTGACCGGCGATTGGCTGAAAGAGGCCGTAGGTTCCTTAGAGTTGGAGCCCGCCGCCAAACAGAAGTTGGAATTTTTTATTCGTCAATATATTGACGCCATGTCCCCGGCCAATTTTCCAGCCACCAACCCAGAGGTCTTATCGCGCGCCATAGAGTCTGGTGGCGAAAGCCTTAAAGCGGGCCTCAAAAATCTCATGGCGGATTTGGAGAAGGGGCGCATCTCCATGACCGATGAATCGGTGTTTGAGGTGGGCGTAAATATCGCCATTACGCCCGGTGCCGTGGTCTTCGAAAACGATTTAATTCAGCTCATTCAGTACAGTCCCAGCACTTCGGAAGTGGCGGCACGTCCTTTGTTGTTGGTGCCCCCTTGCATCAATAAGTTTTACATCATGGACTTAGAGCCTTCTAATTCCTTGGTGAAATACGCTGTGGACCGAGGGCACACAGTGTTCCTGGTGTCTTGGCGCAATATTGATGAATCGCTGCGTCAGATCACGTGGGACGATTACATCGAACAAGGGGTGGTTGCCGCTATTCGAACCACCCAAGCCATTGGCGGCGCCGACACCATCGATTTATTGGGTTTTTGTGTGGGGGGCGCGTTGGTGTCCTGTGCCTTGGCCGCCTACGCCAAAGATGACCCGCTGCCAGTGTCTACCCTCACCTTGATGACCACCTTGTTGGATTATTCCGACGTGGGCGAGATTGGCGTGTACATTAATCGCGCCTTTGTAGAAAAACGTGAAAAACAAATTGCTCAAGGCGCTGTGGTGCCCGGCAAGGAATTGGCCATGGCTTTTTCCAGTTTGCGTGCCAATGATTTAATCTGGCCTTATGTGGTGAACAATTATCTGAAAGGGGAAACCCCGCCGGCGTTTAATTTGCTGTATTGGAATGGTGACGGCACCAATCTGCCGGGCCCCATGTTTGCCTGGTATCTGCGCCATCTGTACTTGGAAAACGAATTGCGCAAACCCGATGCGTTAACCGTGGCCGGTCGGAAGGTGGATTTATCCCGCATTAATTTTCCTACCTATGTGTTTGCTGCCCGTGAAGATCATATTGTGCCGTGGAAATCGGCTTACGAATCGGTGCATTTAATCGGTGGTGAGAAAACTTTTGTATTGGGGGCGAGTGGTCATATTGCAGGCTCTATTAATCCAGTCTCTAAGAATAAAAGAAACTATTGGGTGGGTAGCGCCATCGCCGGGGATGCGGAGCAATGGATGAGCGAGGCCACGTCCGAAGAGGGCAGTTGGTGGATGCATTGGGCCAATTGGTTGGATGGTTTGGGTGGTGAGAAAGTCGCAGCTCCACAGCAATTGGGGAACCTGCAGTACACCCCCATTGAACCCGCACCGGGACGGTATGTTTTAGGGCGTTGTTAAAATAATAAACCAGGAGGAGAAAGCATGAAAAAGCGTGTGGTATTGGTTACAGGCGGTATGGGTGGCTTGGGTGAATCTATTTGTCTTAAGCTGGCGGATTTGGGCTATACGGTGGCCACAACCTATTCGCCCAGCAACAAGACGGCCGATTCGTGGTTGGCTGGTATGAAAGAACGTGGTTATCACTTTCATGCTTACGCGGTGGACGTGGGTGATGTGGATGATTGCGCAAAAATGGCCGCTAAATTAACCGCTGAAGTGGGACAAGTGGATGTGTTGGTGAACAACGCCGGCATTACCCGCGACATGACTTTCAAAAAAATGAACAAGGTAGATTGGGATGCGGTGATTAATACCAATCTGAATAGCGTATTCAACATGACCAAACCTTTCATGGATGGCATGGTGGACCGTGGTTGGGGCCGGGTGATTAACGTGTCGTCGGTAAATGGACAGAAGGGCGCCTTTGGGCAAACCAACTACTCCGCCGCCAAGGCCGGTATGCATGGCTTCACCAAATCATTGGCGCTGGAAGTGGCGCGCAAGGGGGTTACGGTCAACACCATTTCACCCGGTTACATCGGTACCAAGATGGTAACGGCCATTCCGCAAGATATTTTGGATGCTAAAATTCTGCCGCAAATCCCCGTGGGTCCGCTTGGGTAAACCAGAAGAGGTGGCGGGTTTGATTGTGTATCTGGCCTCCGATGAAGCCGCCTTTATTACCGGTGCCAACATTTCCATCAACGGCGGGCAACACATGTTTTGAGGTTAAAAAAAACCCCACAGGTTGCCCTGTGGGGTTAAATCCTTTACTGAAAGGGAACCTTTGCAATAAAGGAGGAGGAGACGTTTAAACCGTAACCTAAATCCTTAGGCAGCAGGTTTCATAGCAGCAGTAGCGGCATCAACGGTGGCCTTAACGCTGGCGTCCGTGAAATTGGCTACTTGCTTAGCCGATTTGGTCAAGCCATCAAACGCGGCGGTAGAAGCGGCGATGGTGGACTTCATAGCAGCCATGGCCACATCGGTACCGGCGGGGGCAGACTTAACAGCCTTGTCGATGTTGCTGGTCACGGTTTGGTTGAAATCAGCAAAATTGCCTTCCAACAGAGCAGAAATTTGAGCTTGAGCGTGTGCGGCTACATCGTAGATGCTGCGTGAGTAGGCGGCAGCTTTCTGAACGCTCTTTTGGTTCAATTCGGTGCGCAGACCCAACATGGCTTGTGGATCACGGGCTTCGGTCAGGGTTTTGAGCGATTCGCTGGCATCAGCAAAAGTGGCTTTGCCGGCTTCTAATTGCAGGCCCACCAAACGCTCGGCGGTATCAAAAGAAATTTTGGCTAGTTGCAGTGCCGCATTTAACGCGGATTTGTTAAACTCAGTAACTTGTTCTGGGGCGTTGTACATTTTTAGCTCCTAAAATTATTAATTGGGGGTTAGGTTTTTCGCTTCGCTGCACATGCTGCGTCGCAACAATTCCAAAGATACAGATCTGAAATCCCCTTGTCAAGCTTTTTTGTTGCATTGCAATAAAAATATTTAAAGCACCACAATTTTGGTAGTAACTCTCTGTTTTTTATGTTTTTAAAGTAACTTTTTAAGCCTATGCTGAGGGCCTGACAAAGCCCTCATATGGCGTACCGCACCATTATTTTTGAGGCAATTTAAGTTATGGCAAATCCAACACGCTTGATTAAGAAATACCCTAATCGCCGACTTTATGATACAGAAACAAGCACTTACATCACTTTAAGTGAGGTAAAGCAGCTTGTGATTGCACATGCCGAATTTCAGGTGGTGGACGCCAAAACCAATCAAGACCTCACGCGCAGCATCCTCATGCAAATCATATTGGACGAAGAGGGTGGTTTGGACCCCCTCTTTACCAGCGACATGCTCTCGCAAATGATTCGCTCTTACGGCAATGTCATGCAGGGCTTTATGGGCAATTATCTAGAGCGCGGCATGCAGACCTTTGTGGATATTCAAAAGAAACTACAGGAGCAGATGCCTTCAGAGGGTCTTCCTGATGGCGAAGTCCCAACGGTGAATGCCGATGTATGGCGGCAGTTTTTAAATGCTCAGGGCCCGGCCTTGCAAGGTTTAATGGGCAACTATTTAGAGCAAAGCACTCATCTCTTTATGGATATGCAAAATAACATGCAAAAGCAAACCCGCACCTTGTTTGGTGGCCTGCCCTTTCCCTATGGAGTCACAGGTAAGGCGGATAAATCGGCTGCTTCAGAAGAATCAACTGCACCGGATGAATCAACTGCACCAAAAGAATCGGCCGCAACAAAAGAATCGGCCGCCCCCCATTCCAGCCCCAAACCCGATTAACGCGTGACCGCCACCGCCACGCGATCACGTCCGCCCAAACCGGCTGCCTCTAGTGGGGTGGGTCGTGTGGGATTTGTGTCCTTGGGTTGCCCTAAGGCCTTGGTGGATTCTGAGCACATCATCACGCAGTTGCGCGCAGAGGGGTATGACATCTCCCCCTCTTACGACGGTGCTGATTTGGTGGTGATTAATACCTGTGGGTTTATCGATTCTGCTATTGAGGAATCTCTCGATGCGATTGGTGAAGCTTTAGCAGAAAATGGCCAAGTGATTGTGACGGGCTGCTTGGGTGTGAATGCCGAACGGATTCGCGCGGCTCATCCGGGCGTGTTGGCCATTACCGGCCCTCACGATAAGGAAGGGGTGATGCGCGCCGTGCATCAGCATTTGCCACCGCCGCACGATCCGTTTATCAGCCTTATTCCGCCACAGGGCATTAAACTTACCCCCCGTCATTACGCCTACCTTAAAATTTCTGAAGGTTGCAACCATCGTTGCACCTTTTGTATTATTCCGTCCTTGCGTGGCGACTTGGTAAGCCGACCTATTCATGACGTGTTACAAGAAGCCGAAAACTTGGTAAAAGCGGGTACCCGAGAATTACTGGTCATTTCGCAAGACACCAGTGCTTATGGTGTGGACCTGCGTTATCGCACCGGATTTTGGAATGGACGGCCTGTACGGTCGCACCTCACGCCCTTGGCTGAAGCCTTGGGTGAAATGGGCGCTTGGGTGCGTTTGCATTATGTATACCCTTATCCGCATGTGGATGAAGTGGTGGAATTGATGGCGCAGAAAAAGGTCTTACCGTATCTGGACATCCCTTTTCAGCATGCCAGTACGCGCTTGCTACGCGCCATGAAGCGCCCGGGCAACGTGGAGCGCACCATAGAACGTATTCACGCTTGGCGTAATGTTTGCCCAGACCTCACGTTGCGCAGCACGTTTATTGCCGGTTTTCCTGGTGAAACCGAAGAAGACTTTCAGATGCTGTTGGATTTTTTACAAGAAGCGCAATTAGATCGCGTGGGATGCTTTACCTATTCACCCGTGGACGGAGCCGCTGCCAATGCGCTGCCCGGCGCTGTTCCTGAAGAAGTGAAGCAAGAGCGACAGGCACGCCTCATGGCCTTGCAAGAAACCATAAGCACCGCACGCTTGGCGCGTCATGTGGGCACCATTCGCCAAGTATTGGTGGATGAAGTGACTGCGCACGGTGCGCTGGCCCGCACCAGTTCAGATGCCCCCGAAATTGACGGTGTGGTGCACGTGTCCGCTGCCCCCACGTTATTGGTAGGGGAATTTGCCAATGTATTGATTGAAAAATCAGACACGCATGATTTATGGGGTAGGGTAGTGAAATAATGAATAACGGCCCCATTTGGAACAAGAGGGCCTGCTGAGTGATACTGTGACAATAGGCGCTCGTCAGTTGAGCGGGCATATAATTTAGAGTAAATCCAAATGACGTGGGAGATAACAAATGAGTAGAGAAGTGGTGGTATTGAGTGCTGTTCGTTCAGCCATTGGGGCATTCGGTGGATCGTTGGCGGGCTTTGAGCCCGGCGTACTGGGTGGATTGGTGATTAAAGAAGCCATTGCGCGCGCTGGGGTAGACCCGGCACAGGTCACCTACGCCACAGTAGGCAATACCATTCCCACCAACGAGCGCTTCCCCTATCAGTCCCGTGTGGCCTGTATTGAAGGCGGCATGTCTATGGATTCCACCGTCATGGCGGTGAATCGTTTATGCGCATCTGGTCTGCAAGGCATCGTATCCACGTCACAAAATATTTTATTGGGCGATGCGGACGTGGGGGTGGGTGGCGGTATTGAAGTGATGTCGCAAGGCGGTTATTTATCCAACGCCATGCGAACCGGTGCACGTATGGGTGACACCAAATTAGTGGACATGATGGTGGCCACATTGACCGACCCCTTCGGCGCAGGCCATATGGGTATTACGGCAGAAAACTTAGCCACTAAGTGGAACATCACCCGCGAAGAGCAAGATGCTTTCGCTTTAGAATCGCAAGAGCGTGCCGCACGGGCTATTGCCGCGGGCCATTTCAAATCACAAATTGTGCCCATTACTATTAAGTCGCGCAAAGGTGACACAGTGTTTGATACGGACGAGTATCCCCGTGCCACCAGTTTAGAAAAGTTGGCCGCCATGAAACCGGCTTTCAAGAAAGATGGTTCCGTCACCGCAGGCAATGCCTCCGGCATTAATGATGGCGCTGCGTTTTTTGTCTTGGCAGAAGCTGCTGTGGCCGCTAAGGGTGGTCATAAGCCCATGGCCCGTTTGGTGTCTTATGCCGTGGCCGGCGTGCCCAGCCACATCATGGGAGAGGGCCCTATCCCCGCCACTCAAGCCGCCCTTAAAAAAGCCGGCCTGAAATTGGATCAGATGGATGTGATTGAATCGAACGAAGCCTTCGCAGCGCAAGCCATTGCGGTAAGTCGTGGTTTAGGGCTTGATCCACAAAAAACAAATCCCAATGGTGGGGCTATTGCTTTGGGTCATCCAGTGGGTTGTTCTGGTGCTTTCATTGCCACTAAAGCGTTGTATGAATTGCAACGCGTCGCAGGCAAATACGCCTTGGTTACTATGTGTATTGGCGGTGGGCAAGGGATCGCGGTGATTTTCGAGCGTCTATAGAAATATGGGGAAGATGGGGTCAGACCCCTGGGGGGGTCTGACCCCAAGCAGTTCCAAGCAGTTGTTATTCGCGACGCAGTTGCGGGAATAAAATCACATCGCGAATGCTGGGGCTGTCGGTTAGCAACATCACCATGCGGTCAATACCAATCCCTTCGCCGGCTGTTGGCGGAAGGCCGTGTTCAAGGGCGCGAATGTAATCGGCGTCGTAATGCATGGCTTCTGCGTCCCCCGCTTCTTTTTGCGCCACCTGTTCTTGAAAGCGTGCCGCTTGATCTTCTGCATCATTCAATTCAGAAAACCCATTGGCAATTTCACGCCCGGTAATAAACAATTCAAAACGCTCAGTAATCTCGGGGTTATTGTCATTGCGACGCGCCAGAGGAGAAACTTCCGCTGGGTAATCAATAATAAAAGTGGGTTCAAACAACTGGGCTTCTGTGGTTTCTTCAAACAGCAGCAGCTGTAAACCGCCCAGCCCTTCATGGTCGCGAATTTTGCCACCCAAACGCTTCACTTCTTTAATTAAATATTCACGGTCATCCAATTGTACCTGAGTGTATTCGGGGTGATAGCGGCGAATGGCATCGCACACCGTGAGGCGTGCGAAGGGTTTGCCCAAATCCAGCTCACGCCCGCCGTAGCTGATGCAGGTGGTGCCCAATACTTCTTGTGCCACGAAGCGGAACATCTCTTCTGTCAGTTGCATGAGATAACGATAGTCCCGATAGGCCTCGTAAAATTCAATCATGGTGAATTCGGGATTGTGGCGCGTGGAAATGCCTTCATTGCGGAAGTTGCGGTTAATTTCGAACACGCGCTCTAGCCCGCCCACTACCAAGCGCTTTAAATACAATTCCGGTGCAATGCGCAAATACAATTGCATATCTAAGGCATTGTGATGGGTAATAAAAGGTTTGGCTGCTGCACCACCGGGAATGGGGTGCATCATGGGGGTTTCTACTTCTAGGTAGTCGCGTGTTACCAAAAACTCACGCACCTTTTGTACGATCTTACTGCGCATCACAAATACCTTGCGCGATGCTTCATCTGTGATGAGATCTAAATAGCGCTGGCGATATTTCTGTTCTTGGTCCGCCATGCCGTGAAATTTTTCAGGCAAGGGGCGCAGCGACTTGGCCAGCAAGCGAATGGCGCTCACTTTGATGGAGAGCTCACCGGTTTTGGTTTTAAACAGCACGCCCGTGGCGCCTAAGATGTCACCCAAATCCCAATGCTTAAAGGCGCTGTACAGCTCTTCACCAATGGCATCGCGTTGCACATACAGTTGAATGCGTCCGGTGCCGTCTTGCACCGTGGCGAAACTGGCCTTGCCCATGACGCGTTTCAACATCATGCGCCCGGCTACGTTCACGGTGATAGGTGTTGCTTCTAATACATCGTGATCCGCTTCACCGTGAGCCAGATGTAATGGGGTTGCTTCGTGAGTGCGATTAAAGTCGTTGGGGAAGGCGATACCGGCCGCACGAATTTCTTGCAACTTGGTGCGGCGCTCGTCAAATTGATTGTTATCTTCAGACATAATAAACCTCTAGAACATCCATAACGGTTATCAAACGCCTTGCTTAAGACTGGCCTCGATAAAAATATCGAGATCGCCATCCAGCACGGATTGTGTGTTGCCCACTTCTACATTGGTTCGTAAGTCTTTAATGCGTGACTGATCCAACACATAGGAGCGAATTTGGTGACCCCAGCCAATGTCGGTTTTGCTGTCCTCCATGGCCTGCTTTTCTTCATTGCGCTTGCGCAATTCGGTTTCATACAAACGAGACTTTAGCATCGCCATGGCTTCTGCGCGATTGCGGTGTTGCGAGCGATCACTTTGGCATTGCACCACAATGCCGGAGGGGGCATGGGTAATGCGCACAGCCGAATCGGTCTTGTTAATATGCTGCCCACCGGCACCAGAGGCGCGGTAGGTGTCGATGCGTAAATCGGCGGGGTTAATTTCCACCTCAATGGATTCATCCACTTCGGGATACACTGAAACGGAAGCAAATGAGGTGTGGCGGCGATTGCCGGAATCGAAAGGCGATTTTCGAACCAAGCGGTGCACGCCCGCT
>Ga0214192_1002200_pt1 | contig 10270 bp, 13 predicted proteins | sample TroBogEpilimnion_44_FD_153030 | JGI IMG/M metagenome (GOLD analysis project Ga0214192, IMG submission 153030) | Freshwater microbial communities from Trout Bog Lake, WI - 29JUL2008 epilimnion | ecosystem: Environmental > Aquatic > Freshwater > Lake > Epilimnion/Euphotic zone | place: Trout Bog... | reverse complement strand
GATTGATCCCATTGGGGAATATTTGTTGAAGGATGATAATTGGGAGGTTCGCAAGCTTTCGGTGGAAACGCTCGGCAAAGTGAAGAATCCACGGGCCACCCAGCTGCTCTGGCAGGCGTTGAAGGACAAGGACCATGACATCCGCTCCTGCGCCGCCCAGTCATTGGGGCAAATCCCGGATCCCCGTTCCATTGGAGCCCTGGTGCTTTCGTTGAAGGATGAAAACGCCTCGGTGCGCCAGGCCGCCAAGGCTTCGCTTCGCCAGATTGACCGTCAATGGGAAACCTCCGAAGCCACCACCGCCGTGCTTCCCGAGATGGAAGCCGCGGTAAATGATCGTGAATATTGGGTGGCCCAATCCGCCAGGGATACTTTGGCCAGGATCAATGACGCCCGCCAGCGTGCCCAGGAAGCGGAGGATCTGTGTGATCCCGTGCAGCAAAAGCGCGAGGCCGCGATACGCATTCTGATCGACACGCTCGGGGACTTTGATCGGGATCTGCGTCAAGCCGCTGCGGAAGCCTTGGGTCGGTTGAATGATTTTCGCGGAGTCACCCCGTTGATCCAGGCGTTGGATGACGCGGATAACTGGGTGGGACGCGCCGCTGCCCTGGCCCTGAACCATTTGAATTGGGAACCCGAACCGGGTGACACCCATCGCCAGGAGCGCGTAAAAACCCTGATGCACCTTGCCTGATGAGCACCGCCGCCACACAAGTTAAGAAGGTCCTTTTTGTGGACGACAATCTCCAGTTCCTGGAGATGATCGAACGGCTCATGGGCCATTGGAGCCAGGGCGAGTGGCAGATTTTTACCGCACTCAACGCGGGCAAGGCACTGCTGATTCTCCAGGAACACAACATCGACCTCGCGGTGGTGGATGTCCAGATGCCGGTGGTGGATGGCATCCAGTTCCTGGCACTGTTGAACCGCAAATATCCCGCCATGCAGAAGGTCACCTTGAGTGCCTATGGCGACGATGCCGCACGGGCGGCCTGCCTGAGTCACGGGGCGGAATTGTTCTTCGAAAAACCGCGTGACCCCGCGGACCTGGAAATCATTTTCTCCACACTGCGCGAACTGGCGCGGCACAAGAGCACCAGCACCGGTTTCCGCGGGGTGATGCGCACGGTGAACCTGCAGGACGTCATCCAGATGGAGTGTCTGAACCGGAACTCCTCCATCCTGGAGGTGAAAACCCTGCGTTGGAAGGGGGATATTTATATCAAGGAAGGCATGATCATTCATGCCGAGGCCGGGGAGCGAAATGGCGAGACCGCCTTGAACCACATTTTGTCGCTCAAAGGCGGCGAGTTCAACCTGCGACCCTACGCTGAACCCGAGCGTCAGACCATTGATGGCCAGTGGGAATTCCTGCTCATGGAAGCCGCAAGGGCCACGGATGAGGCGGCGCAAAATCAAACCGACGAGATGGAAGACGACGGAATCCCCGATTCCGCCCTGCCACCCATGCCGAAGCCGGCACCGGTGATCAAACCGCCCACCAAGATCGTGGCTCCCCAGAAGCCCGCCGGGCAGAGCGCAAGCGCCAGCGCCTTCGTTTCCGAAAAACCGGTCCAAGCCGCTCCAGTCGCGCCCGAACCGCCTTTCACAGCGGTCACACCTTCGTTCACGCCGAGACCTCAGTTACAGCCACAGCCTTTGCCCAAGCCAAAGGCTCAGCCCCCGGCATCCTCCAAACCCCTGCCACAAGCGGTGGAGCCATCGGCCCAAGGCCAGGTGCGCATTGATGAAATGTTGATTTGCTCGGCCCGGGGCGAGGTTCTCTATGATCATCAATGCCCCAACCCCAGCGATCGCGTCAGCTTTCTGGAGTTCCTTTCGCGCAACGCCGCTCAATTGGGCGATGGCTTGAACCTCGGGGCTTTTGACCGGATTGAAATGGAAAGCCCGACCTCGCGCATCATCGCGCAGGTGAAGAAAGACCGCGGAATTTTCATCCAGACGGTCAAGCAGGCTGACTCGCAATAACCAGCACAACAAAACAAATAAACCACCCACCCTTTCATGCAGGAAACTTTCCAAAACTGGCTGATGGAAAAAATCAAGGTCAACGGCGTGCTCGCCTGCGGGGTGCGCTCGCCGGATCGCCGGACGTTTAGTCGCAGCCTTTCGGCCCAGTTCCAGCCGGTGGCCCTGGAAAACGCCTTTCGCTGTGTCGGGGACACCTTCCAGATCCTCGCGTCCAACCGGCTGCCCACCGGGATGGTGCGCTGGGTGTATGAAAACTATTTTCTCTATGGCGCGGCCCGGCCCGATGGAAACTGCTTTGCCGTATTGACACGTAGAAACAGCAAAACCCCGCTCGAAGCGGAGGATATCCAATGCATGATCGAGGAATTCCTCCAACTTGAGACCTGATGCCGTGAATGAACAACCGACCATGATACAGCCTCCTTCTCCGCTTTCGTCGCTGGAAATATCCGGAGCCATCTCCGCGCGCGTGATCCATGATCTCGGGAACCTCATCAGCGGCATCATTGGCAACGCCGAATACGCCCAGCACGCGGGTGCGGATACGGACAGCCGTGAAAAAGCCCTCGCGGCCATCCGGCTCAGCGCGAACAACGCCGGCAAACTCCTAGGCCAATGTCTACCCCTGCACCAGTTGATCACACGCGAGGCGTTCAGTGTGGACACCTCGGATCTCGCGGTGGCCATTTCCGATTCCAGCGGACTCGCCGCCGGTTGGAAAGTGGCAATTAATCCCCAGCTCACCGGAAAAGTGTTTGTCCAACCCCGCTGGCTGGTATCCGCCGTCTGGCAACTGGCCCGCGAAGCCGCCACCTCCACCGGCGAGATCAGCTTTGCCACGGGACCGATTCCTTTCCCTGCATCCTGGCCCGTGCATTTCAGCGGAAACTCCAAGCCGCGCGAAGTGTTTCAGGTCACACTTTCCTATCGTGCCGATCAACCCCTGTTTCTCAACGGCGTGCTCATCAGCGCCGAGCGATGCGGGGTGCTCGCCGTGCAGGAACTGGTTCAGCGCATGAAAGGCCAGCTCTATTCACGTCCCAAGCCGCCCGGCCGGCAGGAAATCCACGTGCTCCTTCCCATAACGGCTTAGTCCGCCTTTGCGCCGGAACGGCGGGGGAATTTTTCATGGCTAAAATCCCGCGCGCCTGATATCCATTTCCGCTGTAGATGAACATTTTTGAAGAACTCACGGCGCGCGGTCTTTTTGCCGATTGCACCGACCGCGAAGAATTGCTCAAGCGACTCCAAAGCTCGCCCATCACGCTGTATTGCGGGTTTGATCCCACGGCGGACAGCTTGCATGTGGGCAACCTGGTGCCGTTGCTCGCGTTGCGCCGGTTCCAGCTCATGGGTCATCATCCCATCGCGCTTGCAGGCGGTGCCACCGGATCCATTGGAGATCCCAGCGGAAAAAGTGCCGAAAGAAATTTGCTTACCCGCGAAGTGTTGACCTCCAACATCGCCAGCGTGAAGGAACAACTCCGCAAGCTTCTCGATTTCGAGACGCCCACCAACCCGGCCCTGCTGCTCGACAACGCCACCTGGACCGCCCCGGTCAGTTTCCTCGATTTCCTCCGGGACATCGGCAAACATTTTTCCGTGAACATGATGGTGGCCAAGGAAAGTGTTCGCGCCCGCATGGAGGATCGCGATTCCGGCATCAGTTACACCGAGTTCAGTTACATGCTGTTGCAGGCATTTGATTTTTACAAATTGCGCGAGGAACACACCTGCGAATTACAAATCGGCGGCAGCGATCAATGGGGCAACATCACCGCGGGGATTGAGCTGTGCCGCAAAAAACTCGGGGCGCAGGTGTTTGGTCTCACCCTTCCGCTCATCACCAACTCGGATGGCTCTAAGTTCGGAAAGTCCGTCGCCGGAGCCATCTGGCTGGATCCCAAGAAAACCAGCGTCTACCGGTTCTACCAGTTCTGGATCCGCACCGACGACCGCGATGTGATCCGTTACCTGAATTATTTCACCTTCCTTTCCAGCGCGGAGATTGCCGAACTGGAAACGAAGCATCAGCAAAATCCGGGCGCACGCGAAGCTCATAAGGCCCTGGCCAAAGCGGTCACCGACCTCATCCACAGCCAGGCCGCGACCGCAGAAGCGATTCGTGCCAGTGAGATTTTGTTCGGCGGCGAGATGGATGGCATCTCAGAAGAAACCTTCAACGACATCGTCGGCGAGGTTCCTTCCAAGGAAATCACGCCGGGCCAACTCGAAGGCGCCGGTGTGCCGCTGGTGGAGTTGCTGGTGATCGCCGGTCTGGGCACCTCCAAAGGCCAGGCCCGCAAGGATATCGAAGGCGGCGGGGTGTATGTGAACAATGTGCGGGAAGCGAATTTCCAGCGCACGGTGAATCAGGCTGATTTGGTTTTCGGCAAACACATCCTCCTTCGCAAAGGCAAACGCAACTACACCGTCATCACGGCCCGTTAAGCAGCGGGAAGCAATCCCACAACACTATCATGGAATGTTTTGTTCTGGTCCTCGTGCTGTGGGTGTTCTCAGTGTGCCTGCACGAGTATGGTCATGCCAAGGTGGCGCAACTGGGCGGTGATTACACGGTGGAGGACAAGGGGTATCTTTCAATGAACCCCATTCATTACGCGAATCCATTTGTTAGCTTCGTGATCCCCATGGCCTTTCTCCTGATGGGAGGCATCGCGCTGCCTGGCGGTGCGGTGTACATCGACTGCTCGTTACTGCGTTCCACCGGCTGGAAAGTGGCCGTGGCGCTGGCGGGTCCCGGAATGAACCTGCTCCTCGCCATCCTACTGGCCCTGTCGCTTGATTTCTTTTTCGTGCCCCGGTTCCCCTATCATGTCGTCACGTATTCGCTGGCGTTTGCCCTGCAACTCCAGATTTCTTCCATTCTGTTCAACCTGATTCCAATCCCGTCCTTCGACGGGTTCAACGCAATAGCGCCCCTGCTGAATCCGGATCTGGAAAACGTCGCCTACTCCGGGGTCGGTAATTACGGCACCATCATTCTTTACATCGCCTTCAGCACCGTCCCGGCTTTGAGCCACGGTTTCTGGACGCTGGTGGCGGGAATCACGGGCCTGATGGGAGTCGATCCCGCGCTGGGACTCCGCGGATTGGAACACTTTGAGTTCTGGAGAGGGTGAGATGCTCCCCGGCCGAGTCACGAGGTTGCATTACCTGGCATGGATGATTGCAGCCCTTTTTCTGTTACAAGGCAAACTCCTTTGGGCCCACGAACCGGACAAAAGTTTCCTCAACCTAAGCCTTTCCAACCGGCATCTCGAGGTGCAGTGGGATCTCCCGCTACAACGACTTCTCACCAATGCGGTGGCATCGTTGAATCCCGACGACACGCTTTCCTACGAATGGCTTCAGAAGAAAAATCCGGAGCTCTGCCGTTATGCATTCAAAGGTCTCGACGCCTGGCTGGATGACAAACCTGCGCACTGGATTCCCTCCCCGGATCCCGGCGTGGTGGTTGAGTATGCGGAGGGTTCCTTCCTGAGACTCCAATTCTCCGCCGATATTGAGGGCCCCACGAATATTCCTGCTTCCGGGTTAAAACTGCGTTACCAACTCTTTTTCGCCGTCAACTCCCTTCATCGCGGCATGATGCAACTGGAACACGGAGGGATAGAGCGTTCCGCCATTTTCTCACCGGAAAACCAGGTGCAAACATTTGTGCTCTCGGATCAAAACGCCCTGACCGGATTCGGCGGATACCTGCGCGAAGGAATTCTTCACATCGCTTCCGGCGCGGATCACATCCTCTTCCTGCTCTCGCTGTTATTGCCCGCCGTGTTGATGCGCGATGTGGGGGGATGGAAACCCGCGACGAGCTTCCGCGTGGCTCTGATTAATACGTTGAAAATTGTCACCGCCTTTACCGTGGCCCATTCCATCACCTTCGGCCTCGCTGCGGCGCAAATCATTTCACTCCCCACGCGCCTGACCGAATCGGCCATTGCGGTATCGGTTGCCCTCGCCGCGGTGAACAACCTGCGGGTGTTCCTGCCCGGGCGCGGCTGGCAGGTGGCCATGGTATTCGGGTTGGTCCATGGCTTTGGTTTCGCCAATGCCCTTGCCGAGCTGGGTTTGAAACGGGAGCGACTCCTCATCACGCTGGCCGGATTCAATCTCGGGGTGGAAACCGGTCAGCTGGCCATCGTCGCACTGTTCCTTCCGTTGGCCTTCGCACTGCGAAAAAAGAATTTTTACACGACCCTCATCCTGAGGATGGGATCGGTGGTGATCACGCTGGTGGCGTTGACCTGGCTGGCGGAGCGTGTGTTGGATTTCAAATTCCTGCCGTTCTAAAATTCTTCTTGATTCCGCTCCTTTTTGCGCTATTAGTTAACCATATGGTTAAATGTCGGCCGAAATCATTGAACCGCACTTTCGCCGCTTTGGCGGATCCAACGCGCCGTCGCATTCTCGAGCATCTCGCGGGCGGCGATCTTTGTGTGACCGATCTCGCGCGGCCCCACCGCATGTCGCTGCCCGCGGTTTCCAAACACCTTCGGGTGCTGGAAGGCGCCGGACTGGTGCGACGCAAACGCGACGGGCGGTTGCATCGTTTGAAACTGGAAGCCAGGCCCATGCAGGAGGCGCTGGCGTGGATTGAGGAATACCGGAAATTCTGGGACACAAGCTTTGACCGTTTGGACGATTACTTGAAACAACTACAAAACAAGGAAACAAAATGAGACATTCAGCCACCATCAAAAACGACAACATCCAACTCCAGATCACCCGCGTATTCGACGCCCCGCGCGAATTGGTTTTCAACGCGTGGACGGACGTGAACCATTTCCGTAATTGGTTCGGTGCGGCGGCCTGCGGCGGATCCACCCTGGAATCCGTGAAGGTGGACGCACGTGTCGGAGGCAGGTTCCGCCTTCAAATGAGGCGGCCCGACGGCGAATACTTCACCAGCGTGGGGGTTTATCGCGAAGTGAAACCGCCGGAGCTTTTGGTGTTCACCTGGCAGTTTGAAAAGGACGGCAGCGGGGATGAATTCGGTGAAGTGGAACTTCCCGAAATGCTGGTGACGGTGGAGTTCAAAGCGCTTGGGAACAAAACCGAACTGGTTTTAACGCATGAACATTTTGCGTCCATCGAGAGCCGCGAAGGCCATAATGACGGCTGGACCCGTTGTCTCGATGCGCTGGGTGAGTTTGTCACGAAGTGATGCGCAGTGGCTTGAATCACCTGGATCCAACTTGACACCGGATGCAAATGAGACTATATAAAGTCTCATATGAGCACAACGTTGCCCAAGCCCGTTGCCGAAAAAGCTGCGGCCAAGGTGGTCGCCGGACGCAAGGCCGGTGCATCGGCCATCAAGAAAGATGGTGGCGGCGTGGTTCACCACTGTGTTCATGTGTCCACCCTGAAGAGCGAGCTGACCCCGGCCAAATTAATCGAAGTGCTTCGGGCCGGGTTGCCGTTTGAGGAATTACGCGTTTTGCAGGCCAGCCTGGGTGTGCCCATGGATAAGCTTGCACCCATGCTGGGCATCTCGAAGGCCACACTACATCGTCGTCAGGCCACGGGACGCCTGGACCAGGCGGAGTCGGATCGCATCGTTCGTTTTGCCAAGCTGATGGGCAAGGCGGTTGAGGTGATGGAGTCCGAGGGCAACGCGCGCAAATGGCTGGGCTCGCCTCAATTCGGGCTGGGCGGGGCCGTGCCGTTGGAATACGCCGAAACCGAATTCGGAGCCCGCGAAGTTGAGGACCTGTTGGCACGCATCGAATACGGAGTCTATTCCTGATGGGTGAAGCCTGGCGTATCGTCAAGGAAAGGCATGCCGCCACGGCCTTTACGGGGGATGGCGCGGCCAAGACCGGTGGACGCTGGAACTCGCGCGGCACCCTCCTGGTTTACACCAGCGGCACCAAGTCACTGGCCACCCTGGAAAGCCTGGTGCATTTGAACCCGCCTGTGATTTTCAAATACGTCATCTTCCCCATCCGGTTTGAGGATGCCCTTGTGGAATCCTTTTCAATTAAGCATCTGCCAACTGCCTGGCGCACAGAACCACCACCGGCTGCCACCAAGGCCATCGGGGACGAATGGGTTTTGAAGGCCCGTTCAACCGTGCTCGCGTTGCCCAGTGTCATCACGGGTGAGACCAATTACCTCCTTAATCCGGCGCATCCGGATTTCAAGAAAATCAATATTGGGAAGCCGGAGGCATTTGTGTTTGATCCAAGGTTGCTTGCTTGAGGATCGCGTCACCAACCACTTTACGGGCCAATGCTTTTCAGACAGTTGGTGACATGCTCAAGGATCCATTTATGGTCCAGCTTCAATTCATTTTGAAGCTGAGGAATCGCGGTTTTCGCGCGGGGTCCCATTTCGCCGATTGCCGAAATCCAATCCCATTTAAAATACTCGATGTTTGTGGCCATTTCTGTGAGTAGTACAGGCAACGTCGAATCAACGTCACCGTTAATTCTCCAAACGGCGACGGCGGCGTTTCCCCGAAGGAAAGAATCGCCATCCTGCATTGCGGCTCTGAGGGACGGAAGAGAACCGGCCGCGGACGGACCAATCCTTCCCAACGCGTGGGCGGCGGATGCTCGCACCACAAAAAGCGAAATTATTTGAGACCCTCTCCCGCGGTCTGCAAGCAGCCTGGTCAAGTCTGGTACTGAATTCGAAGCATCCGCTCCCATTTCACCAATAGATTCTTCCGCAAAAGCACGCACCATCCCATCGGTATCTGCCAGCGCATCCATCAACGCAGGAAGAGCAGGGTTGGCGGCGGCGGATCTTTTTCGTAAAGAACCAATGGCCAAAGCGGCACCCTGTCGGACGGTTGGACTGTGATGTTTCAGCAAGGCAGTCGCGCTGGATATTGCTTGGGGCATCGAGTTCGAGCCGACGTAGTAAAATACATTGGCTAAATAGGCTGCTTTCATGAGCGGCTTGGGCGCTGGAAAAAACCTATTCAGAAAAGCCGGTAATTTGCTTTGCAATTTGGAATAACTCGAACGCGTTACGGAATCGTTCCGTGCCAGGTTCCGAACGGCGTAAGGGATCGCATTTGTGCCGATGTGTTGAACGGCTTCGGGCCAGCCCCGCGGTTTCAGGCTGGCCCAATCATCCTGCCAGGCGCTGATGGTCCTGCCTTGGTAAACGGGTTCCGCAGGTTGCAACATGAGGAATGCCAACGCTCCTCCAAAAGCCAGCATGAACAGGATGCCTGCCAGAACGTTTTTCTTCATTCAGAACTATTGAAAGTCCCATGCATGCTGTCAACCCTGGCAAATAGGCGATGATGCGGGAAGGACGGGTTTGCGCGTTTACGAACTTCTTTTTTAACAAAGTCCAATCCTGCCCGTGATGCTTCGTCTATAAGAATACAATGCAGTCAGCCAGTTTATCCTTATGCACATGTAACCCAAATGTCACCGTGTCGGGTTTGTAGGCATACCAAACCATGGTAATGATATGGTCGAAATTATTTCAGGATCTCAATTGCGCCATGTCGAAAAATAGAATTAAACAAACTTTCCGCAACCGTTTTGCTGCCGGTTTTACGCTGATTGAGTTACTGGTGGTGATCGCCATTATCGCCATACTGGCCTCACTCATCCTGCCGGCACTGGCCAAGGCCAAGGAAAAAGCCCGACAGATCCAGTGCCTCAATAATATGCGGCAGTGGGGATTGGGTTTTCGACTCTACTCCGACGACAACAACGGCCAAGTGCCCGATGAAGGGAATGTGGGTGCGACCATTAACTACGCCGGGGGCTCCAACCCTGCCGACTACCAACCGGGGACTGCAACCTGGAATCTTTACTTTGCCTGGTATAATTGCATCCCGCCCACCCTGGGTCTGCCGAGGTTGGTGGATCTTTACGGATCCGACGCCACCCTGGTGGATCCTCCTCTGCCCAAGAGCAGGAGCATCTTTTCCTGTCCCACCACGGACGCACTGATTAGCAAATACGGAAATCCTCTGACGCCCAAGCTTGCCTTTTTCATGTATGGGGAAAACGCCCGTATCTGCATCAACCAGGGGACAAGAGCCCGCGGTGTGCCGCAGATCAAGGTTTCAGACGTGGTTTATCCCAGTTCCACGGTGTTCATGGCGGAAAGTGACCCCAATGGCTCGCCTGTGAACGACCCCGGGGTGGCGAGTCCAGCGGTCGCCCAATCGAATGTCACAGGTTATGTAAACGGCGGTTGAAAAGTGCGGAGGGTGGCGCTCGAAAAGTGAGTCACCTTCCGGCCAAAGGGAACTGTTTTTTGGGATGCAGGT
>Ga0214192_1002199_pt1 | contig 10271 bp, 5 predicted proteins | sample TroBogEpilimnion_44_FD_153030 | JGI IMG/M metagenome (GOLD analysis project Ga0214192, IMG submission 153030) | Freshwater microbial communities from Trout Bog Lake, WI - 29JUL2008 epilimnion | ecosystem: Environmental > Aquatic > Freshwater > Lake > Epilimnion/Euphotic zone | place: Trout Bog... | reverse complement strand
TGACAATGTTTGGAAGTTTTTTGCTGATTGTGGCGCCGGAGTAGAGGTCGAAAATATTATTGGCACACACCCAAAAATTGAACAGGCAAAAGGACTTGCTGATTTAGTCGCTAACAGTAAACGGGATGATTATTCTGTACTGATATTAGGTGAAACCGGTTCTGGTAAAGAAAGCATTGCCCGTTTAATTCATGATAACTCGCATCCACCCGCTAAAGCTAAATTTGTTGCTATTAATTGTGGTGCCATTTCAGAAAGCTTACTGGAGAGCGAGCTGTTTGGTTATATGAAAGGAGCTTTTACCGGTGCCAGTAACGACAAAATGGGGCTATTTGAAGCTGCGGGTGAAGGCGGTACAGTATTTCTGGATGAAATTGGCGAGATGCCATTGTCCATGCAAACCAAACTGTTACGGGTATTGCAAGAGAGAAAAGTTCGCCGAATAGGTGGTAATAAAGAGGAAGAAATCAAAGACCGACGCATCGTCGCTGCTACGCACCGTTCTTTGATTGATGATGTAGGACAAGGACGGTTTCGGGCGGATTTGTATTATCGCTTAAATGTTATTGAAATTCATTTACCCGCGTTACGTGATCGACTGAGCGATTTGGATGTACTGGTTGACCATTTTTTATCCGAAATCAATGAAAATTTATCTATCGCTATAACGCTGATGCCTGATTATAAGCAACCGTTGTTACAGCATGATTGGCCCGGTAATATCAGGGAATTGGAAAACACGTTGCGAAGAGCTGCGTTGTATGCTCAGGCTAAGGGAGACGGCATCATTGATGCCGCATTATTAAGAGGTCTGATTTTACCACGCCCTGCCCAAAAAATTGGCAATGATTGGGGAAATCGCTCTTTAGAAGGACTTGACCTTGAACGTTTGCTGGATGACGTGCGTTACCATTATTACCAGCGTTTACTTTCTGAATCACCAGGTCTGTCGCGTGCCGAACTGGCAAAGCGACTAGGGTGTACAAACCCTACATTAAATGACTGCGAGGATAATTGGAGACAGCAAAATCGTAAAGTATCACCCCGACAGACAAGAATAAGTAAGAAATCAAAGTCGGAATGAATACATCGCATCTAATAGCAATCTGACAATTTCTTCATACCATTCATGGGTATTATCTGCACCTACGTGCTTGAGAATATCAGCAATGAGTGGTTGACTTAAGAAGTAAGGAGGTTCAGTATTATCATTGATTAATCCCCAAAGTTCTTGTTGATTGTAAACCTCAATGGCCTTATTTAACTCATCAGACTTAAGTAATCCATGGGTACAAATATTACGATATTGAGCAGGAGACAAGAATGGTGAAGTTTGTTTATAGAATGCTTTATTAAACTGGGTCATAGCATCACACTTTATTTCTTTTAACCACTTCTTCTCATTTTCACCCATTGTATCAAGTAAATAAAATAGCTTACCTCTCTTTTTGAGCGGTCCTTTTTCGCCCAACATATCTTTAGGAATGTTTAAATCATCTGATGAACGAGGGTGATTTTCCAGAGTAAAATTGGGAAGATAAAAAGTGACATCTCTGTCATTAATTTTTACATAATATCGATTACCCCAGCCATCCAATAGTTTTTCAATGGCATCCAATAATGCTGCATCATAAAAAGTAGATGTCCATCCCAGCGCTTCAGTCCATGCTTTCGATTGTAATGCTGCTTCTGTACGTAAAGCCGGTAAGATAGATCGTTTATTACAATGACAGATATCCACAAGTAATTGGCTAAGTTGACTCGGATTGGTTGCTAAATACGAGTGTATATCTGAACCTCTAAAAAAATCTGCAACCATTTTAATGGGCACAGTCCACGCTAGATGTTCCTGATCCTGTACATGGCGAATAGCGGCTTCTGCACCCAAAAAATCCCCTGAAGAAATCAATTTGGCAACGCTGGCACGCAAGGCAAAGCTTTGTTCCGGGGTAACATGCAAACTGGCAATTGGGGTAATCAATGGGCTATTGTTTTGCTCGGTATCTTCGGCTAGCAAGCATCTATTATCAAAATAGAAATAGGCACTGTCTCTAATCAAAGTTTTAAATCGAGGAATGCCACCAGTACCACAAAGCACTGCATAAAATGAAGAATCGTTAGAAAAAACTTGGAATGTATTCGCTAATTTATTGATAACCGAAGGATTAACTGACTTATCAGCGGTCTCCTGATGTTCATTATCGGTTAATAAATCAACCCAAACCGATTGTCCTGATGCTGGCTGTTGTGTTTCGCTGAAGGTTAAACCAAAGCAAGCAGCCAACCAGCGTGCTATGACTGGACCACAGGCAAAAGGTTCTTCACTAGCGAAATGATTATCGGCATAACGGTGAGTGTTGAATACAACAGCAGCACTTATTTGGAATTGCTGTTGCTCTTGCAATTGTGCAATTATCCGTCCTAATTTGACGGGAACCACAATACAACGTTCTTGCTGGTCAAAAAACAGTTTTAAATTATGTTCTCCTTGAAGTCGTAAAACGTTTTCATCAACCTTCAAACCGATGCTATGTTGACATTGCTGATAAAGCACTGGAGTTTGTTCATCAGGGATATGTTTTACAACGTATTTCTCTGGATAATCCCGTAGCCATTGGTGAAAATCTCGTTGATTGCCTTTGGAAATCTCCACAGAAGCATATTGATTTTCGCCATCAACGGTCAACAATTTCAAGTCGGTGCGACCAGCGGAAATAAATAAGACTATTTCTTCTTTTTTCATTACGAAATTAGGATTTTGGGTTGAAAGGTTCTGATTTAAGAATAGCTTCGGAAAGTTTGGCCTTGTCTTTATTATTACGACGGGCACTAATATGGTTGTTTCTGGCTTGAGAATGGTATTTGTAAATTTCACCCTTCTTTTGTGGATAAGCGGCACGAGTGCGACCTGCATATTGATGCACAGCACACCATTGCGCCAGAAAATCAGCGGATTCAAAATGCTCCGCTAGCTTTAATGCACATTTAATCAGACAATTTTTTAACTGATTTTCATCAATAGCTAGTAAAACCGGCAAATAGTTATCATCATTAGATAATAACGTTATAGTATCGGCAGAGAGTAAAATGCTACCGAATCCTAAAGGTCTAGCATGACCGAGTTTGTGAGCGAACAATGGTTGACTAGCCTTTTTATTTTCGTTATAGGTTGTAATTTTTGTCAATAGGTCTTGTAAGGGATTCTCAAGCGCTGGTTTTAGCTTAAGCAATTCCTTCAAAATTAATGATAGGTATTTTTCTGGTTGCAGAACCAACAATAAAGCCCCCAACTCCCAAGGTCGCAAGTCTTTAAAACTCAAGGTAAAACGAAATTTTGTACCGGGTTTGCAAACGAAGCGAACCAGCATTGCCTGATTTTTGATTTCGTGTAGTTCATTTTGAGTTCGATAGCAGTCGGGATCTTTTGCTGCATCGGGCTGGTGCAAGTAAAACTTGCGGCCAGCCAATGTTGCAGCGGTGTCTTGATCATTATCAGGTAAATCACCATAGGTCAGCATTTCACCACCGTCTTTACGGTGTTCCTGTAATTTTTTTGTAGTCTGTGGTTGATCTAAATAATGCTCTACCGCACTTGGTCTGGGCTGCCCTAGAGGCTGCAATGGCAATGCTTGTTCGCCCTCTAAAAAGCGGCTGTTGTTTGCAATTGAGTTATCTTCCAATTGCTCAAGTGCTGCGTTGATTTGGATACGCCCTGCTAGTCTTTGATATACACCACTTCCAATATTTGCCACCCCATTTTGTTTGAGAGGATTTCCCTCAGTGTAGGAGGTGTAACCAAACAGTAAACGAGCTGCACTAAGTTTTTCTGGCTGACCTCCATTTTCATTTTCTGTTTCAACAGATAATGGTTTTAAAATGTCTCGAACAGCAAACTTTTCTGTTCTGATGGTATTGGTATAACGCCAGCGATAGTAATAATGATGCCCCATGCTATTAATTCTTTTACCATTTTCGAGCTCGACGTAAATTAAATACCCTTCTAACTTACTACGATTTTCAGGTTGCCAGCGTTTCTTTAAATCCTTTATTTTTTCTCGAGCATTTTTCAATTGATCCGTAGTGCCATTAGGATAACCTGAAGCTAACAAACCATCGTCACTACTCAAATGGTCTAATGTCTGTAAATGATGGGCTATAACTGGCTGTGGGATGCTAATTTCAGCTTGAGTTGAGTCATATTCGGCTTCTGGAATTAACACGGCATTATAAACCCCCGCCTTTTCATTGAATGCTGTGCATAAAATACCATCGCCATCAATGCCGCCGATATAATGAGCGAAATAATATTTCCCTAATAATTTGCCCCCATTAATTCTTTTAACGAATCTATTTTTTTGCGGTTTAGATTTACATGGCTGTTTCATAACAGTCGTCCAATCTTGAGCTTTACCGGTAAATTTAGGGTTTACTAAGTCTTTAGTATGACCAAACCACGCTGATCTTGGCGCATTCAATAATTTAATTTTTATTTCGTTTTCATTAGCTTTAACAATAAACGCAGGGCGTACTTCACGAAAAACTGAGTTAACAAATTTTGCATTGGGACGGTAAGAATATGATCTCTCGGCAACCCGCTCCATAGGAGCAGACAACAATGCACTTAAGCTATTGCGAATCATACCTTTAATAGATGCACCAGGCAGCACAACCCGACCATCACTAAGGCGCAAGGGTTCAAGAATAACTTTATCTTTCATTACGACTTTATTAAAAAAGGACAGTTTCTTGCCACTATATTTTTCCGGTTCCCCTTTATCGTTTTTGTAAGAACCACATTGATCAGGAATATTTTCAATATCTTTGGCTTGATATTGCCACTGACCGACCAGCAACGGCGTCAATGTCGTCATGTTTAGGCGAATTTCTCCCGATAACAAGGTTTGGCTATTTTTACCATCATGCCAGACTGGGGTATCATTTACTGAATTTTTAATGTGTGGTCTTACAAACTGATAGGGGTTAGGATATCTGTTTTTAACATTGACTTGAATCGCATGAAAACCTTTTTTTCCTTGCCGGGAATTAAACTGAACTTGCATATTTTCGGCAGGTTTTTCCTGACCACACCAATGCTTGATATGTAAGAAAAAAGATTCACGAGCCTCATTTTCGATAAAACCAAAGTTTTTATCTGTAAACCATTTTTTAATGATGCCTGTTTCGAATGCTGATTCTGTATTGTTTTTCATAGGGTTCCTTGATTACGCAAAGCTCCAAGCAAGCACTATTTCTGCAACCAGAAAGCTAACAAACCGGTATCTTGCCAGAATTCGGTAACTTTCAATTTTTCTGTTAAATACCAGTCAGGCGTTTGACCAAAAAATCGATCGAAATCTTTTCGAACGAGTACGCTGTATTTGCTTTCATTAATTTGGTACAGAATTGCATTCTCACGCTTCTGACTACTGAACTCAAACCAACGACAACCTTGCTCTGCAGCGACTATATGGAGACCGTGTGGTAAATTGCTGTAGTTACCAAACAAAAACGCTGCTTCCAACGGTGGCAACTGTTCTGGAAGTTGTTCACCTAAAGGAGCGAAGTTTTTAAGGTATCCGGGGCGACCATCATCATTAATATGCAACGCAGGTTCAAGCCAATACAGAGGCTTGTTAAATTCAATGTAGCGCGTCTGTATATACTCTTCGACGACGTTTACTGATGTTCCCCAATTCACCCACAAATTACCAGTTAAATTTTCCTGGTCTGGAATTTTTAACATAAATTCACTCCGTTAATTTCTTCAATTTGCCAGTGCAAACGCCCCAAACCTCGATGAGTTTGACCACCCAAACCAATAAAACCCTGTTGAGCCAGTTTAAATGCAGGGGTCAAAGCATGATGTAATTTTTTAATATCTGATTGTCGAGCTTCCAGAACCAATCGGGCAGTAAATTGCGCTTGGGTTAATACTAGACGGTCAAACAATGCACTCTCATATACACCACCTGAAAATTCATCTTCAGCGTGCATTTTTAGTAGTGCTGCCTGCCAATTATCAGAGGACAATTGAGCATCACTCACCAATAATGCCCCTGCTTTAGGTTTATCGGTCATAGTACCAAACACTTCGTCTAAGTGGTCCATAGATAATCCGTGTTTGTTTGCCCACCATTCGGCCGCATGACGTAGAACACCACGTATTGATGAACCTGGAATATAGGGTTTTATGGCATCTTGTTCCCGGGTATAGGCAAAAACATGATCTGCAAGCCAACGCTCGGTAACCGACGAGGAAAGCTTTGAATCTGGAAGTAATAGTCGCTGTTGGTCGATTAGGTCTTTTTGGATATCTAGTAACAACGAATCACCAGAATGCCCACCAATACTTAAGAAGTTGATTCCGTAATCGTTATCAGAACTTTCGCCAACCGTCAATGTCAAGCGGAATTCATGCCATTGCCACCCTCCATCACTTACTAAGTCAGTATTTGAAATTTCACACAAGGATTGGGCTCGCTCAGTGAAATGGGAATCAAAATATTCTGACACGTTATTTATATTACTATTAGGCCATTGTTCCCAACCCACTTTAGCAATTTGAGTCTTTTCAAGACAAAACCAACCAGTACCACGACTCACTGAACGCCCTAACCAACAATAGCCATTAGCCCAAACACGAAGTGTCTGTAAGGTCATATCAATTATTTGCTGATAATTATCGTTTGAACGACTCAAGTCTATTTCTAATACAAAAGACCAACGAGTACCAGGTGGCAAATTTTCCGAATCAAATAATCCGCCATTTACAGCTGCCCCGGTTTTACCGTGAATACGCACGTTTTGTCGGACAATTTCATGGGCAATGCATTTTGGATGGGAAGTAAACAGACGCCAAACTGATGGTTGTTTTTTATCATTGGCTTCAATTTCAATTGGCAAATTAGAATAAAGTTTTCTTGCCGTTGCCATCAATGCTCCGGCCAGTGTTTCTCCACGTAAAGTGTAGCGTTCTTGACCATCTCTGCACAAAACATGATCGACCCAGTTGGATTCGCCATTGCCACCTAAACTGGTCGCGGTCTGCTGAACCAACTCCCCTTTGATTAAAATAAAAGGAGGCTGTTTCATGTTGTCTCTTCCTCAATAATTTTAAGGTACCGCCGAACACAAGCTAACAAGGCTCGATAAAATATGCGTTGCTGGTCTGGTTTTTCAATCGCTTGAAGTTGTTCAATTAACCAATCTATCCAACATTTATCATTAGGTCCTGATTTTAACCAAGCGATTTGATCGGAATTGTTTTTTGCTTTGAGTCGTTGGCGATGCATGTCAATAAGTTTGGCTAAACTTTTGTCCTCATCTAAGCCATTAAACCGTAAAGCTTGCCATTGGGAGAGTTTGGGCCAGCTTTCAATAGTCGGCTTTGCTTTTTTTGCTTGCAAAAAGGTTTCTTGCGCTCGATAAAAAAGCGTTTCCTCATAATTTTCAACATAATCGAAACCCTTAGATGGCGGATTATCAATGGTTGGTTCAAATTCTAGACGAAAATGACCAAATCCTTCTGTACAACGTTCACCTAAACTTTCTGTGACTTGAAGTGTTTGAAGTACTTGCTTTATTTTTTCTACAGGACCTCTTGTTATCTTAAGAGTCGATCCTCTTCGTATTGCACGTACAGGAAGTCTAGGTAATCCAGTCATGGCATTAAAACCATAAACATCAATATGATCGCAAAAACTTTTTCTCTGCCACTCAGTAGCGACAAAATCATCCGCTAATAATCCGCATAAATCTAGCAGTACCTGAGGTGTTAAGGATTCGTAAAACCCCAGTGAAGGAGATCTTGCGATTAAATCAGACGTTAAAGTAATCGTCAGTGTCGTTGGCTCCGCTTCTAACTTAACAGACTCGCGATTTGGACTGTAAAACCAATTTTCCACTGTGACTGGAGCTCCCCCTCTTCCTAAAGTTAAACAGTCTTGACCAGACAAAATAAGGGATAAGGTTGGCAATATGTTTTGTGCTATTGTGTTATCAAGAAATTCGATATCGGCCAAAAACAAGGTGTTTTCAGGAATTTCTTCCTGTGCAAACAATGCCCCGTCAGGGTGTTTTACTGAGGGTGGGGAATTTCGTAAACGTTGGGCTAATGAACTTGTAAAACTCTGCCAATTATTGTCGATACCATCCTTAAATAAGAAGGCACCGTCCACCGGACGTTTCAATTTTTCTTCAGTCGATGTTTCAGAGAAACGATTGACCGACTTTAAGTTATCATTATTTTTTGCCCACCAAGGCAAACCATCCGATCCTGCACCAGAGGGTTTAGGAAAATTGATGTTCAATGGCATGGGAACTATATCCCATTTTCTAAAACTTTCCGTGTCATGACTATCACGAATTGGTAAGGGATAAGCATTACTAACTTTAATACCTTTATTTATCCAGAATCTTACTACTTCGGGCTGATTCTGGCGGAGCAACCAAGCAATCAAAGCTCCACGCAATACTTGTCCTCGAATATAGCATTCTGATTCAATCAAATTACCCGGATGACCGGTAATTGGTAAACAAATGGGGTCACGCGCACGCAAGAGTAATCTTATTGATGAAGTTGTGAATGAATACGATGATAAAGCTGCTTTAGTTTCCGATATTTCTGTTAACGCAGCCTGAATATGACCATCACCGCGTCTTCTCCTTGCACCAAGAGTATCGGTTAATTGACAAGCGCGTTGAAGACTCGGTATCAAACTATCATCAGCTAACCAAAGGGTTGCTTTAAAGTGACTACCAGCGGGTATAAATTCTTTAATCCTTAGTGTGTTTTCTTTAGGTTCTCGTGAATAAAGCTCCCTTGATGCGGCCGTCCACGCAAGTGTTGCCAATTCAATGTCTTGGCTATAGAGTGCTGTCGCCGTCAATTTTCCACGTTGATTATTCGCTTTGCCAAATAAATTGTCACAATCATCTTGTGACTGACCTATCGATTGCAAATAACGCGATAAGTTATAACGCCAGACACCCAACCAATGACTGGCTGAAATCATTGGTAAATTTCTGCTATCTCTTGACAGCAAAGCATCAAAATCACCTGCACCAGTACCACTACCGGTATGCATATCCTCTAGTAAAGTAACTGTTAATTCAAAGCACTTCATCATTACTCTCTTTAGTGACAGTTTTTGCTACTCTCTCGCGACTTTGTACATTTTTTTCAGTTTGTAATTTAGATATCTCTATAACTTCAACTAAATCCACAAAATGACTTAACCAAATATTCTGGTCTGTATTTAATTGGAGCCATAATGATGGCTGTTCTTGAAATTTGAAAACTTTGTATAAGGCATTCCATGTTTCTTTTGATGATAATTCTAAATCTAAAAATGCCGAATCACTTTGATAACGACCTTTTCGCATCAGGCGAACTAACCCCCGTAACTGAGAGCGAGCGTAATTTTTATTTTGCAATTCACTATGAATAGCTAATATTTTACTTAGACTCCAAACGGTGTTTGAAGCTGATTCCGTGTTATTTAAGATAAAGTATGGTTTAGCTGATAATAGTAATGTCTCTTCTTTTTTATCCACTTTGTAACGTAGGAGTTGGGACGACTGTCGTTTCGCTTTTACATCGCCGTGCCATGCTTCAGAGCAGATTTCCCAATCAATGACTGACACAGGCTTTTCCATAGACCGGACCAATCGTTTGCTACTAGTTGCTAACTCTTCAGCTAGAGCATGTAAACGATGAAATGGAAAAGATGGTTTCGCAATTGCAATACCGATACCTAAGGTGAGCTTTGGATAACTAGCATTCAATTGAATTGTCGTTAATGACTGTGCTAAATATTCAGCCAATGGCAATGCCAAAGATGCCCGACAGGCAATCAGTAAATCATCCCCACCTAGCATTAAGATTTGTAAGCCTTTCCGCTGAAAATTAGTATCCGATTGAATCAATTTATCGATTGCTTGTTTAAGAGCTAGACGTAAATTAACACGCATTGCTTGGAAAAAATTTTCTATCGCGGCTTCCTTTTCTAAGCCTTTTGTTCCTTCTATTGACATTGCCATTGCCTTACCTAAACCATTGCCGTCTGCATGGATTAGAGCTAAATAATCGGAATCACACAGTGTTTCGAAATTTTCTTCAGGAAACAATTCAAGCGAGTGACACATCAATGTAGCAATATCTATTGTTTTTCTATTTTTAAAATCCTCCCACGCTTTTTTTCGTTGGCGGGCTGATTTGCCGATTACCCTAGTTTCATCACCATATTTTTTTTCACATATAGCAGCATCAT
>Ga0214192_1002195_pt1 | contig 10277 bp, 23 predicted proteins | sample TroBogEpilimnion_44_FD_153030 | JGI IMG/M metagenome (GOLD analysis project Ga0214192, IMG submission 153030) | Freshwater microbial communities from Trout Bog Lake, WI - 29JUL2008 epilimnion | ecosystem: Environmental > Aquatic > Freshwater > Lake > Epilimnion/Euphotic zone | place: Trout Bog... | reverse complement strand
CGCGGTTTTTTAGTGTATAGTGGAGTCTAGTTCAACAAGTGATGAAGGGAAAGCAAAATGAAATATGCAGAATTAGTTGCAAAATTAGAAAAAATTGGAAAAGATGTAGGCCTTGATTTATCTGACCAATGTGTAGATTTAGAAAATGTTTCTTTTAAAGCGCATTGCAATGCTTGTGGTTGGACAGATGAAGAAGATGCAGAATTAGTATTTGCAGCTTGTAATCGTGCTGGAATGATTGCTGAAGAAGCAGGTTTAAATATAAATAAATTGTTTGGTTCAATTATTTATTAACAAGTGATGAAGGAAAAAGTGATGAAAGATGCAATAGGAGTAATAGTTTTAGGGATTGTTCTAGGTGCGATGTTTGCTTATGCTCTTTTAGGAGGGTTTTAATTATGGGAATGAATAGAGCTGATGCCTACTATGAGCCAGAAGATGATGATATGGACTCTGATGAGCTTCAATATGAAGTCAATGAGCTTATGAAGGATGAATTTAACCCTTGTAAATGGGGTCCTTTCAATGAAGCTTTTTCTGGAGTACAAGACCCAGAAGTTATTAAGCAATTAGAAGAAATGCTTGAAAACAAAAATTTTGAAGCTTTAGGTCGAAAATTATGGTGTTTGTCTTATGAATACAATGAATACTATGCAACTCGCATGGTTACCGAACAATACTAAGGAGTAAGTGATGACTACAAAACCTACAAAACCAGCAACAATCGATTACAAAGAAGATGCAATTTGGAATCGGTTTAATAAAGATGAAGCCCTGATTTCTCAGCTAATCATTCTTAAAAAGTATCTTGAAAATGAAGATTCCATCAAAGGCCATGCAGTATCAATGCTTGATGGATTGGTCGATAAATTGATTTGCGACCAGATTGATATGATTTCTGAAGCCAAAATCCCATATTAAGGAGTAAGTGATGAAAACTTTTAATGAATTAAGACTTATCAATGTCAATGAGCATACAGAAAAGAAAGGTAAATTTACTTATCTTTCTTGGACCTGGGCAGTTGATACCCTACTTCAAAATGACCCATCTGCTACATGGACTTTTGGGGACCCTGTTTATTTTGCAGAGTCAGTTATGGTTTTTTGTACTGTAACTGCTATGGGCAAGTCTATGACCTGCCAGATGCCAGTTCTTAACAATATGAACAAAGCCATTCCAAACCCTAATGCAATGGATGTAAATACAGCTATGATGCGCTGTTTAGTTAAGACCATAAGTCTATTTGGTATTGGCCTTTATATCTATGCTGGTGAAGATTTGCCTGATGAAGAAGAAGTAGACCTGTCCAAAGCAGCTAAAGAATGGGTTGAAGTTATCAAAGAATCCAAGTCTTTAGATTTATTAAAAGAAGCTTATATCCAGGCTTATGGGGATTTAAAAAAAGATAAGGTAGCAGTTGAGCTTATATCTAAAGCCAAAGACTATCAAAAAGGTATCTTAATGGCATTGCAAGCATGAATCCCATTAAATCTGAGTTTTGGTACATACTTCAGCGAGAAATAGCTGCCAGGAAAGCAAAATAATGGACACACTATTTTTATTCTTTTTATTAAGTGGAATGGCTTTTTGGGTTTTTATTGGTTTAATTATTTTTAAAATATTGGTGGAGCTATGACTACATTTACTACAGAAGACAGAGTTGCAGTAGAACAAGGCAGTCCTGAATGGTTTCAGATGCGATTAGGCAAGGTTACAGCTTCTAGAGTAGCCGACATATTGGCTAAGACTAAAACAGGGCCATCTGCATCAAGACAGAATTACCTTATTGAATTAGCCATACAGCGCACTACAGGCATCATTCAAGAATCTTACTCCAACTCTGCTATGGAATGGGGTACTCAAACCGAACCACAAGCGAGGGTAGCTTATGAAATCACTACAAATAATTTTGTCGATAAAGTCGCTTTCATTGACCATCCTAGTATTAAGTGGTTTGGCTGTAGCCCTGATGGGCTTGTTTCTGATAGGGGTCTTTTGGAAATTAAGTGTCCTAATAGCGCAACTCATTGGGAATATTTCAAAAGTAAAAAACCGCCTCAAAAATATTTTATTCAGATGCAAGCACAAATAGCTTGTACGCAAAGAGATTGGTGCGATTTTGTTAGTTTTGACCCTCGTATGCCTGAACGAAGCCAGCTATTGATTGTTAGAGTAAATAGGGATGATGCTTTTATTGCAGAAATGGAATCAGAAATTAAGCAGTTTTTAAGTGAAGTAGCTAATGAAGTTGAACTTATGCAAGGCCAATTATGAACTTTAACGATATTTTTGAGTACCGAGATGGTCAACTTTATTGGAAAAATTGCCGATATAAAGCATATAACGGCAAAAAAGCTGGTCATATACATAAAACTGGGTATTGGAGAGTTAAGTTAAATAAAGAAAATTACCAAGCCCATAGAATTATTTTTGCAATGCATCATGGGTTTATGCCTGAATTTATTGACCATATTGACGGCAATAGAAGTAATAACAAAATTGAAAATTTAAGGCAAGCAACAAAACAACAAAATAATTGGAATAGGGCTATACAAAAAAACAATAGCTCTGGCATTAAAGGTATTGCATGGAGAGAAGATTGTAAAAAATGGATTGCTTCTTGCAGAGTTAATTACAAGGTTGTTTACCTTGGACTTTTTAACGAAATTGAAGAAGCAAAAAAAGTTTTATCAGAATTTCGCAGTAAAAACCACGGCAATTTTGCCAAAAACTAAGGAGTAAGTGATGGGCATAGAATATTACCTCAAAGCAGCAGTTTCAGAGTATGTAGATAAAGATGGAGCAACAAAAAAGCGTTACGCAACAATAGGAATTGTTACAAGGACAAAGAAAAACGACCTTATGGCCAAAATTGAAATGTTACCTTTGCTAGGTATGAAAGAAGGCGCATTTTGGTGCTATCTAAATGTTCCTGAAGATAAAGCTGACCAGCCAAAAGCTGCGAATTTGTCTGATATTGAATCTGATATACCATTCTAAGGAAAAAACCATGAAAAAATTATTAACTATTGCTTTACTTGTTGCTTCTATTACGGCTTATGCTGCTTGCCCTATTTCTGCTCCATATCGTTGCACACCAGGATATAACGGCAAAATGGTTTGTGGCTGTGGAGTCTAAAATGAACAATGAACATATTTGGACCGCCTCTGGTACAGATATTACAATTCGGTGGAAGATTGCTGGTTGGATTGCACCTTCAGAAATTCAAGGCTATAGGGATAAATGGCGATATTATCAAAATTTACCTTTGCGCCAATTAGATGATGCAGCTAAAGAGCAATATGAACAGGTCTTGCGAAAGGCCAAAGTTTTAAGGATAAAGTGATGAAAACAGTAACCAATGAACCAATTATTATTAATAAAGCTTTTTATGAAATAACTGTTGAGTTAGTGGATGGCTCCAATGATTGTAATGGTGGTAGAAAAAAAGTTTATATGCAAGTAATAGAACCTCATATTTCCACTTTAAGAAACATAATCAAAGCTGCAAACCATATTATTGAGGAAGAATAATGGCAACTAAAAAACTAACAGTAAAAGAACCAGCTATTCGCGAAAAGTCTGGAAAAGTCATTGTGGCTAAGTCAAAAGCTTATAGCCATGATGAACTTAAAAAGATGGTTGGCAAAGAGGCCAAAGATGCAAAGCATGAATTTGAGCTTTCCAATGGTCGAATTGTTACTCGCAAAGTAGCTGCCAAAGTGGCTGAAAAAGCTGGTGAAGTTCCTAAGTCTGTAGGCAAAAAGCTACATTCTCATGATCTTCGCAGAGCTGAAGGCATTAAAAAGAAAAAGATGTAATGAGTGATGACCAATGCCTTATGTTTGGATTGTCCATAATATTTGGCTTTGGCATTATTCTTATTTATTTAATCGGACAAGATAATGACAGATGAAAAAATTCCTTTTGGTGGAAGCATGAAGGTTTCATCAGACGATTGTGAAGAAGCTTTTTTTGCTCTTTACCCTGATTTCTTTTATGAAGGCTCGACTGCTCTTAATTTGTGGATTCAATCATGGCAATCAGCTTTGGATTGGATTGAGGACAATAAAAAAGTAATTCAGTTGTTATGAGAAAGAAAAAAATTCGAGTTACCTATGAAACTAGGTACAAAGAATTGCTTGAAGAATATCAAGGTGCATTAAATAAAATGGGCAAACAAACTATTCAAATTATTAAAATGCGAAAGTTAATTAGAGAAGCCCATGAAATTATGACAAAGCATATGAAAGAATAATCCTCTTAAGGGCAGTTAAGCCGACAATTCAAGGATGCAACAAGTAAAGGCTTTTTTCGGCTTTCCACCTTACAAGTAGCAGTTGCCAAATTGATGCCCTACTTTTTTAAGAGCTCAAAACATCCATTGCCTTATGTATTTTGTCAATTCTATCTTGAAGCCCTAAAAGACCGCCATTTATTCTTTTGGTCATAGTTTCCCAGTTTTCATCATCAGCCAATAAATTTAACTGCTTGCGATTCCAAAACCAGCCAGCAGACATACAAGCCCATTGAGGCTCTAAAAGAAGCTCAGGTTGCGTTGTAAATGGCTGACCTAAGGCATCGCCACATACTTGGTAATTTGAGCGCCCTGTAAGCTGTATAACCCCTCTGCCATGAAATTTCCAGCCATCGCCATCTTGCGAATTGCCGAGGTCTGCTCTACCGCCATAAACCTTGTTTGCAATCGCTTCAGGGTTATTAGCGTATTTTTCAGCAGTATTGGCATCAGGGAATCGACTAGGCCATACACGCATCAATGAACCAGCAGAATAATGAAGATTTTCTTCTAGCACTTTAAAGTTGTTAGATTCATGACCGCATTGCCCTATAAAGGCAGCTTGTCGCTTTGGGCTATCAATGTTGTATTTGGCAAAAGTATCGTTTAAAGGTTTAAGCCATTTAGGGTCAATACCTAAAGCTTGTAATTGTTCATTTGTCATTTACTAATGTTTCCACCTACAGGATAAATTGCGCCTACTGGAGCTTGAGTAAATGCTGTTTCACCTGGTTTTACATGGTCGCTATTCCAAGGGCTTTCCATAATTGGGCCATAACAAGAAGCCAATTTTGTACCATTGACCTTTTGCGCTTGAATATCACAAGAAAAACTCCACATATTGCTCATGCCTGTTGTAGGTGTTGTGCCTACAGTAAATGATCTAAATTGGGCTGCTGTAGGTGTCCAACTAGGGGCTTGAGGATAATTGGTTACAGGAGGAACTCCAAATAATGACCAGACTTTTCCAGGTTTACTATCACAAGAACCATTCATTAAGTCCATATTGGCAATAGCATCACCATTGAGAATAGGGCAAACTGCCATACCTTCTTTAAATACTTTGCCATTGACTGTAATAGTTTTGCCTGTTGGAGTTGTGCTTGATGCAGCGCATAAAGCATATTCTCCATGACAAATTGCTAAAGTATGAGCTTGTGCATTAAAAGTAAATAAAGCTAATAAAATTAATAATTTTTTCATTTTTTATTCCAAAGTTCAAATAGGCTTTTAACTTTTTCTTCTAATACACCAATGCGAACATCCATTTTAGACAAAGCAATAACTAAAGCTACAAAACCTATAACCATAGGCCAAATCTTAGCTAAAACATCTACCATATCCATTATTGAGTTACTTCATCATATTGTTTATAACAGGCTTCTAAACCAATTCTTATTTGGTCTGCTCTGGCAGCTTCCCTGATAAGAAACTCTGCATCAGGGGCAGAAAGGGTTGCTCCGTTGCAATCCTGTCCATTGATGGTTTTTGTGGGGTTACTGGAACGGCTACGCAAGCTGCTAATAGCATCGACAAGCTGATTATTAATAACTTTAATTTGAGCATCTTTTTCTGTCCTTATCTTATCTGCATCAGATTGGTATTGATGTTCTTTTTCTCTAACTACTTTTTCTTGAGCAGTTTGTTCGTGCTGACAGCCTGTTACAAAACCACCGCAAAACAAGCTAATAGCAACCATAGCGTAGATTAAATAAATATTCATCTAAATCCGCTTATCCTCGGAGAAAACGCAAAAGTCGCTTGATAATTTTCTGTTGGAGCAGTATGTAAAGTGCCTCTAATATTCCACCCAATATTAAGATAAAAGCACCGAGAAAACCCAATAGGAACAATCCAAACAAACTGAAAAAGTCCAGCACATTGTACGAAACACCAGCCAGCCACCGCATTATCGTTGTCCTTAATGTTATCGTTGCCATGCAATACAGGTTTGTTTTCAATGGTATTAATGTATTTTAGGCATACAGAATATGCAGGGTTGCGCCATAACCATTTAACTTTAGACCAATAGCTAGGTGGGTTTTTGCTTTGAAAAGTAGCATCGCCATCTAAAGTATTGTCAGGGGTCATAAACCAGTTAAGCCATGAAGGGAGAACAGGGCCTACTGCCTGATAACTATGGTTATCGCACCACCATAGTTTTTGAACAGTAAAAATAGGAAGAATAGGGGCAATGATATAAGCAATTAAAGTCATTGTTAGATTTAAAACTACATAAAACGGGTAGAGAATATAGTTCATTCGATAGGCTCGGTTGTTATAAAGCGTAATACAGCAACGATAATTCCAATAGCAATAAGGCTAACACCATAATATTGAGGGTCAATGAGGTTTTGCACATAAGAAAAATTATCAAATAAAGCGCCAAAAATAACCAATGCTAAAGAAAACCACATTGTTTTGGATTTATGCGCTTTCATCTGTCAGCTTTGTTGTCTAATTTATCGCTAATCTTGTCTAGTTTTACAAATAAAGCATTAGCAACTTTGTCAAAGTCATCACGCTTTACATATTGACCAGCTACCAATATTTCAATCTGATTAACTTTTTCAGCTAATTGAGAATCAACATTTTTCAGTTCTTTGTAAGAATCCCACATAGCTTTAATAAAGCCACCAAGAACAAGATTAAATATTCCAAAAGCCCAGTTTAAAAAATCTTGATTCATGATTTAGGTTTTCATAATAAATGCAAGCGCATAGTATGGAGGCAAATTAGCATTTGTGCCACTTGTACCTGTAGTAGAGTTTGCAACAGAAATACCTGTTACTGCTGAAGCAGTTGAAGGAGTTGTATTTTCAGCAGTAAAGCTTGTATTGCCTCCTTCTGGTATTCCTGTATTTCCTGAAGTCGAAACTGAAGGGTATGCTCTTTGAACATGGGTATGACCAGGGTCTGTTACTGTTGCTGTATGGGTATGGCTTACAACAATCGCATCTGCTGAACCACCTGTTTGACCTACTGTATAACTGTTTCCTGCACCTAATACAAAAGAGTTGCGTAAGTCAGGAGTTCCATTAGTACCATCGCAAAGGGTATATCCAGCAGGAACAGAACCAATAGCACCTGACCATATAACAATACAGCCACTAGGTAGATTTGAGCCACCACCGCTTGAAGATTGCGGAATGCCGTAGATATTATCTAAAGTTTGAACAACAACACCTAAAGCGGTTTGAATCTGAAACTTATAAGAATAGCCAGAATTTAACCAAATTTCATTAGGCGCTCTGCCATCAGGATTTAAAACAATAGGGTTAGCATTCGCCACATTACCGCTATTGTCTGTATAAGTAGGCAAAGCTGTAGAAGAACCAGCTTGATAGGTATAAATAAGACCACCGCTTAATGGTAGCCCTGTAGTGCCTAATACATTGACTCCATTAATAACTGGGGATAGATTTACTGTTGCCATTATTTTTTTCCTATATCTTTAAGTGAAGTGCCTTTTTTGGCATTTTCTTTCATTTTCTTTTCTAAAATACTAGCTTCTTGTGCTAATTTTCTATTAATTAAAACAGTTTTACTTTTTTCTCCAATTTTTTCGCCTAATGTAGCCGCAAATGGAATACCAGTAAATGCTCCTACTTCACGACCAATGCCAGGAAGCCTATTAGTTAATTTTCCTACACGTTCTGCTTGTAATCCAGCACCTTCATAAGGATGAACGCCAGGCATAATATGACCGCCATAATTTAAAGTATGAAAAGCCTTTTGTTCTTCTGGATTAAAAGCGTGTTTAATTTTTTCTGCTCTAGCATTAAGTACGCTATTTGCTGAATTTTGATTCCAAACTCCAACTTTATTAGCTCCAGCTTGATAAACTTCTCTAGCAATAGAACCAGCCATTTCATCTTTTGCCGATTGTGCTGCTTGTCTTAATTCTGGTGGAATCTTTAATTGCTGACCTTTAACTTCAATAAATTCTTTTGAAAATTTATCGGCAGTATTGTAAATATGTTTCCATTCATCAACAGGCATACTATTTAAAGTAGTTGGTATCTTTTCATAAGGAGTAGCAGTTTGAACGCCATTTGAATCAATTTCGCCAAATATCTTTTTAATACCTTTTGATGAAAATAATTCTTTTTCAGCTTGATGTAAAGCATCAGCCTTTTTAAGTAAATCACCACCACCAGCACTTGCAATGTCTTTATCAATAGCTTGATTGATTTTGCGAATCATTGCAGCATTGTCAGGAGTCCAATTACTATTTAAAGATTTTTTGACTGCATCCCAAGCACCTACAGTATTTGGTGCAAATTTATTGCCAAATTCATCTTCAAAACCTGTTTCTTTAGCAAGTTTAATAAGACTTTGTGCGCTACTTAAAACACCTTCGTTACCTTTTAAACCAGCACCAGCTTTAAATTGTGGGTTTTCAAATAAACTTTCAACATGACCAGAAGGGATTGGTTTATCGCCAACAGTAGTTCTAGCATCTTGATAAATAGCATCTTTAGCTTTTTTAATAAATCCAGTAGCACCTTCATCTCCAACAAAAGCATTACTTAATCTTTCGCCACGCTCATAATCATTTTGTAAATGTTGATCTGCGCCTGTGTTTTCTATGCGCTTTTTAGCATATTCTGAAAGTGCATTTTGCTCATTAGCAATTTGCTCTTTAAGAATTTCACCTGATCTTCCGCCATTAGTAGATTTAGCTAAAGCGTGTTCATTACGCAATGTATCTTCATTGGCAGTCAAAACGCCTTCACGAACACCTGATTCAGGCCCAAGAATTTCATTTGCAATTTTAGCTCTAGTAGATTGTTCTGTTGGTGCAACATCTTTAGGAGTTTTAGAAAGTTTGACAACTGGGTATTCGCCTCTTGCTTTTTCTTCACCTGTAAGAACGCCATAAGGGTTCATTTCAGATTTAGCAGCCCCAACACCAGCAAGAGTAGCTTGTGGTTTCTCAGAAACAATAGCTTCTTCAATTTTAGGAAAACGCTTTTCAAATTGCTTTCCAATTTCTGCTTTTGCACCTTTTACGTTAATAGCTTCTTTAGGTGTAGCAAGAATTCCCATTGTTTCTGGCAATGGGCCAACACCCATATGTGATCCAGTTATTTTTTCAGGTATTGCGCTAATAAATTCATTAATTGCTTTACCTGTTTCAGTTTTAGGCTCATAAGTATGTTTTGCAGCAAATTCATTAGCAATTTTTTCACCAATTGGTGCTGGTGCTTGACCAGTTTTAATAGCTTCTGGTACGCTTTGAACAATACCTTTTACATTTCCAGCTAATTGAGTTAATGGATTAACAATATTTGATGTTATTGCTTCACCAAGACCAACTAAAGGTTCATTTGTTTCTTTTGCTTTGCCCATTGTTTGAGCAAATTTATCCATAAACGATAAAGGCTTTTTAACTTCTTCTGTTTTTGCAGAAGGTTGAACAGTTGGTTGAGTAGTTGATTCACCACCTAAAATAGCGTTGTACAAAGCATCGTTTGATGCTGGTTTAGTTTCAGCTTTTGTACCAATAATGTTTTTAACACCTTTTTCATGCCCAATCATAGGTGCGCTAATAAGATGGCGTACAACAGGATCAGATAGATTTATAGGTGCATCAGGATCAATGCCTGATCTTTGCGCTACGTTTTTAATATATGCTTCTGTATCGTTTTCTGAGCTTGGCGCCCAACGGCTAATAACTCCACGTAATGTTTTTACACCATGCTTTTCACCATATATACGCAATTGATCATCAACAGCTTTAATACCTTCTTCAGGCGTTTTATATTGTTGAAATCCTGATGTTGCGCCTACAGGTCTAATATTTCCTACATTGTTTGAATTAGAAACAGAAGGAATATCGCCTTTAGGCATAGCTTTTGGCGTTTCTTCCCCAAGAATTGCATTGTATAAGGCATCAGCCATTATAAAGTTCCTGTAGTTTCTAACTTCTGTAAATTCAGATATTTAGTAGCTAATTCTTTACGCTTTTCTGG
>Ga0214192_1002194_pt1 | contig 10280 bp, 10 predicted proteins | sample TroBogEpilimnion_44_FD_153030 | JGI IMG/M metagenome (GOLD analysis project Ga0214192, IMG submission 153030) | Freshwater microbial communities from Trout Bog Lake, WI - 29JUL2008 epilimnion | ecosystem: Environmental > Aquatic > Freshwater > Lake > Epilimnion/Euphotic zone | place: Trout Bog... | reverse complement strand
CGAATGTCTACTGTGTATAAGACGAATGTCTACTGTGTATAAGACGAATGTCTACTGTGTATAAGACGAATGTCTACTGTGTATAAGACGAATGTCTACTACAATATTATTTTTATGACATAATATTTCATAAAAATAATAAGTTCTATATAACTCGGCGGCAAAGCCGCTTTTTGCGAACTTTTTCCTAAAAAGTTCTAAGCACTGCGAACAACCTTCACCATGCCAAGTGCGCTCGGGCAGACAGAGCCAGCCGATTGCCACGTGCAAAGGAAGAGATTAGGGGCACCGCCAACACCTTCATACATAGCATTGTTGTCATTTACGAGCTGAGCATGGCGAAAGACGGCAACCTTAACACCGTTCTGGAGAAGGTGGATCTCCTTGCCCAAATCACGGAACAAATCACCAGCAACAATGCTAACTGAAGACACTCCGTTTAGAAATGTAGCATAATCACTAGTATTAAGCTGGAGTCCATCAAATGAGATAACATTGCTGGCATTAGCAGCTAGCTGAGCATTTAAAGCAGCATCCGTAAAGCCACCGTTAGTGCTGTTCATCGGCACATATAGAAATTTGCCATGGGCAGGAAGCTGGGCATACGCACGAACAACTGAAGACATTATAATTAATACATAGAATAAAATAATAATCGAACTTAGAACCGGACTTAGAACCGGACTTAGAACCGGACTAAAATATAAAGTATATACACCTTTTATTATGCATGTACACTGCGGTTATTATTGAACCACGTCCTCACAAGGCATTGCCATTTGTTCTTAATAATATTCTTACAAATCTATCAGAAAAATGGAATGTACTTATTTTTCATGGAACACATAATAGCGAATTTATTGAAAATATAATCACATCTGAATTATCTACATTTAAAAATAGAATTCTACAACCTATTTCACTCCATGTAGATAATTTAACAATTAAACAATATAATAAAATTCTTATGACGACTGCATTCTATCACTGTATTCCAACTGATATATTTTTAATATTTCAAACTGATACAATTATTTTACATCAAAATCGACATCTACTTGATGATTTTTTGATATATGATTATGTGGGTGCACCGTGGAGAAATGGATATGTTGGTAATGGTGGATTTTCACTACGACGAAAAAGTAAAATGATTGAAATATGTGAAAAAGTACCGCGATTTAATTATCTTTTTAATGAAGATGTGTACTTTGCCTGTCAAAAAGTAATTGAATTATATAAACCTCATTGGAAGAAAGCTATGCAATTCTCTATAGAGACACTATTTCATGAAAGAAGTTTTGCTATTCATGCTGCATGGAAATATTTAAATAAATATGAAATTAACTTTTTACGAAATAAATATTCAGAGTTTAGTATACTTATGGATCTACACACTGTGGATCTACACACTGTGGATTCACACACTGTGGATCTACACACTGTGGATTCACACACTGTGGATCTACACACTGTGGATTCACACACTGTGGATCTACACACTGTGGATTCACACACTGTGGAATGCAATAATTCTCTTATTTAATGGATTCTAGAAATGATTTTTGACATAATTTATAGTCAGTCATATCCCCACGCATAACAATCTTTTGAATATCTGCATGAATTAAAGAATGGTCAGTACGAACTAAACTTAATTTCATGGCTTTGCGTCCAACAAGCACAGGTGTTGCAAGGAATGTTGATAATGTACCATATTTAATAACGGAATCATTGCGATAATATTTTACTTGAGCAATATGATCAAATCCTTCATCTACAATATCAACTCCCTTATCTTGAATAGGAAATCCAAATTTCTGTTTAGCAGACGCAGGAATATCTTGATAGACATGAAATGGTTTTTGAAATAATTGTGTTAGATGGATTGCGGAATAGTATTCAAATGCAGTTGGAAGATTAGAAATTCTATACATTTTATGATTAAGCGTGTAAATATGTTTTGCAATATGAGACATTATATGTATACTAGTATGATGTCTTAAGGCTATTATTTACATAATATAGTATAGACATAATCAAATCACAACTTCTCAAACATTGTAAACATCTTTAATCCTTCATGAAATAGTTTGATATCTCCAATTATTCGCTTTGCAAGTGATTTAGTATCCTTGCTGCGATAATAAGAAAGAATCCATAAACTATTATTGTATTTTTTCATTTGTTGGTATTGTTTATAATCCGATACAATCGTGGTGTATAATCCATATAATTCACGTTTGTATGCTTTCTGTAACTCAGTCGGCTCTTTTTTATCAGCTATAACGGAGTCATCAAAAATAAGCCCCATCCATTTTAACAGGCGATCCATTTGCAGAGATGTTAAATCTTGTTCATCATCTACTTCTGTTCGGACAAGGGTTGGAGTTGGTTCTGGTTTATTATAAGATGTATAGAAACTTGATACACTTGATACAATTAGTGGAGCAATCGTATTAATAATTAAATGATATACCATTTGTGTTGGAATAGCTGTCATGCTTTTATATAGATTGTGGATTTTATTCTCAAAATTACTTTAGCAAGTGCGTACATACTGCCAGCTCATATCGTCGCATATACGTTCCCATGTCTTATCTTGTAAATATAATTTATCCCTATTTTTCAATAAAGGAAAACATGCCAGATATTCATCCATCTCCAGTAATTCACAGAATTTATAAAGAACATAGCCATACGATAAAAAATTTCTGCGACCTTTTGGACAATGTTTCTTAAAAGATGGTTGAATTTCACGGAACATGTGACGCAGTTTCTCTTCATCTTCACGTGACATAAATGGTGCATTTTGGCCATTTAAGCGATTGATAATATGAGGAATATGCTCATAATACTTTGAACATTTCATTTTTCGCAAAATTTCACGGAGTTTAGTCGGTTTTAGGGTTGACATATTTGTAATTCTCTCACGTTTTAATTGATACAGAATAGCATCATATACATCTGCAGGGATTTCAGTACTTTCTTTTGCCTGAAATTGTGCCAACCATTCATTAAAATGATTAATCTTTTTATAAGCATAATAACATACTTCACGTGGCGGGTCTTTATAGGATGGCTTATCACTGTCTACAAGAATAAATTCTTGATGTCCGCATTTTGAACAAGTAAGATTTGCTTCATTTAAACACATAATCATCTCATTTCCACATTCTTCACATAATGTCCATGGATCGTCATATTCTTCCACTGTATTTCTAGCCATAGATGGATCTTCTAGTTGCAAGTAATCATTCAAAAGTTGATTTCTTTGTAGTCCCTTTTTCTCTGGAACAAGGGTTGGATTTGTATCTATATCTTGTGTGATCTCTTCGAGGATAGCAAGAATTGAGCCTGGCTTGGCTTTATTAGAATGAAATGAATGATTTCCTTTTTGAATCTGCTCTTGAATATCATAATAATTATATAAAATATCACCAGTGCGAAGATAATAATCCATTACTTCAGTTCCATTTTCAATAGATTTAATTTTCTTTTCAAGAATTTCAACTTCTCGCTCTAATCGCCATATTTCAATATCAGATGCAGTATCTTTTATTCTATTTTTTAATTGTACCACTTGTTCCTTGTATTTATTAATATTGTCTTTCTCTTCTAACATATTTTGAATTTTTTGATTATGAATTGCATCTAAGGTTGTTCTTGCTTCGGGATTACTACGTTTTGAACTTTTTACTTTAAAGAATGCACTATCACTCATGGCTGATACGGTAACAGTGCGATGGTTTTAGACTCTAGTATTTAAGGATTACGCCAAATAAATCCCTGATACACTTCCTCTGTATTCAGTATTGCACTGAGTTTTCTTGTAGAAATTCCACAGTGTTTCATTGCATCCATCTTTGAATGAAATGTCTGAATGGTTGAACCTGTAGTAGGGCATATCTTTGTTATAGATGTACCTGAGGGATGGATATAGACAGGTAAAGAATACTTTGATAAGAATTCAGTCTGCAATTCTAAAGAACATCTGTCAAAGTAGTTCCAGTAAAATCCAAACTGTAAACCACCTGTGTGAATAGGTCGGTTAAAACTATGAAGTGTTGTCTTAATATTAAACTGTCGTTTCATATCTTCAATTCCCTCTTTTGCCGATGCATAAACATTTAGAATTTTGGTTTTATCATCATTTAATCGCACAATATACTGAGGTGTATCATGTGATTTAATAACAGTATTTTTAGTGGGTAATACTGTTGGAGTTTCGCCGCGTTTTACAGTAACCCAACGATAACCCAAATACACTGTATTATTTTTAATTGCATTTCTGAGGGAATTTAGACTGATATTAGGTTTCTCCCGTGATAATTCAGCTTGGCTATTATATTTCTTTATAAATGATAAATCAGCAGGATCATACTGATATACTTCTGGATTGTTTACGCCCATGACCGCACGCGATCTTACAGTAATTATAGAATCTTCTTTCTTATCTTTATTGGATTGTTGAATAATTTCTTGTTTCATCTCAGTAATAATCTCATGTTTAACAGTTGGATTTACTGTTAGTTCTAAGATTCTAAGTTTTAGTTCATTATTCTTCATCTCCATTTCAGTATTCTGTAACTGTAATTCTGCTAATCGCAATTGTTTATCAATATCAACATCGTCTGGTGTTTTATCTTGAAGATCTTTGATAATAGTTTTGAGACTAATAAGTTCATTATGATTTACAGCATATGTCTCCGTTGCAATCTTATTGTACACAGTAGTATAATCATAATGCCACCCTTTTACAAGTGTATTACTGTGTATGCGATGTTCGAGTTTCAATATATTATTAGATTCGTAAACATCGAGAATAAGCGGTTCTTTCACTATGTATTCAGCAGCAATTTCTTTGAGGCGTCTTCCTAGTTTCTCTGTTTTTCCGATTTTAATGATATACTTGGATTCATTGTTGATGTCCAACTGTTTTAATAAAATGATATAGATGACTTTGTTGTCGCTGAAGAGCTGTAAAAATTTGTTGTGGGTTTCTACATGATTTTGATGAATAATACTATGAACATATTGATCTTTTTCTTCAAGTTGTGTTTTGAGTTCTTCAATTTCTTTGTTTAATTTGTATTGACCAGTAAGGCGGATGTCTTTGATAACTTCACAGACCCAGTTCTGAAACTGTTGCGCAATAGGTTTACGTGACTTGAATAGAACTTTGTAGAGTCCTTTTTCAGTGAGGAAGGTGACATCTTGATTTCCACCAAGGGTGTACACAGTATGTACTACCTTTTCAGTGTCATTATAGTCTTTTATAGATGTACGCATATTGGCAATTTCTAATACATTTCCTATATCGTTTGCCATAAATAAAGGATACTCAACTGTCCCTTTAATAAGAATATTTATATGTAAATCATTTGAGTTAAATGCTTTGACTATTTCCATTATGGGTGTTCTATGTGTAGTATACACCCTTTATTTAAGTTCTATTATAACCAAAAAAATGATGTAAGTACTATGTACTCCCTTTTACTAGAAATGGAGAAAGGGTATGCACAGTACTGGTTATACCATTTCTGCATTTCTTTTACCCATAAAACAAATACTCCACCGTCACTTGTTCCATAAGTTCCCTGCGATTTGCCTCCATTCGTATTATTAATTCTGCAATTCTTCTACACATTTCTGCAGTATCTATCTTTATAAGCCCTGTAGGCGTGTATCCAAATGGGGAGCGAAACACCGTGGTTCCAACTGTGTAACCATCTGGATTGAAACGAAGAAAGACGATTTTGCGAAATCCTATGTCTTCATATAAGGTTATCATCCGTTTTTCCTCGCATGAATAGTTTACATGTCGCCGCTCATCCACTTCAATTACAATACAGTGTGTACCAAAATCCATGAAGATATCAGGGCGATATTTTGAACAACCATCCTGAATGGGTTTATCAAAGATCATAGTAATCGTTTCTTTGTATTCTTCTTTGAGTGCATCACGGACATAATGCTCTTTGAGTTTATATTGACGGGGAAGCGCGACATCTGGATGAAGAACACAGTAACAACGGAAGCAGTAGGGTTTGAAACGGGAACTGAGAATGGAGATGGCTTTACAGTGTTGACAGGCACTACTGGGTGTACAGATGAGACAGGTTTCACGACGTTTTTGGTGTTCACATGTTTTGCTACCATGGCATGCAGCACATTGGCTTTTAAGCTTTTTATGTTCACAAATATGCTTTGAATCACATTGCACACAGCAGTATTTATTATTTCCATGAGGGCAAATCTCTGTACCATTGCAATCTACACATCTGCATTTTCGTAGATTGTGTTCGCAGATACATTCACTTAGTTTGCATTCTGTACAGTGATCCTTTCGTTTTTTATGAATACATAAGTCATTTCCTCCACATTCGACACATCTACTTTTGAGTTGTTTATGAATGCAAATCTGGCCACCATCACATTCAACACAACGTGAGCGTCGTTTATTATGAGCACAAATAGAGCTACCTTTGCATTCTTTACATATAGATTTGATAATACCATGATCACAATACGCACTTCCATCACATTCTTTACAAAAGCACTTTCGTATACCATGTTCGCATAAACCTACGCCGCCACAGATAGAACATAAATATTTATATTTATTATGCTCGCACTTCTTGCGAACATATTTGGATTTCTCTTGTGAAGTGTCAGACATATTTTATTCTAGTATATACACCTATAAATGTATAATCAAATTTATATGATGGTGTGTATGTGCGTATATTTTTTTGATAGAACATTGTATTTATGGTTGTTGATTTTATAAAAAGTAAACCCTCCGACAGATTTTATTTTTTGAATAAATGTGTTTCTCCAAAATTATTTTCTTATGACAAGGTATAATCCATAGATGACGGGAGGCGGACTCATGCAACTTGTAGCTTACGGGGCCCAGGACGTTTACCTGACTGGCAACCCTCAGATCACATTTTTTAAGGTTTAAGTCTGTATTTTGGCCTTTAAAAGTAACTATTAAAGGTAGTTGCTAGTAGAAATGAAAATTTCTGCCACATTGTCAAATTGACGGGAACTGCTTAAAGACGTATAAAATATATGCATACGATTGTAAAATTGAACGTATTTGTTATTACATAATAGTCAACCATTCATGAGTAAAACATGTTCATTGTGTCACATTGAGAAAGAACTCCATCTTTTCTCAAATGACCGAACAAAAACAGATGGAAAATATTCCAAATGCAAAGAATGTAAGGCTATTGGTGATAAAAAGTATCGTGTAGCGAATCTAGACAAGATTAGAGAAAATTCAGTAAAATACTATCAAGAAAACAAGGAAGAAATTAAAGAAAAGGTCAAACAATGGTGTCATGACAATCCTGATAAATCCAAAGAAACGAAGGCGTTGTACTATCAACAACATCGTGAGAAAATGGACGCAGCAAAGAAAGCATGGCATAGTGATAATAAAGACAAAATGAAAGCATGGGCAAATGAATATATGAAGAATCGATATCATATAGATATGAATTACCGAATCAAATCGTTAATGAATAAACGTATACGAGACTATATTCGCTATAAAACAAAACCGACCCTCGAATTTCTTGGCTGTTCTATGGAGCAATTTAAGAAATGGACAGAATACCAATTCGATACACACATGAATTGGGAAAATATGGGTAGTTATTGGCATTTTGACCATGTTAAACCATGCAGTTCCTTTGATTTCTCACAGGAAGCTGACATTTTGGAATGTTATCAGTGGACTAATCTTAGACCCTTAGAAGCTATAGAGAATATCTCGAAAGGCGCAAAAGTAGATAGTATAATTATTGAAAATCATCATAAAATCATAGATTCGTTTGTTTCAATGAATATCGTATAAGTATATGGTGCACCAAGTTAGAATGGAAACGTTCTAATGGCCTAGAATAGGAAACTAGGGTATGGTAAAAGACACCCGTATATTTCGTAAAAATAGACTCTTATAGGGTTAAATTTATTTTTTTACGATAATGTAGCAAATCCGCAGCCAAGTCCTAAGGATCGTTATAGCGAGATCTATGGATGCTGTTCAGAGACTAAATGTCAATGGGCCCGATGAGTTCTAGCAAAACTCATATGACGGCTTAAGTTATAGTCCGCCCCCTTTGGAAACATAGGGGATTCAGTGCGTTTACAGACGTCACACTAACTTCGCCATGGAGTCCATCGAGAACCCCTTCAACGGCGCTCCCAACTTCGGCAAGAAGGTCACCTGCACCATCCAGCGCAACGGTGATTTGATCCACCGCATGTACCTCCAGGCCACGCTACCTCAGGTTGCCCTCCAGCCCTCGGACGGCTCGGGCGCTCAGTTCCGCTGGCTCAACTGGATTGGCCACAACCTCATCGATTACGTTGAAATTGAGATTGGAGGTCAGCGCATCGACAAGCAGTATGGTGACTGGCTCCACATCTGGAACGAACTCACCCAGGAGGCTGGCAAGCAGGCTGGTTATGCTAAGATGGTCGGCAACGTCCCTGAGCTCACCAACTTGCTCTACCAGGGCGGCTCCAACTGCGACAATGACTGCTATGGCGGTGAGCCCCTCACCTCTGAGGTCATTACCTCGTGCGCCCCCATGTACACGTTGTACATCCCCCTCCAGTTCTGGTTCTGCCGCAACCCTGGTCTTGCTCTCCCCCTGATCGCCCTCCAGTACCACGAGGTCCGCATCAACCTCGAGTTCAACTCCCTCAACAACCTGTGCTGGGACTACTCGAACTCGGCTGACCCCCACGCTGTCCGTAACCGTGTCGGCCAATGCGGTCTTGCCGCTGCCTCTCTCTATGTCGACTACATCTACCTCGACACGGATGAGCGCCGCAAGTTCGCCCAGGTCTCCCACGAGTACCTCATTGATGTCCTCCAATTCACGGGCGGCGAGTCGATCACCTCGAGCGCCAACAAGTTGAAGCTCAACTTCAACCACCCGTGCAAGGAGCTCGTCTGGGTCGTTCAGCGCGACTCGTACGTCTCGTGCGATGACTCGGTCATCAACCCGTGGAAGGGTCAGCAGCCCTTCAACTACTCGGACTGGTGGGACCGCTCCGTCTTGGAGTCTGGCTACTCCGTCACCCGTGTTGAAGGCATGGCTGGCAAGAACCCCACCATCACGGCTCTTCTCCAGCTCAACGGCCACGATCGCTTCCAGGTTCGCGATGGCAACTACTTCAACTTGGTTCAGCCCTACCAGCACCACACCAACATCCCCGCTGTTGGTATCAACGTGTACTCGTTCGCTTTGCAGCCTGAGCAACATCAGCCCTCGGGCAGTTGCAACTTGTCCCGTATTGACAACACGACCCTGTTGTTGACGGTATCAAACAACGCTGTTGGCACCAATCTGTCGTCCACCGTTCGCGTGTACGCCACGAACTACAACGTTCTTCGTATTATGTCTGGCATTAACGTAGTATATAACATGTATATGTTAGTATACTGGTTTACATTTGTAAATCACCTGTGCCAAATAGCTAGCTGCCTTGTGTTAACATCACAAGGGCAAACAGTTTGACTAGCTAGTAGTCTTGTAAAAGACTGCAAAATGACCTGGTTGCGGGAACCCCCTGACAGCCTTTGCTACTACCGCTTTGTGGAAACACAAAGTGTGCCCCAGGGTAATGACCTCGGATACAGTAAAAACGCAAAGGATTGGGAAATCCGCAGACGAGTTTCTAAAGCCGCTATGATAGGCCATGAAACCGTTTCAGAGACTGCAAAGGCATTGGTATTCAATGAAGATCTAACCAATCTGAGAATGCTTAAGGTACAGTCCGTCCTCCTTGGAAACATGGAGGGTAAACCACGGGGTGGTTTATGCTATAACAATTGACTATTGTTATTATTGGCTGCTAAGAGTAAATCTAAAAAGGATTTGCTAGTCCATCAGCAATTGCGATATTATCGCAATGGGCAACATTATCAAATTGCGGGAAACTCTCGTGGCGACATTGACACGTCGCCTTTTGTGTGCAAACACAATCAAGTCGTAACTACCGCTCAGGAGCCGAAAGGTCTGTCCTGTAGCACCAAGGGGAAACTCGTGGGTATGGTAAGAAGGTTACGAATAGAGACAATCCGCAGCCAAGTTCTAACCTGTCTTGAAAAAGACAGCATGAATGCAGTTCAGAGACTCAATGGTAATGGGCTGAGGTTACAGAAATGTAGCACTCGGCTTAAGATAGAGTCCGTCCCCACAGAGATGTGGTCTTCAAGAGGAATGAAACGTATTTGCTGTTATACGTTG
>Ga0214192_1002191_pt1 | contig 10291 bp, 16 predicted proteins | sample TroBogEpilimnion_44_FD_153030 | JGI IMG/M metagenome (GOLD analysis project Ga0214192, IMG submission 153030) | Freshwater microbial communities from Trout Bog Lake, WI - 29JUL2008 epilimnion | ecosystem: Environmental > Aquatic > Freshwater > Lake > Epilimnion/Euphotic zone | place: Trout Bog... | reverse complement strand
CAAGTGCAACATTTACTAACTGATCCGCGAAGCACTAATGCGCTTGACGTTGCCGAGCGGTTCGCGGATGGGTTGGCGACCGAAGCCGAGTTGTCAGCAGCAAGGTCAGCAGCAAGGGCAGCAGCAAGGGCAGCGCAGGAAAAGAAGTTACGTGAATTGTGTGCTTTGTGTGAGCAAATCGTCAAAGCAGAAGTTGGGAGATCAATATGAACGCAGAACTGAAAGCGGAGTTATTGGAAGCACTATATATTGGGCTAGAAGATGTTATTCGACACTCAATGCGCATACGAATACAAGATGATGAGGCGTATGAGCTTATATCTGTCGCCATTGATAAACTTGAAGCACTAACGCCAACAACCGAGCGTGAACTTGCTATTGTACGAGCAACGCAGTCAGCAATAAATGCCGCTATGTTTGAAGAATATGGAACATCAACAGGAGTACGCGTTGACCCCGCAACGATATTGAAGGAACTGAAATGAGCGACAACGTAATCAAATTTACCCCGAACAAAAGGATAAATCCGCAAGCGCAGGAATTGCTAGAAGAACTCAAAGCGACTGTTTATAAATACGCAGGGCAAGTTAGTTTAGCGGAAGTATTTGGCTGTCTTGAAATTGCTAAATACGACTTGTCACTTCAACTTTTAGGTGAGGATTAAATGACCAACCAAACTAACCCAACATTAGTCGAGCCGGTGGCGCGTTTAGATTTTGTTGACGCTATACAATCAGCAATAACAGACTTAGTACAGCAGTATGAGCTAATCCGTATGTACGACGATGCCCACTCTGCCCACACGCTCTCTGATGCCGAGTTGGCGCAGGTATTGGGGACATTGGAATCCGCATTACGCGCCGGACGTAAGCAAGGCTGGTGGGATAGTAATGAGCGCGTGATGGATGAACTAACAGCAGCTATCGCAATCATCAAGGGTAGATTGAAATGAGTGAATTCCTTTGTAAGAATCAGGACAAGACTATTAAAGACGCAATTGAAATCTTACAGGTTCGACTTGACGCTAAACGTTGTGAACCGTTATTGAATTCTTATTCTACACTTAAAGATTTCCTCGTATTAAAGTTCAGCGAACTTTCAACAGAACATTTTGCTATTATTTACCAGGATGCGGATCTACGATATATTAAGCAGGAAACATTATTTATGGGCTCTAGTAATTGCTGTTCGGTTTATCCGAAAGAGATAGTTAAGAACGCTCTTTTAAATAACGCTTCAGCAATTGTAATTGTTCATAATCATCCTGGCGGAAGAACTATGCCAAGCGATTCTGATATATCTTTAACAAAGGAAATTTCAAGCATACTTAAAATTGTCGACATTTCTGTAACTGACCACATTGTTGTTTCTGGCAGTTCAACCTTTTCCTTTCACGAACAAGGCATATTATGATAAATCCAATAAAAGCGTTTTGGAAACACATGACTAAAAAACCATCCGCAAACCAACTCGCAGAACGAAATCTTGATGATGCTCGCATACTTCTTCTGGAAGCACAAGATCAGGCAGAATACCATGCTGGTATTGCGACCATATTACAACAACGTATTCGTCGTCTTGAAAATCGTCGCAAAGATCTGGTTGCAGAAGTAGACAACCAGTCTTAATTTAATCCCGTTAATGTAACAAAATAATGTTGCTTTCACTTAACAAGTGCGTTACATTAACGGTTCCTAATTGCAGCAGGGTATAATATGTCAAACGCTCCAAACCTACAACAAAAATTTAACGACGAATATATCACATCGTCTGAAATTATCGAAACACTTGAAATTAGCAGGGCAGCATTCTTATATGCTCGCGTCCGAGGTAAAATGCCGGAAGCTCCTATTGTGGTCAACAGAGGTCGTTTGCTTATTTGGCTGCGTTCAGATGTTGAATCACTTATCAAATCCTGGAAACAAGAAATTATTCTTAGAAAAGCCGCCTAACCGAAAGCCAACATGGGTCACAATTACGCTGCAATTCCGGAAGAATTGCGTGTTCTAAACCAATGGTGTGTTGCTGGTCAAGACGACAGGACTGGCAAATACAAAGTTCCAACTAAACCAACAAATAAAGGGCTTAGACGTGTAGATCCAACAACTCCAGATTCATGGTCAGATTTTAATACCTGCGCGAACTTCGCGGTTACAAACGCACCTCACGGAACTGGTTTCGTGTTAAGTGCAACAGATCCGTATGTGTGTATTGATCTGGATATTAAGAACGCAACAACAAATCCAGAAGAACCGCATCTCTGGACAACAAAAGAAGAAATCGATCGTTACCACAAGATTGTAATGTCTTTTAACAGCTACACAGAACAAAGTGCTGGTGGCTTTGGGTTCCATATTTGGATTCGTGGTGTAGTTGGTAAAGGTATCAAACGAGGCGGAGTAGAATTATATTCACAAGAACGTTTTATAGTGTGTACCGGTAACGTCGTTTTAAACCGACCAATTATCTATAACCAAGAATTATTAGATTTACTTGCAAGCGAGATGAAAACCGTTGCGATCCCTGCGCTCGCGCTTGTTGATCTGGAACAAGTTGATACGGACGATTCTTTGTTTCAGCGAGCTGCATCTGCAGAAAACGGTGAAAAGTTTAAAATGCTGTGTAATGGTCAATGGCGTGAGTTAGGTTTTCCTTCTCAGTCTGAAGCAGATGAAAGCTTATTGACAATGCTTGCTTTTTACTCAAAGTCAAATACACAGTGTTATCGCATGTTTCGAATAACAGCACTGGGACAAAGACCAAAAGCACACAGAAAGCCTGGCGCAGATGGTAATGACTATTTGTCCATGACAATGATTCGTGTTCGTTCGCATGAAGCTAACGAAGCTGTTGATACAAGTATTGGTGAAGCGTTGACTAAAGGTTTGTTGGCGCAGTTAGCAGCGAGCACAGCACCCGCGGCAGCACCCGAACCAGCGCCCACAGCAGCGCAAAACGACCCTGTACATAGTAGCGTACCAACTGCACCGCAAACAGCACCTATAAAGCGCGGTAATTTATCGTTCTTATTTGATACACAGTATAAAACTAAGCTGGACGCTATTAAAGCGGAAATACAAGATGAAATTGTTCGACCTGCTATGCCCACAGAAGGACTTGATTGGCCTCCGGGCGTGATAGGTCGTGTTGCAAGACATATCTTCGCAACTTCTCCAAGACCAGTAAAAGAAGTATCCATTGTCGCAGCACTTGGTCTTTATGCTGGCATGTGTGGTAAAGCATTTCATATTCCGCAATCTGGTTTAAACATGTATGTGATTCTTGTTGGTCGCTCCGCTATTGGTAAAGAAGCGATGCATAGTGGTATTGCAGGCATCGTTAACCTGTTAGCTAATTCTTGCGGTAACATTACAAAATTTGTTGACTTTAATGATTATGCATCTGGACCTGCTTTGAAGAAGGCTATCATTGCGAATCCTTGTTTTGTAAACGTATCCGGTGAATGGGGCAAGAAGTTACAACGTATTGCAAATGAAGATCGCGGTGACGGGCCGATGCAGCAGCTTCGCACAGAGATGACAAACTTGTACCAGAAATCTGGGCCCGGTTCGATTTACGGCGGACTTAGTTATTCTGACCAAGAAAAGAATGTTGGAAGTGTTAATGGTGTTGCATATAGTATGATTGGGGAGACGACACCCGATACGTTTTACGATTCGTTAACAGAATCAATGATGGCAGATGGTTTTCTTAGTCGTTTTACAATCGTAGAATACTCGGGAGTACGTCCTCCATTAAACTACAATATTGCGGAACCAATGTCAGAAGATCTTGTTCAAATGTTACAAGGACTTTTAGCAGGAATTATGAATCGAGGAGAACAGAGCGTTTTGGTACAACGTGATGAAGAAGCTGCTGCAATGTTACACGCTTTTGATTTAAAGTGTGATAAAGAAATCAATAGTACGGACAATGAAGGCTGGAGACAGATGTGGAACCGAGCACATTTAAAAGTCTTCCGTCTTGCTGCTTTACTTGCAATTGGTGATAACGATTCTTTTCCTGTAATTCATTCAAACCATGTAATGTGGGCTCGTGAACTTATAATGAATGACATTGCAATCATGGGTCGTCGTATTGAAACAGGTAGTGTTGGAACAGGAGATTCAACACGAGAACGTAAATTGTTAGAACTTGCTAAGACTTATTTCAGGAATCCGTTGGCTGCTAGTTACGCTATTCCAGATTCAATGCGGGATCAAGGAATTATAGCTCGTAAGTATTTTCAGATTAACACTCAGCGCGTTTCATGTTTTACCACACATAAGCTCGGACAAATTGCTTCTATGGATCAAACTATACGTTCGTTAGTTGATAGCGGATATCTTGCGGAAGTTGATAAAGCTACTATGGTACAGAAGCATCAATTTTATGGTAAGGCGTATAGAGCAATTAATTTGCCTTTAACGTCAGAAGAAAATAAGCAACTAAGCATCAATAAAAAAATATCATCTTAAAAATAAAGCTTGTGTTCACTTAACATTTGCTTTATTATGTGTACTGTAGTTTCGTAGTTTAACTTTACAGAGGAGTAGATTATGTCGACCGAACCAGAAGACGTTCTTACTGAAGAACAACAAGCGCAAAAAGATCTGAACGATTGGTACGAACTTAGCGCACAGCTTGAAAAAATCAAAGCAGCCGAGATGGTTGCCCGTATGACCGTATTCAACCGCTGTTTTCCTCATGCTGTTGAAGGTACTAATAAATTGTCGCTTGGTAATGGATGGGAACTCAATGCAACCTATCCTATCACACGCAAAGTTGACGTTGCAATGCTTACAGCACAAGCAAATCATTTGCGCGAAGATCTGAAAATTCCTCTGGACGATGTAATTGTGCAAAAACCAGAACTGTCTGTATCTGCTTATCGCAAATTGACAGAAGATCAGCGTCGCGAGTTTGATCTGGTTCTTACTGTGAAGCCTGGTTCACCACAAATGAAACTGGTTCAACCAAAACGTGCCGCTGCTGCTGGTTTAGCTCCACAGGAATAATATGTCAAACGGATATAACCATTACTTTCGGGACGTGACTCAGCTCACACACATCGATGTGTATCGCGTCCTTTCTTTATTTGGTGTTTCCGATCCCTCCATCCAACATGCTATCAAGAAACTTATGGTAGCTGGTGGACGGGGAGCTAAGAACACTGACAAGGACATTGCGGAAGCAATTGTCTCCCTCCAACGTTGGCAGCAAATGCAGGAAGAAGATAAGCAGCGAGTCTTTGTCCCTAGCGATGCAGTTCCAATTAGCATAACAACACTTCAAGGATAATATGTTCAAACTAGACTTAGTGAAAGCTATTGCAGCTTTCAACAATATGTATAAACTGCCTGTAGCATACTCACCTACACTGGACGTCGGTGTCCCGACAGACGAACGTTTAATTGCTTTCAAAAACATTCTAATTGAAGAATGCAATGAAATTGATGAAATTATTGAAGTTATCAAAAATAACGGAGCTGATGGTAAAAACGGCACTGATGCACTTACAATGATTGCGGACTTACTTGGTGACATTCAAGTTTACTGTGCTAGTGAAATGGCAAAGTTTGGTTTACCTTGGGACGAAGTTATGGCTATTATCATGGCAAGCAACATGTCCAAGCTTGGCCCAGACGGTTTACCAATCTATGACGAACGCGGTAAGGTTCTTAAAGGGCCCGGCTATTGGAAACCAGAACCACAGATTCGTGAAATGTTAATGTATTACATCAACGAAGCCAATGCAAAACCAGAGAATGTTCAATTTGTTGAAGAAGATCTTTCAGCAACTCGTTTAGTTAACTCTGATTTGAATACCGATCTCCTGCCCGGAGACGCTCTGTAACCGCACGAAACGCCGCCTAAAGGCATATTAATGTGGTGAACAGTTCTGGTGTAAGCTTTGCGGTGAAGCACTCAACATGGATGAAATACGCCTGAGAGAAGATCGGTGGTTCGAATCCTCCACACCAGAAGTTAAAGTTGAAACGTTTGCGTCGAAAGACTAAAAGGGCGTCTAACTGCAAGTTCTTGCTTTCCAGATAACATACATAATGTTATTGACGCTGATATGGGAAAGTTACGGTATGAAGCTGTTAAACTTCATGTTATCGCGTAGAGGTGGGATTGGCCGCAGAGCAAACGTTTCAACTTTAATCAACCGTAGTACAACTCAAGGAGAAGTAAAATGGCTCGTAATAATGCAACTGGAATAGATCTGGGCAGTTTGCAAACAACGCTCGAAGAAAGTGCCCGTGAACTGCGTTCCGCTCAAGCAGCTTACCTCAAAGCTGGTGATCGTTTTGTCAAAGCACAAGAAGAAAACCAAGCTGCAATTATCTCTATTAACCAGGCTATGACCACATTGAAATCCAGTGTTCACGTGCCTCACCTGCTCGGTAAATGACTGGCGCACTGGTAACACGAATCCCTGTGCTGGATCATGGGTTCGTGACCTTGCGTAATTTATCCGGGCCTACGCGTCGAATTTTTGCAGACACAAGCAATAACGGAGACGACGGTGAACTTGAAACAATCGAATTCGATGCAGATGATGTTGATCCTGCTCAAGCTGCTCGTATGTCGTTTGACCAAATGGACAGCGAGCGCACAGCAGAAGAAGATTATCGTCTTGCAAAGTACCTTATGAAAAACTGGCATACAAGTCCGTTTGAAATGATTCAGGTATGGCTGGAAATGAAACTGCCAATCTTTGTGGCCAGACAATTTGTACGTCACCGTACAGTGCGTCTCAACGAGATGTCTGGTCGTTACGTTACTCTGCCAGCTGAATGGTACATCCCTGAAGTTGTTGGCGGTAAAGCAAAGTCCAACAAACAAGGTCAGGAAGATAACTTGTCGCAAGAATCGCAATTTGCTTTTAAACAAGCTTTGAACGATCATTGTGAACAAGGTTACAAGAATTATCTGTATGCGTTGGAAGACGGTGTTGCTCCAGAACATGCGCGGATGCTGTTGTCGTTGAACCACTACACGCATTGGCTCTGGAATCAAGACCTGCACAACTTGATGCACTTCTTGTCTTTGCGTACTCACAGCCATGCGCAGAAAGAAGCGCAGTATTATGCAGAAGCAATTTACCAGCTGATCAAAATGCGTTTGCCTAAGTCCATGGAACTATTTGACGAATTCCGGAGGCGTTAAATGAAATGTAAAGACTGCGGAAAAGGTATGGCAGACGGCGTCACTTTAATTCGCCAGAATGAAAAAGGCGTCGCTCCTATCTGGTGCTGTAAAGAATGCAACAAGAAGTCAGTAGACCCGCTTGTTCAGGAAATTATTGACGTCTTAGATCCCGAGGTACAGAAATGAAAACGATGTTAGCTTGTGATTATATTGAGAGCAAAGTGCTCTTTCCAGTAGGTATGCAGGCGAAGATCGACGGTGTTCGCGGTCTAACGCCGGAAGGCGTTTTGACTGCTCGTAGTATGAAAAAGCACAAGAACAAATATACGACTGCTTTCTATAGCAAACCAGAATATGCTTACTTTGATGGTGAGCTTGCAGCAGAGCGCGAAACTCATCCAGACTTATGTCGTATTACATCAAGTGCTGTTGGTACAATTAAAGGCGAACCTTTCACACAGTGGCATATTTTTGACAGACTTGATCCTAATGTGGTCAAAGCTCCGTATCAAGATCGTCATGCAATGCTTGTTCAGTATCTTGATTACGAACATCGTCAAGGTCGTTGCATGAATGCTGTAGCAGTGCCAATGATTACTATCCACAATTTGGAAGACATGCGTCTGCAACATGCCAAATTTATGGAGCTTGGTTATGAAGGCAGCATTCTTCGTAACTTGCATGGTCGTCATAAAGAAGGTCGCAGTACAGTTCTTGAAGGTTTGTTATTGCGCATTAAAGATTTCATTGAATTTGAGTTTCGTATTACAGACATTAATGAAGGTGAAATTAATGAAAATGAAGCGCAGGTCAATGAACTTGGTCGTACCTTCCGCAGTAGTCACCAAGAAAACAAAATACCAAATGGAATGGTCGGAAGCTTTGAGGGAATTGTTCTCGAAGATGTACAAGATCCTTCTACTGGTAAAACAGTTCTTTTTAAAGGTCAAGAAGTAACCGTTGGCCCGGGCAAGATGGATCATAAAATGAGGAAACAAGTTTGGGAGAACAACGCAGCATATCTTAATCAAATTGGTAAGGGAAAGTTCTTTCCTAAAGGGATTAAAGATAAACCAAGATTCCCGACATTTGTGTCTTTACGTTCTGCGGAGGATTTATGAGTATTAAGATTACAGACTTGTCAATTCACGACGTTGTAGATGTCCCTGTTGACAAATGGATTCAAGAACGGGTCGAAGATGCGTCTGATTGCGCGCATCAACGATATCAATGCAATTTACAAGCCCAAATAGACGAACTAACAACGTTGCTTGGTTTGATTTGTTACACTTTTCCCGATAATGTGAACAACATCATCGTTGAACTGCATCTTCAAAAAACAGATCGTTTTTCGGTTAAAATTGATACAAGTGATCAAGAAGACGAAGATCCAGACACATCTTATTTAAAAGAATTTGTCTGGAGAATTTATTATTAGTCGTGTAATTAACGCTTGTATTCTGCAATACAACGCTTTATAATGTGTTACCTGCTAATGCGAAATAACGTTGCAGAGAAACCTCAACCATTAAGGAAATTATGGCTATTTTAGAATGCGTTACAAGTGCTCCCGTAAAAGAGGGAATCCGCGCTATTATCGCTGGTGTTGAAGGTGTTGGTAAGACCACATTGGCAATTGATGCGCCTCGTGTATTACTGGTTCCTCTTGAGACTGGTATCCCTCCCGGAAGTAGTGTTAATCGGGTTCCTCAATTGGAATTATATGCACATGTTACGCAATTATTCGATGAAATACTCGAAACTTGCAAAGCTGGTAAATTCCCATATCAGACAATTGTCATTGATAGTGCAACTGCATTAGAGAAGTTGATGCACGATGCAACACTCAAAACCGATCCAATTTATATCGCTGGTAATAAAAAGGGATTGATCATGGATAACGCTTTGGGCGGTTATGGTAAAGCATATAACTACTCAAATGATCTGATGGACGCATTTTTAAAGAAATGCGACATTCTGGCAAAAACATACGGTGTTAACATCGTGATGACATGTCATGTGTTTGCATCTGAAACAATGGATCCAACTGCTGGTAAATATAATCAGTGGGATCTTCTTTTACATTCTCCTAAAAATAACAAGGCTTACGGTAAACGCGAGATTGTTACACAATGGGCGGATCTGGTTGCGTTCTTGCACGAGCCAATCATGGTTATCGAAGGTGACAAAATGTCTAAAGGTGTGAGCGCAAATCGCGGTCGTATCTTAGCCTGTTCTCGTACACCTTCTTATGTAGCAAAGAATCGTTTTGGCATTGCAACAGAAATTGCCTTACCTGCTGTTCAGGGTTGGAACCATTTAGCGAAAGCTATTCACGATGGAACCAAAGGTGTTGTTGACGTGTTTAACAGGGATTAGCACAGGTCGGGTTCATAGAACAGGCAGTGTGCGATCGCGGGAACTATACCGTAGGGACAATTGAGCGGGGTTGCTGACCTTACTAGCTATTGATTTTAGTCTTACCGTTAAAACAGGTGACGGACAAAACCTGTACTATCTGATAGAAAGAAATAAAATGGCACAATTAGGAATTGACGTATCCAACGTCCCGCAGTCCGTATCACGCGATGTGATCATGTTTAACGGTTGGTTCAAGTCTATCATTACCGAATCCGAAATCGTTCCTTCAAAAACAAATCCGGAAACAGACCGTCGTCTGAAACTGGAATTCAAAATTGTCGAAGGCGAATTTGCTGGTCGCACATTCTCAGGTGGTCTGAATATTGTCAACCAGAATCCAAAAGCACAGCAAATCGCAATGTCAGATTTGTCAGCAATTGGTCACTCGGTTGGTTGCGTTCTGATCCAAGACTCGCAACAATTGCATAACATTCCAATGTGGGTAAAACTGAAGTTTGTTGAAGCTTCTGGTGCCTACGGTGCAAAAAATGAACCTCATGGTTACAAAAATGCATCTGAAAAAGTAGATGCGCCTACGCCTGTTATTTCACAAGGCCCTACAGCTGGCCCTGCTGCTCCTGCACCTGCTGCATTTGCTCCTCCTGCTACATTTACTCCACCAGGCGCACCTGTTGCTCCTGCTGCTGCACCGGCATGGCAAGCTCCTGCTGCGACTCAACCATGGGCTGCTCCGATTACACCTGTTGCACCC
>Ga0214192_1002189_pt1 | contig 10302 bp, 9 predicted proteins | sample TroBogEpilimnion_44_FD_153030 | JGI IMG/M metagenome (GOLD analysis project Ga0214192, IMG submission 153030) | Freshwater microbial communities from Trout Bog Lake, WI - 29JUL2008 epilimnion | ecosystem: Environmental > Aquatic > Freshwater > Lake > Epilimnion/Euphotic zone | place: Trout Bog... | reverse complement strand
TCCGTCAAGGCTGACCTGCACTTTTGATGGGGCAGAGAGTCCAAACTCATATTTTTCATTCAGCAGATCACGCGCCTTTTTGGAAAGGTTGCTCATCTCGTCAATCGAACTGATCTCCTTTTTATAAAGCCAGTCAGCCAGCTGTTTGCCGGTGAATTTAGGTAATCCAAGTGCCAGGCTGATCTCCTGCAGTTCGTTTAAATCTTTGCCAAAAAGCTGATCTTTCACTCGAATAAATTTAGATTAACATACTAATAGACTATTGATTCTCGTGGAACCCTCATCGATTTATTCATCTTTTTTTGTGATCTGCCAGCTGGCGGATCATGAGGGTTTTATCCCCATCAAATTTAAAATTGAAAATCGCCCGTAGTTGATTGCTGATCAGTTAGAAATAGATTTCGGCAAAAATATGATCATACGGTATTCCTTTGGATATCAAAAGATCACGAACATCAACAACCATCAGTGACTTGCCGCAAAGGTAGTATTTATAATCTTTGGGAAAGTTATTTGTTGTTAAAAGATAGTCAGTTACCCTTCCGGCAAACACCCCGTCTGCGGTTTCGCGTGAGCAACAGCGGATATAATGGGATCCCAGAGCCCAGTCAAGTTCCTCTTCAAAATAAAACTGGTTGAGGTAACTCACCCCGTGAATCAGCACTTTATTGCCCGACATCCCTGACTGAAACATGCTGTAAAAAGGGGAGATCCCCGTGCCTGTTGCGATCCAGTATGCCGGACTGTGATCCCCGTGGAAGCTTCCATAAGGTGCAGAAACCAGGAGAGAGTCGCCCGGAACAAATCGTGCCAGGCGCGGTGTCAGATACCCCTCTTCCTTGATATTGAAAAGAACACTCATTCTGTCTCCTGAATTTCCGCTGCAAACACTGTAAATTCGCGGCGGCTGCAAACGGTCGATGGCTATTTTTACTACCTGTCCGGGGATGAAATGAAGCTGTGACCTCCAGGAGATCAGGAACACTCCTGGAGATATTTCGATATTTTCAATCACTTTTACGGTAAAAAGGGGGATCTCGGTCCGGGAATATTCTGCAGCTTTTGCCATGTCATTTAGTTATTATAGGTTTAGGAATTTCACAAGGCCTTCAAAAACAAAACAGGTGTGAGTCAGTCGAATTTTTATGCAAGATAAGTAAAACAAAAATATTTCGGAAGGGTTACTCTATCAATATTTCTTTTCAGAATTGGAAATAAAGACTAATTAGTCTGATAAAGAAATAAATGATTAATTTTGCAGTCCAAAATTTAGTAAGATGATGAGTTTGATGAGGCCCGACCTGCAAATGGACGAGAGCTTTTATAAAGTGGAAGAGATCAGAACGTTGACCGGAAACGCTTTTTCAGTGAAATTGCCGAAAGCAAGGTTTGCCTTTAAAGCGGGTCAGCACATATCGCTGGGTATTGTTGGCGGAAATCAAAGCCGTGAGTATTCGATTTACAGCGGTGAAAATGACGAGCACCTTGAGGTTCTCGTTAAGGAGGTTGAAAATGGTTATTTTACCCCGCAGCTGAGAAGGTTAAAAGTTGGAAAGATGGTTGAAGTGCACGGTCCATTCGGGAAATTCGGGATGGAGCCCGAGGCTGCAAAAACGGGAAAGTTTGTTTTTATCGCAAGCGGTACGGGTATTGCTCCGTTCAGGAGTATCGTTCGCACCTATCCCGGAATTGATTATCAGCTTATCCATGGAGTGAGATACGCAGAGGAGGCCTACGACAGTCATGAATATGACAGCAGCCGTTATATGCTGTGTACCAGCCGCGAAAATAAAGGGGCATATCATGGTAGGCTTACTGGATATCTGAAAACATGTACCTTTGCCCCCGAAACACATTTTGATCTTTGCGGTAACAGCAACATGATTTTTGATGCGCTGGAGATCCTCCGCGAAAAGGGGTTCGATCGTGATCAGATCCATTGCGAAGTCTATTTTTAGCCTGCCGCCAGTAGCTAATAAGCAGCCGCACAATTTAAATAAAAATTAATTTAGGGAATGAAGTATCACTTGATCACATTGGGTTGTCAGATGAACATCGCAGACAGCGAGCGGGTAAGTTCCGTTCTTGAAGGGATGGGCTATGAAAAGACCGACAATGAAGAGGATGCCAGTCTGTTGGGAATTTTGGCCTGTTCGGTTCGCCAAAAACCTATCGATAAGGTGTATAACAAAATTGCCCAGTGGAATAAGTGGAAGAATAAACGGAACCTGATCACCTTTGTGTCAGGGTGTCTTTTGCCTGCTGATAAGGAGAAATTTCTCAAAACATTTGACCTGATCTTTCAGATGAGCGAACTGCCTCAGTTTCCGGATATGATCAGGGAATATGGGGTGGTGACTCCTGCCGGACTTAAAACGCCTGCCGTAGTAATGCCTAAAAATGAGCATATTGCGGCAATGTGGCACATTAAGCCAAAGTATCAGTCGACCTACGAGGCATTTGTTCCTATACAAAACGGATGCGATAAGTTCTGTACTTTCTGTGCGGTACCCTATACCAGAGGTCGCGAAGTTTCACGTCCATCCGATGAGATTCTCGAAGAGGTTCGGAATCTGGTCAACCAGGGGTACAAATCAATCACCCTGTTAGGACAGAATGTGAATTCTTACGGTCTGGACAAAAAAGGGGAGGAGATTACCTTTGCCGGGTTGCTCAGGTCGATTGGAGATTTCGGAAGAACTTCTGAACACGAATTCTGGGTCTACTTCACTTCACCGCATCCCCAGGATATGAATCGCGAGGTGATTGAAGTGATTGCCACCTATGATTGCCTGGCCAAACAGATCCACCTCCCCATGCAGAGCGGGGATGAAAAGGTGCTGATTAAAATGAACCGTCGCCACTCGATGGATAAGTACCGGCATATTGTTGCAGATATCAGGGAGTTGATTCCACAGGCTACACTGTTTACCGATATTATCGTTGGATTCACCGGAGAGGGAGAAGCTGAATTTCAGCACACCATCGATGCCATGGAGGAATTTAAATTCAATATGGCCTATATCGCGATGTATTCACCCCGTCCCGGAGCTGCCAGCTTCCGTTGGGAAGATGAGGTTTCGCAGGATGATAAGAAAGAGCGGCTGCACCGCCTCTCGGAAATTCTAAAGATCACTTCCCATGCATATAACGAATCGAAGCTCGGTAAAACCGTGCGGTTGCTGGTTAATGGTACAGACCGGAAAACCGGGTTCTCAACCGGCCTGACTGAAGGAAAGGTGATTGTGCGCCTCGATCGGCGGGATGATTCATTGATGGGAAAAATTGTGAATGTCAGAATAACATCGGCTTCATCTTTATCGATGAGCGGAGAAGTTGTTTAGCGTGAGTGAGTTTTATATATCATTTTAAATCTGAAATAAATCGGTGATATTAAACCAGAAAAAGACGGTTGCTTTTAAAACGTTAGGGTGCCGGCTGAACCAATACGAAACGGATGCGCTGGTCACAGATTTTAGCCAGGCCGGTTATGAACTGGTCGACTATAATGCTTCACCGGATGTGGTGATTGTAAATACCTGCACTGTTACCAACCAGAGTGATCAGAAATCGAGGTCAGTCATCAGTCAGACTGCCCGCAAGGCAAAAAATGCCGTGGTAGTAGTCACAGGTTGCATGGCCAATAATTTCAAGGAGAAGCTAGAAAGTCAGGAAAATATCACCTTTGTCGTTGAAAACAGCCGGAAAAGCTCCATCCTTACGCTGGTTGACGCCCATTTTTCGGGTGAGATTGTCCATCCCGATCAGTTACCGCAGGATGTCTTCCGTTATGAACCGGTCCGGAAGAGTCTGCACACCCGCAGTGCCGTAAAAATTCAGGATGGGTGTGATAATTTCTGTACCTTTTGTATCATCCCGATGGTCAGGGGGATGGCTGTTTCCAGGCCTGTTGCCGATGTTCTGGAAAGTGTCCGAAAGACCGTGGAAAATGGGTTCAAAGAGCTCGTTATTACAGGGGTCAACATTGGCAGGTATGAGGATGGCACAGTCCGTTTTGAGGAGTTACTTGCAAAGATTCTGGAAGTGCCCGGTGATTTTCGGGTGCGGATTTCCTCGCTTGAACCTGACGGATTTGGAGACGATTTTGTAAAACTGTTTGCCCATCCCAGGCTGATGCCACACCTGCACCTTTGCCTTCAAAGCGGTTCGGAAAAGACGCTTCTCAGGATGCGGCGGATGTATGACGTGGAACAATTCCGTAAAACGATTACCAAATTCAGATCGGTTTACCCCGATTTCAATTTCACCACAGATATCATCGTCGGTTTTCCCGGAGAGACAGATGATGAATTTCAACAGACGCTTGACGCGGTCAAGGAATTCAATTTCAGTCATGTCCATACCTTTAAATACTCTGTCAGGAAAGGGACGAGGGCTGAACGGCTGGAAAATCACCTCCCTGAAAAAATCAAGAATCAGCGTTCTCTGCAGGTCAGGGATCTTTCGGTGGAGAATAAGATGAGTTATTACAAATCCTTTATCGGACGGACACAGGATGTCCTGATCGAAAAGATCACCCAGGGTATTGCCAACGGATATGGTCAGCACTACCTCCCGGTTCATTTTAAAGCTTCAGGGGCACAAAAGAATACGGTTCACAAAGTCAGATTAACCGAATTGCACGGCGAGGATGAAAATTGTTACCTGTTTGGTGAAATGGTCATTTAGCTGCCTGCCAGGATAATCAGCCCGAGTCCCGCAACAAAAAGGACAAACATCATTGCCAATAAATTATTTACCGTTTTGGGAGCGCTTTTAAACTCTTTCCAGATGAAGACACCCCAAAGTGCGGCAATCAGGGTCGCCCCTTGTCCCAGACCATAGGATATTGCGAATCCGGCCTTATTGGCTGCAAGAATGCTCAGCGACATTCCGACACACCAGATCATTCCCCCGGCTATCCCGGTGAGATGTTCCTTGAGTGAGCCCCTGAAATATTGGGAATAGGTAACCGGGGAACCTTCAAAAGGTTTTCTCATCAATATGGTATTGAATAAGAAGTTGCTGATCAGCACTCCCAGCGAAAAGATGAAGACGGCGGCATAGGGGGTGAGCATCCCCGCCTCGGGGCTTAACTGATTGGTTGCCATGGACGCAGCCACAAAACGATAAAAAAGGGCCATCAGGACACCTCCGACAATTGATATGACAATTCCCTTGGCAGGAACCTTATGAGCCTGAGCCGCTTTCTTCCCATACGCCAGTGCATCGATGACGATGGCCAGGCTGACCAGTGCAACTCCGCTGAACAAGAGCAAAGCATCACCCTGAGGTTTCGCAATATAATTGATTATCACCCCCAATACCAAGGCAATTCCTATCCCGATCGGGAATGCGACGGACATTCCGGCTATAGCTATGGCTGCAACAATCAGGATATTGGCGAGGTTGAAAATTATCCCACCGGCCAGAGCGCCAAAGAAGCTGGTCCAGGAGGCCTGCCGGAGGTTATCCGTAAATCCCATCCCCTGACTTCCGGTACTTCCCAGCGTGTGCCCTAAAATCAGCGAAAAAAGTAATATCCCAAGCACATAATCCCAATAGAACAATTCAAAACGCCAGGTTTTGGCAGCCAGTTTCTGGGTATTGGCCCACGATCCCCAGCACAGCATGGTAATCACGGTCAGGATCACGGCAACGGCATAAGTTTCTACGATATACATGGTAATTAGATAATTGGTTATTACTTAAATATTATTTCAACATATTAATATTGAACCCTTTCGGGGTTCCAGTTGTACTCTGATTCTTTCACCCCCAATTTTCATTGGGGGTTGTTCAAATTAAATCCTTTCAGGATTTTAACTGTAAATCTGAAATTTTCTTATTTTTTGGAGTCTATTTTAAGTAGTTATTTCCGAACTATTTGTTCGTGCATAATATATCCTTCAATAATTCCCGAAATCTCATCGGGACTCTTTTTAAAGGTCAGGTAGCTGTGCTTTCCGTTTTCACCGTTGAGCCATCGGTTATGCCCGGATGGCTCCGCTACCATGGTTCCGTTCACCTCACCAAAGGCAAACGAAGCTCCTTTTACCGCAGCCAGAACTGCGGTCTCATCCCAACTCATCCGCCCGTTCCTGTCTTCCTGAGACATGGGAATTGCAATTTTAAATGCCATGTGCGCCGGACTTTGCAGATTAGCGGCTATTAATTTCTTTCCGGTAAAGATTTTTTCCCCGATTTCAAAACCGCTCAGGAGAATCCGGGTTGGCCAGTGTTCGAAAACATAGTTGGAGGAGGTGGAGTCTTCCTTCACATTGAATTCCCATCCCCCCGGAAACTTTCCGGCCATGGATACCAGCTGCTTTACCTTTTTTGAAACCAGGGCAGTTCCGTCAAGTGGTGAAATTGAATCGGGCTTTGAAAGCAACAAATCGTTCAGATTTGTCAGGAATCCTACGGTAACGATAACCACCGAATGGTCGGGTTGGTATGCGAGGATTTTGCGGTAAAGGAGCTTTGCATCCTGGGCCTGGGAATTTGAACTAAGGGTATGAGGATAATGAGCCACGAGCGAGTCTGTCCAATGCTGGCTGCACCCGATATTCACCCCATGGGTTTTGGGAGTACCGACCGGAATTTGAGGACGTCCGTAATAGGTATTGATCACTTCGAGCGACGGCGCGACGAGCTCGTATTTATTCGAGGCCATGGTGGCCAGGATCTGCGCTTTTCCGCTGTCGGCAAAGGCGTGCAACATCGTTAAAGCACCCACATCATCATAGTCGGGACCCATGTCGCTGTCGAAGATGATTTTAACAGGATCTTTTGAGGGCGATTTCGATAAATTACATGAAATCAATAAGATAAATGCTACAGGAATCCAAAGTTTAGTTGTCATTTTTAAGTCATTTATTAGACCCGGTCAATCGCTGCAAAGTAGAGTAATTCAAACATTCCATCGCAACAAAAAACATTAAAGTTTTTCCCGCAGATCCCGCAGGTCCCGCAAATCATCGCGGAAGTAAAAAATATCTGCGTAATTCTGCGCCATCTGCGGGACATATATTATTGAAAATATTGTTTATTTGCTCAATTTCTGAAACGAAAATTTATAATTTTCATTTTTCTTATCCCCTGTTTTAAAGATAATTGCCTTTGAGAGATAGAGATTGGCCGCTGTGGCTTCGGGTCGTCTTTCCCCCTTGACCACCATTTTCAGCGTATGCTTTCCTGGTTTAAGACCCGTAATATGGTAAAGATCCATATCGGTCTGAATTTGATTGGCACACCCAAAATATTCATCGATCGTCCGTTTAAGCCTACCGTCAATGAAAATATCGGCTTTGCCGCAATCTTTCATCCAGTTTCCGCAAACCGAAATGCCGGTCCCTTCAAAGGTGAGCAGAGCCTCGTCACCCGGCTGGCTGCTGAATTTAGCCTCTTCAAACAGTTTATTGTTATTGTCTTCGTCCTGACCTTTATAAACGGCCCAGTTCCCGGTGAATTGCCACCTATCCTTTTCAAAGACAGTAACCTTGTGATCGAAAACCAATTTTGGAAAGGCCACCTCAGGTTTGAAAGGATGAGGAGTCTGGATTTTAATTTTCAGTTCACGGTCGTTCGCAATTCCTCCATTCTTTACGGCAATTTCCCGGGCATATTTCATGGTTTGACTTACCGCCTTATTGAACGAATAGCTGGTATGGATAAAGAGGGTGTCTCCCATAGCCTGAACGGCATGCTGATATTCCTTTGGCAAACTGCTGAACCCTTTCATTACCCCGAGTACCGCCATGGCATTTGACGGATTGCAATCGGCATCCTCACCGCATCTTGCCGTAATTTCCATGGTGTTATGGGGATCTCCTTCGCCGTAAAGCAGCCCCATCACCACATACGCTCCGTTTAATTTGGCATCGATGTTAAAGGTGCTTCCGGCTTCGCAAATGTGAACGCTTCCCCATTTAGCCTCGAGCTCTTTCCACGATGCGCGCCAGTCGGCCGGGTAGTGCTCGTGCAGCAGAATCACATCTTTTACAATCTTTGCATAATCACTCTTTTCAGGAATGGAAAGAAGAGCTTTCCCGATTAATTTAGCGATGTCACTTTCGAAATAGGCATTTGAATATAAGGCCCCGATAAATATACCGCCATAAACCCCATCACCATAGTTCATGATATGGCCCACTTTGTCAGCCAGCTTTCGGGCTGTCAGGGGCATTCCGGGACACATAAATCCGATATAATCGGCTTCTATTTGGAAATCAATATCATCGGCATGAATATTAAAATCAGGATGGCCCGATTTCGGAGGGAAAATACTATCGAAATAGTTTTTACGCGCCTGCACATTGGCATGCCACAGCTCGTAACCGGCCTTGGCAAAAAGCTCCTGGAACTTCTTTGCCGGAGCATCGATACCGCATTGATCCATCGTCATCAGGAAAGTAAGCTGGACATACAGGTCATCCTGTTCTTTGGAGCCTATCACATCGGATGGAACCCAGGTTATCGGATCCTCAAAAGTTTTGCACTGCGCTTTAAATTCGACCGGTGCTCCATAGGTCACCCCCAACATCTTGCCGGCCCAGCCTCCCGAGATCTTATCTTTGAGCACCTCCGCCGAAATGGTGCGGGTGTTCGTAAACGATGGTTGGGTTCTGCCGGTGTAAAAAGCGAACACCAGAAAAAATATATGGGTAATTAGCTTCATTTTTTGAAATATAAATCTTTTCGGTATACCCTCACCCGGCCCGGAATCAGTAACTTCCAGATCTCGTTCCATTGCATCAACTGCTTGCTGACCAGCCTGGAGCCGTCAATCAATGTCCGGTACGGGATCGCATAAATCAACACCAGAACTACAAACCAATTTGGGTGAAGGGTGCGTGAAACCAGGAGCAGCAATGGAAGAGGAAGGAGAATTGCGATATAATAGGCAATAATATTTTTCATAAGGTGATTTTGGGTTAGCTGCTTATATTTTGGATGAAACTTATTCAACCTCTTTCCGGTAAGGTGCCGAGGATTGGGCGCCCATCCGGGTTACAGAGATTGAAGCAGCCTCGCAGGCAAATTCCACGGCTTTTTCGAGCTCCATTCCTTCAGAGATTGCCACTGCAATAGCCCCGTTAAACACGTCGCCCGCGGCTGTTGTATCGATTGCTTCGACTCTGGGTGACGGAACCAGGAGAGCTTTGTCCCCGGTAAACAGTAATGCACCTTTGCTTCCCAATGTAATAACAACCACTTTTACCCCGCGATCATATAGGTTTTGAGCTGCAAGACGGGCAGATTCCATGTCCACGACAGGAATCCCGGAAATAAGTTCTGCCTCGGTTTCGTTAGGGGTGATCATATAGAGCCGGGACAAAAGTTCATCCGGTATTTTCGCTGCAGGGGCAGGATTGAGGATCACTTTAATCCCTGCATCAAATGCCATATTGGCCGCATAGCTGACCGTTTCAATAGGGATTTCGAGCTGCATCAGGATAAGCTCCGACCGGAGTATCTCTTCACGGGCCTGATCAATATCGGTTTTGCCAAGACTCCCGTTAGCGCCCGGGGCAACAACGATGCAGTTTTCACCGTGGGAATCGACTGTAATAAGTGCCACTCCTGACGGAAGATCCGGATCGATAACTAAACAGTCACAGTTAATATGGTCAGTTTCAAAATTCTGTCGTGCCTCTCTGCCGAAAACATCATCCCCGATCTTGGCAATCAGGCTCACTTTTCCTCCGAGCCGGGCAGCTGCAACTGCCTGATTGGCCCCTTTCCCGCCAGGATTCATGAAAAAATCACCTCCCAGAATTGTCTCGCCGGGTGCCGGTAATTTGGTAGTCTTAATAACCATATCGGTGTTACTGCTACCGATCACGGCAATTCGCTTCAAATCCATGGCAGGTTAATTATTTTTTCGCTTTTGTAGTCTGTTTCTTGGTTTCCTTTTTTTGGGGTTCTTTAATTGGTTCAACTTTTACAGGAGCGGCTATTTTGCTTTGGGAAAGTTTTACAGCGCTCATCTCCTTTTTAACTTTTTTCAGCTCAGTTTCTGCCAGATCCAGCTTTTTCGTTTTTGCGGAGACCAACTCCTTGAGGTTGGTGATTTCCAAATCTTTTGCACTTTCCGGAACCACGGCATTGAGTCTGATCTTGAAATCGCTCAGAATATTCATGTAATTGATAAATGCCTCATAAGGAGTGTTATAAGGATTGAAATATTTATGAACCTCGCCATCCGAAAAGAATTTCGTGCACATGTAATAAAAGTGATCGATGGTTTGAAGATAATCCCAATCCTTGAGCAGGGTGGCATCATGGCAGATGCTCATG
>Ga0214192_1002187_pt1 | contig 10311 bp, 10 predicted proteins | sample TroBogEpilimnion_44_FD_153030 | JGI IMG/M metagenome (GOLD analysis project Ga0214192, IMG submission 153030) | Freshwater microbial communities from Trout Bog Lake, WI - 29JUL2008 epilimnion | ecosystem: Environmental > Aquatic > Freshwater > Lake > Epilimnion/Euphotic zone | place: Trout Bog... | reverse complement strand
ACGCGGCCTCGTTATTCTGGAGATTGTGGTGGGTATTGCCCCGCTCCTTGGATTGGTGGGAACCATCTATGGAATGATGAGCCTGTTCGGAAGCCTGGGTGAAAGCGGTTTGACCGACAACGCGAAGCTGGCCCAAGGGATATCCCTCATTCTTCGTTTTACCATGGCCGGTTTGCTCATCGCCATTCCATCCCTGATTGCCTGGAATTATTATAACAAGAAGGTGGAGATTTTTGCCGTGGAACTGGAATCGGTTTGTTCCGATTTCATCCGCCGTCTTTATCGCGATCAGGAAAAATAATTACGAGGGCGCATGCAATTTTACCACCGCAAACGACACCAGCCCCCCGCGATCATCATCGTGGCCCTGATCGACGTGTTGATCGTCGTCATGATCTTCCTGATGGTGACCACCACCTTTAAGAAGCCGGATCATCCTTCGCTGAAACTGGTGTTGCCCGAATCCACCCAGGCCACCAAACCCGGGGCATCCGAAGCTCCGCCCTTGATTATTTATATCGAGGAAAAAGGAGGCTTGCGGATGAGCATGGGGGATGAAAACCGTCCCGTGACAGTGGCCGAAATCAAAACCATGCTGATAGCCGCAGTCGCCCGCAACCCTGAAACCAGGGTGGCACTCAGCGCTGATAAAAACGCTCCCTTTGGGCAGATCGTCCGGGTGATGGATGCAGCCAAGGAATCAAAAATCAAGACCATCAACGCGTATACGAAGCAAGCGGGAGAGAAATAAAATTTATTCCGCTATGTGGGCCCTTCGACTGATCCCCACGGGAGGCTCTACGCAAAGTGGTTCTTGATCACATCATACACCGAGGTGGCTTCCATATCTGCGCGGGGAAGGATTTCCTTCCTGGTTCCAATTAGAACGGGATAATCCGCCTTGTTCGCAGGAACGCAACCGTGACTTCCATTCACGAGTGTGGCATCGAGTGGAATCACATCCATCAACATCCGTAAGCCCAGCTTCTTTTGCAAAAGGCGGAAAAGGATTTTGAGTCGGACGGCTGGTTGTGCGGGATCCAGAAATAATTCCACCGGATCATATCCCGGTTTGCGATGAATATCCACGCACCTTGCAAAGTCGGGTGCTTTTGCGTCATCCATCCAAAAGTAGTAGGTAAACCAGGCGTTCTCTTTGGCAACCACCAGAAGATCACCCGAGCGTGAATGCCACAATCCACGTTGACGTTGTGCTTCGGCATCCAACACTTCGCTGATGCCGGGTTGTGCTTGCAAGAGTTCCAGCACCCTTCTAACGAGGGCGGGTTCCTTCACATAAACGTGTGCCACCTGGTGATCCGCCACGGCAAAGACGCGGCTGGCCCCGTAATCCAATAGTTCCAAACCCAGTTCCTCCTTGGCCGTGATCCACCCCTTGGATCGGAACAAACGGTTGAGATGGATCGGGGTATCCACGGGAGTGATTCCGTATTCCGAGAGCAGCATTACATCGACTCCGCGCTCTTCATAAAACCGGATCAATCCTCCGACGATGTCATCGATGCGTTTTAAGTCCTTTGGTATCCCCGAATGCAGGGGCCCCAGGCGCTGCAGGTTGTAGTCCAGGTGAGGAAGGTAAACCAGACTCAAGGCGGGTGAAAATTTGTTCTCAATCCAGCGGGCACTCTCGGCAATCCACTGGCTGGCGGCCTCCGGTTCTCCTTGGGGTGTTTTGACACCCGCTGCGGGACCCCAGAAGGTTGGAAATGGAAATTCGCCCAGATCCCGCTTGATCTCTTCGCGAATGGAATAGGGCCAGGAATAGATATCGAAAAACTTTCTACCATCGGCGGGATACATGGGCCGGGGTGTGATGGAATAATCCACGCTCGCATACATGTTATACCACCAGAACAGTTTGGCGCAGGTGAACCCTGGAATTTGCCGGCGCAGGTCATCCCAGATTTTGGTGCCGCCCACAACGTGATTGGATTGTTTCCAAAAGTGGGTTTCCGCCAGTTCCCGGTGATACCAGCCATTGGCGACGATGCCGTGTTCAGACGGCGATTTTCCGGTCAGGTAAGTCGATTGAGCCGTGCAGGTCACAGCGGGCAGGGTGGGGCGGATATGGGTCAGGCTTCCGCGCTGCCGAAAGCGCGATATCTCCGGTGTATGCTCCCCGAGCAAGCCTTCGGTCAGCCCCACCACATTAAGAACGGCCAGTCTTTTCATGAATGATTTTTCCAGAATACCATGGTCCGACGCATTGGGCCGAACATTTATTTCAACGATACCGGCTCGTGCCCGGCATCACAAAACTATTGGGAAGATGGCGAATCTCAACCGCCTTGCCTTCTTTCAAAATGACCTCCACGATGTCGAACCTTACTTTCACTCGCGGGTTCTTAATTTCCTTGAGATAGGCCAGAGCTGTTTTCGTGAGTAATTTTCGTTTGTGAAGATTCACACGTGATGCCGGACGCAACATCTGACCCGCGCTTGAAGCCTTGACCTCCACGAAAACAACGCATTCCTTGTCTTGGAAAACCAGATCGATTTCGCCTTTTCCCGAACGATAATTGGCCACCAGAAATTTCAGCCCATGATCCTTGAGATAATTTCTTGCAGCCTCCTCGCCAATTCGGCCGTGTCGAAGATTGACTGGCAGATCGGCCTCCTTTTTGCCGAACCACCGTTGCCAGAAATTCATTCTGTCGCCTTTCCACCTTCCATTCCTGAAAACAAATAGGGTTCATCCTTTTTCAGTGGGGCAAAGGTCATGCGGTGAATGCGGCAGGGCCCCAGCTTTTCAATTGCGGCTAGGTGTTGAGCAGTGCCGTAGCCTTTGTGGCCGGCAAAACCGTATCCCGGGAATTCACGGTCATATTCGAGCATGAGCCGGTCACGAGTTACCTTGGCCAGAACGCTGGCGGCCGCGATGCTGTAACTTTTGGAATCCCCCTGAACAATCGCGGTGGAAGGGGGGATGATGGAGCGAACAGGTCTTCCGTCCACCAGCACATGTTGTGGCGAAGGTCTTAATTTCTCCAAGGCACGATTCATGGCCTGATGAGTGGCTTGCAGGATGTTCATTCGGTCAATTTCCGCTGCTTCGACGATGGAAATGCCAAAGCGGATTTGAGGGCTCTGCGTCAGAATGGAAAAGTAATGTTCTCGCTTTTGTTCGGTAAGCTGCTTGGAATCGTTCAGACCGGACAGAGATTCCTTTGCCATTTCCTGAATCCATTGTGGCTCAAATATCACCACTGCTGCCACCACCGGACCCGCCAGCGGGCCTCTCCCCGCCTCATCCACACCGGCAACGCGGGTCATACCCGTGGCCCAGAGCTCCCGTTCAAACTTCAATCGATCGATTGCGCCTGATGTTCTAGACATTCAATCCTTTCAGATCCACCTCTTTTAAATGTTTTTTGTGCCACACTGACGCTCAGCTCCGCCACCGGAACCTGGGATTGAGAGCTTCCTTGCGCTCCCGTTTTTCCAGACTCCCGGAAGTGAAAAGCTCATAGGTGAAAGGTTTTTGCCAGTAGATGCCACCCAGCAATCGCCTGAGCCGGTGTTGCAAAATAATCAAAGGCTTCAGCAATTTAGCGGCGGCGGGCGCGGATTCAAAAAGTCTTCTGGATTCCTCCGTGGCCCCCGGACTGGCGCTCAGGTTGATTCCAGTCATCATGAAGGTGGAGGTGAACCGCCGCATCACCGCCATGCGAAGTTTTTTCTGTAATACACGGAGCATCCATTCCCCGTCACCTGACATCCGATAATCCGGGTTAAACAAAAGCCCGTGTTGATCAATCAGGCTGCGCCGGAAAAAAGTGGCACAGGTGAAGGTCTGCAGGTGATCCACCCAGGTATGGTACAAAAGCGGGGTCATGACTTTGCGGTGAAAAATATATTCTCCCGTGCCATCTACCACCACAAAATCCCCGAAAACCATATCGACTTGCGGGTTTTTTTGAAAAAAATCATCCACCGACTTCAACGAACCCGGAAGATACTGTTCATCGCAATTGATATAAGAAAGAATCTCACCGGTCGAACGGAGCAACCCCTTGTTGACGGCATCATACATGCCGCGATCCTTTTCAAAGAAAGCCTTCACCCTGGGGTCTTTGGAAAGCCACTCCCGGGTTCCGTCATCTGAACAGGCATCCTGGATGATATGCTCCAGTTCCACCCCCTGATCCGCCACTGAGGCAACACATTGCTTCAACAACTCTGAGTTGCGAAAGCTGGGCGTGATGACAGAGAAACGCATATCCGTAGAATATCCGTTTAAAACAGGTCAACACAATCCAATATCGGGAGTCGGGATAAAGTTTGAAACATTTCATTCGCAGCAGTTCGAAAAAGGGGGGGCACCAGTTTTTTACCAAATGGCTCTTGATTTTATTGGCTTTTCCGGACACTTTATTGCCCGTTAAGCAGAAAGGCGGCCTTTGCTTTGGGGAATGAAACCCTGAGTGAGTAAAGGCTGCATATTAAACTGAAATTGTTTGATTTAACTTAGTTCAATCGCTTGGCCAAAGAAGAACCCATTGAATTGACCGGTTCAGTGACTCAAGTCCTGCCCGGTACCATGTTCCGAGTCGCGTTGCCCAACGGGCACGAAGTGTTGGCGCATATTTCCGGTAAAATGCGTAAGAACTTCATCCGCATCAGTGTGGGTGACAGGGTGAACGTTGAGATGTCCCCCTACGATCTGGGCAAGGCCCGCATCACTTTTCGTCAGAGCTGATTCTTTTCGTCAGTCATTCTTCCCCTTTTAAAGGATATTCATCCAGGATCGGCCCATCTCTTTTGACCTGCTTATCCCATTGCCAACCGCGCCCGTCATTCCTATCATGGCCAAACTGCTTGAACGGGTCACACCCTTCCTGCAGCAGTTTACATGGCTGAATACAAAGTAAAGTTCGAGGTCTTTGAAGGGCCTTTGGATTTGCTCCTTTATCTTATCAAGAAGGAGGAGGTGGACATTTATGATGTCAATCTCACCCAGCTCGCCACCCAGTTCATCGCTTACATCGACCTGATGCGCATGTTGGATCTGGAGGTTGCTGGTGAGTTCCTTGTGATGGCCTCGACTTTGATGTTCATCAAAAGCAAGGAATTGCTTCCTCTCGATCAACAGGTGCAGACCGACGCAGAGGAGGATGAAGAGGATCCCCGCTGGGAACTGATCCGTCAGCTGGTGGAATATAAGAAGTTCAAGGACGCCGCCGCCCAACTCAAGGAACTGGAAACCCTTCAGGATGATGTTTTCCCCAGGATTCCCGGCAAGCCTGAATTCAAGGATGAAACACCCCTTAAACCGGATGTGGGCATTTTTGATCTCCTCAATGCGGTTAATTCCATCCTGAAACGCATTTCGGAACAGCCAGGCACCCGCGAAATCTTTGAGGAGAAATGGTCCGTCAGCGAAAAGATCGAGGTGGTTCTCAAAACCATGATGACCATTCCCCGTATTAAATTTTCCGATTTGTTTGTCGGAGCCATGCATCGCGGCGAAGTGGTGGTGACATTTCTGGCCCTGCTGGAACTGATCCGTCTCAAGCAAGTGGTGGTGGAACAAACCGAGGTTTTTAGCGAAATCGAGATTGTGCGTACGGCACCCCGGGAAGTCTCTTCCGAGGTTCAAGGTGATCCGGCCCAATCTGTTACCACCGTTGCTGGGGCAGCTGAGACCTTGAATGAACCTCCTCAACAGGAGCCTCCTGCCTCCACCCCATAAATCCAATTTTACCATGGAACTCAAATTCATCCTGGAATCCATCCTGTTTTCCGCTCAAAAACCGATGAGCCCCCGTGAACTGCGCGATGTGCTCAATGTCACTGCCAGCGCACCGGAAGCGGATGAGCTCCAGAAGTCTTTCAAGAAAACCAAGGACGAATTGATTGAATCCGCCCTGGAAGAATTGGCCCGCGAAAATGAGAGTGCATCGCGCAGTTATCGCCTCGCCTGTGTGGCGGGCGCCTGGCAGTTTGTGAGCAAACCGGAATTTTCTCCCTGGCTCAAGGCATTGGTGGGACACAAAAGCCGCCCTGCCAAGCTGTCCCAACCCGGCTTGGAAACACTGGCGATCATTGCCTATCGCCAGCCCATCACCCGTGCTGAAGTGGAACAGGTGCGTGGCGTGGCGGTGGATGGTGTGCTGCAAACCCTTCTCGAGCGCGGTTTGGTGGAACAGGTTGGCAGGGCCGAAGTCATCGGACGTCCCATGACTTTCGGGACGACACCGGCTTTTCTGGAATATTTTGGTCTCGCCAGACTGGAAGATTTGCCAGCGGCGGATGAGTTGCGCCGCATACCCGTGGTGAAACCCGAGGCTTTGACCACGGTTGATCCCGGACTAGCCACCGTGCCCCCGGAGCCTTTGCTGCAGGTGGAACAACCGCCAGCGCAGCCGGAATTGCCTGCAGAGACAGGTCTCTCCGCGCCGGCAACACCGGAAGCTTAGGAGCCATTCAGGTCTTCCATGAATTTATTTTGGATTGGGAGGAGTAGTTTCATTAGAAACTCTGTGAGGCTAAACTCTTAGCAAACCACGAAAACCCCTGCCGCCATAGTAGGATTCTGCACCGTTATGATAAATAAACACACGGCCGAACCTGCGATCGCCGAAGATAGCGCCGCCAAGATTACGTATGTCCGGCGGTGTTTTTAACCAACTCGAGGATTTTGTATCGAAGTTCCCCAGTTTCTGCAGTTCTAAATATTGTTCTTCGGTCAGCAGCTCGATTCCCATGGCTTGGGCGATATCCATGACGCAGCTTTTGGGCTTATGTTCTTTTCTGGAATCAAGTGCTTCACGATCATAGCACAGGCTCGTGCGACCTTTGGGGCTCTGCTCAGAACAATCGTAAAAGATATATTCGCCCGAACATGCATCGTGCCACACCACATCGGGTTCGCCGCCTGTGCTTTCCATCCCCCACAACGACTCCAGCTTTTCTGGACTGATTTCCAGTCGTGTTTGGATATTGGCCCAATTCATGCCCAAATGACGGCTCGGGTTATTCCCAAAGCGGGCTTTCAGCAGTTTGAGTAAATTTTCGTACTGGTTTGAGGGCAATTCAGGCTTACCGGCCTGCGTTCTTTTCATATCATTCCGCTCGGGCTTTTAGTGATTGCGATTGCTCGCTGCTTAAACAAGTTTGGAAAAATAAGAAACCGGATGTTTATCCAGTTGCTTTCCTGCCAGGGAAATTTGCCACTGATCAACAAAACTATGGCAAACCCAAAGCCGGGGCAGTAAGGCAAACGGTCTTAAAAAATGCTAAACCTATTTAGTGATATTCCTGAATGGTCTTCACCGCATAGCCGCTCTTCTTCAAAGCGGCAATCCCCAAAACAGCGGCTTTTGCCCCGCTCAAGGTGGTCATGATGGGCGTGCCGGTATAAACCGCGGTGGTACGGATTTTGATTTCGTCCGCCCGCGGGGTCTGGCCGGCGGGAGTATTGATCACCAGTTGAATCTGGCGGTTTTTCAATAAATCAATGGCGTTGGGCCGGCCTTCGGAAAGTTTGAAAATACGCTGCACTTTTATGCCCGCTTTTTCGAGGACGACCGCGGTTCCGCTGGTGCTGACAATGCTGAAGCCGAGATTCACGAAGTCCTGCGCCACTTTGGCCACATCCGATTTATGCGCATCGCTGACGCTGAAAAACACGGTGCCTTCCAGAGGCAAAGGTGAGTTGGCCGCCATCTGGGATTTTGCGTAGGCAACCCCGAGATCCGCATCCAAGCCCATGACTTCACCGGTGGAGCGCATTTCGGGCGAGAGAAGGATGTCCTGTCCGTGGAAACGGTTGAAGGGAAAGACCGATTCCTTGACCGCCCAGTATTTGCGCCAGATTTCTTCCGTGAAACCGAGTTCCTTGAGTGTCTTGCCAGCCATCACGCGGGCTGCGAGCTTGGCCAGGGGAACCCCGATGGCTTTGCTGACAAAGGGAACGGTTCTCGATGCGCGTGGATTGACTTCCAGCACATAAACGATATCGCCTTTCACCGCATACTGCACGTTCATGAGGCCGATGACCTTCAATTCGCGCGCCATGGCATGGGTATATATGCGAATGGTGTCGATGACCGATTGGGAAAGGGTGTGGGGAGGAAGCACCATTGCGGCATCGCCGGAATGAACACCTGCGTATTCGATGTGTTCGAGCATTCCGCCAATGACGATGGTTCCTTCGTCGGGATTCTGGAAATGACCCACATCCGTGATGCAATCCACGTCCACTTCCGTGGCGTCTTCAAGGAATTTATCCACCAGCACGGGACGCTCCGGCGAGGCCTCCACGGCGAAGCGCATGTAATGAGTTAACTCGCTGTCCGAGTAGACGATTTGCATGGCTCGACCACCCAGAACGAAGGAGGGACGCACCAAGACGGGATAGCCCAGTCTTCGCGAAGCTTCCAAAGCCTCAGTCACATTCGTGGCGAGACCATTGGGCGGCTGCGGGATATTCAATTTGTGCAGCATGGCCGCAAACAATTTGCGGTCCTCGGCGATCTCGATGTTTTGCGGGGATGTGCCGATAATGTTGACACCGTTTTTTTGCAAACCCAGGGCCAGGTTTAAAGGGGTTTGGCCGCCGAATTGGGCGATGGCTCCCCAGCACTTTTCACGCTCATAGATGTGCAGCACATCCTCAAGGGTCAGGGGTTCAAAGAAAAGTTTGTCGCTGGTGTCGTAATCGGTTGAGACGGTTTCCGGGTTGGAATTCACCATCAAGGTTTCAAAACCATCCTGCTTCAGTGCGAACGCAGCATGAACGCAGCAGTAATCAAATTCAATTCCCTGACCAATGCGGTTGGGGCCTCCGCCCAGAATCATGACCTTGCGGGTCTCGGTGGGCTTGATCTCGTCGTCTCCGCGGTCATAGGTGGAGTAATAATAAGGGGTGTAGGCCTCAAATTCAGCGGCGCAGGTATCCACCAGCCGGTAGCTGGGAACCAGCCCGATGCTCTTGCGCAAGGCACGGATGGCGTCCTCGGTCGTGCCGGTGAGATGAGCGATCTGGCGGTCTGAAAACCCCAGGGATTTTGCTTTGGCTAAAAGTTCGTGATTCATGCGGTCAAACAAACGGATTAAAGTAAGCCGAAGCCGGACCAAGATGGCAAGCAATCAATCAACGGTTTGGCACGAAAGTCGATCTAACCGCGGTGAATGGCCCAGAGGGATGGTTTAGTGGTTGCGAACGAATAATTTGCCAGGCAATTGACGGATCAACCGTTTCATTTCCAAATTCAGCAACGCCACGGAAACCGACGAACTGGTCAACCCGCTCCGGCGAATAATGTCGTCCATATCCACCTCCTCGTGGCTCAAGGCGTCATACACGGTTTGTTCGGGGACCGACAGGGTGAGACCTGGCAGTTGACCGGTTTCGGAGACGCCGGGGGGCTTGTTTGTGCTGGGGAATAGGTATTCAAACTCGCCGAGGATATCCTCAACGCCCTCGCACAGTTTTGCGCCTTTTTTGATTAATTCATGGCATCCTTTGCTTCGGGGAGAATCAATACGACCCGGAACCGCGAAGACCTGGCGTCCGTGCTCCACCGCCATTCCTGCGGTGATGAGTGCGCCGCTGGTGAGATTGGCCTCCACCACCACGGTGCCAAGAGTCATGCCGGAAACGATTCGGTTGCGAATCGGGAAGGTTTGTTTATCGGCTTTTCGGTTAAACGGAAACTGGGAGATGACCGCTCCGTTTGCGGCAATTCGCTCGTATAATTCCCGGTTTTCCGGAGGAAATACGATGTTCATAATGTATCCAGTCTCACAAACTCAATGCAAGTCTTGGTTTTATTAATGAATTCAGATGAACCAGCAAGGACAAATCTTGGGAAATGGTATCCACGAATACACCAAATTACGGGGCTCAAGACCCCATTTTACCACACCTATTGTTTTGGGATTGGCCAATCTACTGAAGTGTTGAAAATCACTATTCACATACACTGGTGTATGTCAGTGATGCCGAAACGTGTGTGACACCGATTTTTGAAGATTATCCGTCCTTTTTCATGGGTCGCCAGATATTTATAGGAAAAGGAAATTCAAAATCATGAAAGCATCAACAGACATTTTATATGGCAAGACCCGCGCAAAAACCTACGACGGCATGGTTTACATTATCACCTGTGAGGAAGATCAGCGACAATATTTGATGCTGCTGCGAAACAAAAAGGATCAAGAATATCAATGGAAGGTGCCGCCGTTCGTCCAAGATCCCACGAACAAGGTTCAAATTTCGTCGGCAGGAGACAAGACCTACGTCGCGACCACTGACCAAGAATTGCATCAAGTGTTTGATGTGAC
>Ga0214192_1002184_pt1 | contig 10315 bp, 10 predicted proteins | sample TroBogEpilimnion_44_FD_153030 | JGI IMG/M metagenome (GOLD analysis project Ga0214192, IMG submission 153030) | Freshwater microbial communities from Trout Bog Lake, WI - 29JUL2008 epilimnion | ecosystem: Environmental > Aquatic > Freshwater > Lake > Epilimnion/Euphotic zone | place: Trout Bog... | reverse complement strand
CACGTTTGCAGTGTCTATTGTTGCATCAAGGCTTTTTGCCCCCAATATTCCACAATCCCAGCAAAATAACATTAGGCAGCAAGTGCCACCTGATCCAACTGCTGGAATTCCATTGGTATATGGTGATGCATACACTGGTGGCCGATTTTGTGATGCGGTACTGACTACCGATCAAAATTCAATGTATTATGTGATGGTGATTAGCTGCATAAGCCCAAATGGCCAATTTTCATTTGACACCACCAATTTTTATTATCAAGATCAGATCATTGCATTTGATAGCACTGATCAAACCAAAGTGGTGAGTTTGACAGACCAAGCTGGCAATGTGGATACATCGATCAGCGGTCACTTGTACATCAGTTTGTACACATCATCACAAACTGGCACGATTACACCTATCAACACATCAAACCAGCCATCAGCAGTGATGAGTACGGCCAATGGCATTCCATCAGGTCAGGAATGGGTCAGCAGTGGTCGACAAATGAACGGCACTGCATTTGCCATTGTGCAGCTGGTTTATAACGCAAATTCACTTGGAACAACTGCGCTGCAGCCAGTCACATTCCATGTAAGCCATTATTTGAATGGTGCTGGATGTGCAAAACCTGGTGACGTTTGGTATGACTACATGACCAATACAGTCTATGGTGCGGCAGTTCCAAGTCAATTTGTAAGCTCTGCATCAGCCACTGCATTGAATGCATATTCTGATGAGCTGATCACCTACACACCAGCTGGTGGAGGATCAGCATCGATCCCAAGATACAGATTCAATGGTGTTTTGGATACTGGACAGACTGCATTGTCAAACATCGATTTGATGATGAATTGCTGCGATTCATGGCAGTCTTACCAGGTGGCCACAGGACTGTGGACTGTGGTGGTTAACAAAGCCATTTCCCCCACATTTTCATTTGATGATTCAAATATCATTTCAGACATCACAGTCAGTGAGCTGGACATTACTCAAATGGTTAACCAGATCGAGGCCAAATTCATTGATTCGGGCAATCGAGATCAACCAGGTTATGTGAATTTGCAAACCCCATCAGGATTGCTTTTGCCAAATGAGCCAGTAAACAAATTCACCATTTCATATGATTTGATCAATAGCAGCGTGACGGCTCAATACTTGGCCAATCGAGTGCTCGAGCAAAACAGGCTGGATTTGATTGTCAGTTTTTCCACCAATTACACTGGCATTCAAGTCAATGCTGGTGATGTGGTAACAGTGACAAATAGTTATTATGGCTGGTCAAGTCAGCAATTTAGAGTGATGCAAGTCAAGGAAGTGTCTTTGCCTGATGGATCACTTGGGGCATCATTCCAAATGATGCAATATGATCCCAATGTATATGCAACATCAAGCATCACTGCATATGCACCAACAAGCCACAGTGGATTGGCTGCACCGACATTTTTCAGTTCATTGAATGCACCAACAATCACGGCTCATTATGAATCGGCCAGTGTTCCATATTTCAATGTACAAGTGTTTATACCAGTGACTGGTCGAGTTACAAATGGCACTTTGTACTATACAACAGTGTCTACACCATCAGGATCGGATTGGAAAGTTTGGGCTAATGTGCAAACTGCAAACAGTTTGCCAGTACCAAACAATACATACTATACATTTGTGGATGTAGTGTTGCCAGCTGCAACATATTATTTTGCATATACAGTTGGAAGTGGTACAAGTCTTTCATCACTCAGTCCAATCAGTGCTGGATTTGTTTGGGCACCAGTGGGAATGTCAGGCGTGTCAGGGTATAGTGGAGCGTCAGGTTATTCAGGTTCTGGTATTTCTGGATATAGCGGATTTAGTGGAGCATCAGGTGTTGGAACAACTGGTTTGACAGGATTGGCTGCAATTGTTGCGTACAAATTGCAAAGTCAATCAGCATCTGCACCAACATTTACAACACCAACATCTGGAGCAACTGCACCAAGTGGATGGACATTAACTGCACCAACAGCAACAGTTGGCCAGGTTGTTTGGTATATCATGGGGCAATACAATTCAAATTCAGTAACTTATGGTGGAGTGCCAGCCAATTCAACTGCATGGACTGGTCCAGTTGCTGCCTCAGTATTTCAAGATATTCGATCAGATAATTGGAATGGAGGAACACCACCCTTATATCCTTATGGAACATCTGGATACTATATTTCTCAAAGCACTGGAAATGTATATTTTAATAATGGTTTTTTTAGAGGTGATATTTCTGCTGCAACAGGTACATTTGGCGGTGCTATATCATCAACAATTTATAGCAATAAAGTCACTGTAAATGAAAGCAGTGGTAATTTTTTCAGTGCTTATGCTTCAACTGGATCAACAATTTTTACTGTTGCTGGTGATGGCGTTAACAACGCTTTTGTTCAAATCAATGGTAATAATAGCACTTTAGGTGCTTTAAGATCAACAAATTCAGGAAGTGCACCTGCTTTTTATGGGTATAACACAGGTTCTGGAATTGGAATGTATGGTAATTCGACATCTTCTGCTCCAGGAGTAAAGGGTAGTGGCACTACTTATGGGGTTTATTCTGATGGACCTATGGGTACAAATAGCACTTCATTGGTGACAAATTTATATTCTCAATACACTTTATATTTAAGAGGACAGGCTTCTGGAGCAAATAACTTATACTTTAACACAGGACCAACAACAGGAGCAGCTCCAACAATTACATTTGATGCCACCAATAAGCCAGGAACTAATGGTGGATCAAATCAATGGATTGAAGTTGTTATCGGATCAACATCTTATCAAATACCAGTTTGGATTTCATAATGAGCAGAACTATTACAATCCCATCTACAACAGTAACTGAAGCCATCAATGACATTCAGGAAATACCGAATTTTCAGGTTAGATTTTTGGTGGGGAAATTGGACTCCAATGGTAATTTTCTAATGAATCAAACTTTTGAAACATTTCTGGTTCAAGGTGATGATTACAAAGAATTGAATGGGCCAGCAACATCATGGGCACCAGATAAACCCAATGGGACTTATAGAAACGATGATTTATGGCATTATGTTGATTTACAACGTGCCAAAAGCTAGTTAAAATCAATAAAACAAGACAAAACATTCGGGGCCAGTGAGGACATTGGCAGCGTCACTACCTAGTAAGGGAACAAGATGGCAGTCTTATATTGGATAAAATTACCAGAGCATGATGATATGCTCACACAAGGCTATATTGGCGCAACAACCAATTTGGCCAAAAGGCTAAAATCCCATAAACATAGATTCAAAGAAATCTGGGACAAAATTGTTGTTCAGACAATTTTGATTGCTGAAATTTATTATTGCTATTTTTTAGAACAAAAAATTAGACCATTCAGAAATATTGGATGGAATAAATCAATGGGCGGTTATAGAAACAATACAATGATGGGTAAAGATAATCCAAATTATGGTAAATTTGGGGAATCTGCACCATGTTTTAAAGGTTGGTGGATTACTCCATTGGGTAGATTTCCAGCTGCCAAAGAGGCAGCAAAAGTCCATAATACAAGCACAACTACCATTGAAAGAAAATGCAGAGGTAGATTTATAAAAGATAAATTTTATCCACCAAAAGATGGATATGCATTTGAGCAGAAATCGAGGGTAGCATCATAGCAGTTTTCAACAAAAATTCATTGACCCAAGTATCTGGGTTTGACAATCCGATTTTGTCTGGAGAATTGGTCTGGGAACAGAAAGCATTCTGGAATCTTTTTATGACCAACGATGCTGGTATTTTGCCATTAACTGGTGCCACCATCGATGCCCAAATCATTCGCAGAGTTTTGACCAATGTGATTGACACCAGGAATGGTTTGACATTCACTATTGGCGATTACACTCCAACACCAACACCCATTACACTGACAGTCACAAACATCAATTACACAGGTGGCTCATTCACTTTGGTAATCGATGATAGTGCTTGGGGACTGATGGCCACTGATCCAGGCTTGGACATTGCAGACCCCAATGGCATTGGCTATTCGGGCCGAATCAAGATCAGTTTTCCAGCCAATGGATCGACCCCAGCTGAAGACATCATTGTCTTTTTATTCTTCATTGTGCGGTCTGATGGCATTGTGGTGGAGTAAGGAATGAATACAAAAGTCACAGTTATCAATGACAACAATGTCAATATTCAGGTCACACCACCAGCTCCACAAATCATTACTGTAAACAAATCAAGTTTTGGTGTTTCAGGATTTAGTGGTTATTCTGGATACAGTGGATATTCAGGTTATAGCGGATCAGGGGTAAGCGGATATTCTGGATACAGTGGTTATTCTGGCCAGTCTGGTGCTGGATATTCTGGGTATAGTGGATATTCAGGTCAATCAGGATTTTCTGGATTTAGTGGTCAATCAGGATATTCTGGTTATTCAGGCAGCGGTGTTTCTGGCTACAGTGGATATTCAGGATCAGGCACATCTGGATATTCTGGATATTCTGGCCAAACTGGGTCACAGGGTTTATCTGGTTATTCTGGATTTTCAGGCATAAGCGGATATTCTGGTGTTGGTATTTCTGGAACATCAGGATATTCAGGATTTAGCGGATATTCAGGCAGCGGTGTTTCTGGATATTCAGGATTTAGTGGAATTTCTGGAGCCACTGGCGCACAAGGCACATCAGGATTTTCTGGATTTAGTGGATATTCTGGTGTTGGTATTTCTGGAACATCAGGATATTCAGGATTTAGCGGATATTCAGGCAGCGGTGTTTCTGGATATTCAGGATTTAGTGGCACAAGCGGATATTCTGGTGCCACTGGGCCTCAAGGCACATCAGGTTATTCTGGATATTCAGGAATTTCTGGAGCTACTGGCGCACAAGGTGTATCAGGCTATTCTGGATACTCAGGCATTAGTGGATACTCTGGATCAGGAATAAGCGGATACAGTGGTTTTTCTGGATATTCTGGCCAGCAAGGTACATCAATCAATATCAAAGGATCAGTGGCCACACCAGCAGATTTGCCAGCCACTGGGAACAATCCCAATGATGCATACATTGTTGATTCAAATGGTGACTTGTATATTTGGACTGGCAGCGCATGGAACAATGTTGGTGAAATAGTTGGCCCACCAGGCACCAGCGGCATTTCTGGTTATAGTGGATATTCAGGCATCAGCGGATATTCAGGGTTTAGTGGATCAGGCGTTTCTGGATATTCAGGATATTCAGGCAGCGGTGTTTCTGGATATTCTGGATTTAGTGGTTATTCAGGATCAGGCACATCTGGATATTCTGGATTTAGTGGCATCAGCGGATTTAGTGGATATTCAGGCTCTGGTGTGTCTGGGTATAGTGGATTTAGTGGCATAAGCGGATACAGTGGATATTCAGGCTCTGGCGTGTCTGGATACAGTGGATTTAGCGGTTATTCTGGTGCAGTTGGTACATCAGGTTATTCTGGTTTTTCAGGATACAGTGGGTCAGGCGTTTCTGGATATTCTGGATTCAGCGGTATCAGTGGATATTCTGGCGCAGTTGGCCAATCAGGTATCAGCGGATATTCTGGATTTTCAGGAATTGGATTTTCAGGGTATTCAGGTTATTCAGGCATCAGTGGATATTCTGGATTAGGATATTCTGGATTGACTGCTACAGGCTCCAACTCAATTGGACTTGGCAGCAAATCATTCACAACCAATTTGGATGCAAGTGTGACTGCATTTGCAGTTGGCCAATATGTGCGAGTGTTTTCGACATCAGTACCAACACAATTTATGGAGGGCTTGATCACATCATATTCAGGCACTTCATTGACTGTAAACGTCACATATGTAAATGGTGGTGCATCATTTAGCAATTGGACTGTTTCACTTTCAGGTGCAGTTGGTACGTCAGGTTATAGCGGTTATTCTGGCATTTCTGGATACAGTGGATATTCAGGAATAAATGGAGCCACTGGAACATCAGGATATTCTGGATATTCAGGGGCAACAGGGGCAACAGGTACATCAGGATTTAGTGGATATTCAGGTTATAGCGGATCAGGTATTAGCGGTTATTCAGGATATTCTGGTTCAGGGATTTCAGGATACTCTGGTTATAGCGGTTATTCTGGGTCATCGGCTGGAGGTACAGCCATCGGTTTAGTAAGAGCAATTTCTATCAATTGTATTTTTCCATAAGAGGTTATAAATGACTGCAAATACAAATCCAATTTACTCCATCGCTGGACATACGGAATCAGTAGCAAGTGACAATTCTGGTTTAGTTGTTGGTCCAACGGCAAATACTGCACAAGATGGTTCAGGCACGTTATACAAAGCATTTACCGCTGGTGCTAACGGTTCTTATGTTCAGAAGATCAGATTCCGTCCAGTAGGTTCACCAGCAGCTACAGTTGCTCGTGTGTTCATTTCTTCAAGCAGCTCTACAAGCGCAACTAACACTTGGTTGTATGATGAAATTACATTGCCAGCTGTAACACTTTCTCAGACCGCTGCATCTAGCGTGTTTGAATTGCCCATGAATTTTGCTTTAAATGCGAACTACTTGTTGTACGTTACTTTTGGCACTTCTACTGGTTCGACTGGTACAGGTTATTCTGTTGTAACTATTGCTGGAGATTATTGATATGGCAATTTATAACTGGTGGGGAATTGAATTTATTTCCCCAAATACAGGAAATGGATACATGAAAATGTTGAATGGTGTTTGTCAAAACATTTATACAGAAACAGGAACAGTGGTTAATCAAGATGATCCATTGCAATACACCTGCACAAGTATGGATGTGCCAGCACCATCTTGGTATAACCCAGAAACTAATCAACCATAAAATGTTTGTACGCCAAAACCAGAATCAATTTCGCAACAGCAATGCTGATGTGCAAATTTTTTATGGATCTGGTACAGCTGGAACATCTACTTGCTACAAATCATGGAATAAACCTATTGGCGTAAGCCACATTTACATAATGTTGATTGGTGGTGGTGGTGGTGGTGACGGATCAAATAATGGCGGTGGTTCTGGCGCAGTTACTGTATGGTATGGCGCAGCACAAAATGTACCAAATAATTTAGTTATTTTGCCTTCTCCAGCAAGTACAGCGCAACAGGCGGGTAATGCAAGTATTGTTTATTATCGTGGTTCATCTTCAACATTAGTAACATTATTATCTGCAAATGGCGGAGGGCCAGGAAGTAATCCTCCAGGTGGAACTGCTATGACACCAAATCAATTTACTGCTAGTGGATTTTTTCAATCTGTTGCTGGTAACGGTGGAGGAGCTTCAACTATTTCGGCATCATCAACAATATTTTTAACTGGTGGAGCAGTTCAAGGCCCAAGTGTCGGTAATTATGGTTACGGAGCTGGCGGCACAGGTAATGTAAATGGTTATTTTCAATTACAACCAATTATTTTTGGAATTGGATCTTCTTCAAGTACAACAGGTGGAGACTCAATGAATGCAGGTATAGGTTGTGGTGGTGGCTTGGGTGGCTTGCAAGGAGCGCCTGGCGGTCAAGGTATGATTTTAATAGCGAGTTGGTAATATGTCATATCCTATAAAATACCCAACCCCTCAAGGAGCAAATATCCAGATATTTAATGCTGGAGAAACAAATGCAACTCAATCATGGGTCAAGCCACAAGGCGCATCATTTGTTTGGTTTACTTTAATTGGTGCTGGTGGTGGTGGTGCTGCTAGTGATGGCTCTTCTTTTGGTGGAAGTGGTGGATCAGGTGCAGTTACAAATTGTATGGTTCCTGCTTTTTTAATACCTGATGTTTTAACTGTATTGGTTGGAATAGGTGGAGCAAAAGGTTCTGTGCCTGGTTCTGGTGGTGGATCAAATGGAACTGATGGGACTGCAAGCGCTATTTATTACAATGGAATAAATGGATATTTATTATTAAGTGCAAATGGTGGAGGACAAGGTATAGTAGGCTCATATGGTAGTGGAGGTGCAGCATCTTCTTCTAATTATTTTTCTTGTATGGGGTTTTTCCAATCTATTGCAGGACAAAGCGCAAATTCAACTTTAACTAATAGTAGTACTACTTTTTTAGGTGGTGGAACAAGTACTTCTGGAACTAATACAGTAAATTATGGGTATACAAATACAAGTAATGGAATATCACAAATTCAACCAATAATTGTTAGTTCAGGAGGTATCTTAAATGCTTCAGGTAATGGAGGAAATGCTGGTTTTGGTTCAGGTGGTGGTGGAACTCCAATAAGTATTACAGCCATAGGCGGCAATGGTGGAGATGGCCTCGTGGTAATAATTACATGGTGACAATATGTTAGACGTATTTAATTTTGCTTCACCTCAATCTGCCAACTACCAAGCATTTTATGGTGGTGGAACTACACAGGATTGGATTAAGCCCCGTGGCGCATCTATGGTGCGGATGCTTTTGATTGGTGCAGGTGGAGGTGGCAGTAATAGTACATTTCATACGGGTGGAGGATCAGGGGCAATTACTACATGGATTGGACCTGCTATTTTTATTCCCGATCAACTAAAAGTTGTGATTGGAGCTGGAGGTGCAGGTGGAGTAGGTGGAGGCGGAGGATCTCTTGGATCTGCTGGAACAGCTACAAGCATTTATTGGCAAGGTCCATCAGCATCTGCTGGATATTTGTTATTAACTGCAAATGGCGGTTCTGGTGGTGCAAATGGAGCTGGCGGTGCTGCTGGAATTGCATCAAGTAATAATTATTTTGGTGCGTCAGGAATATTTAATTCAATAGCAGGTCAAGCAGGAGCTACTGGAGCAATTACTGCACCAACGACAATTTTTTTATCTGGTGGAGCAGGTGGTTCAACCACTACGGGTGGAGTAGGGTCTAATGTTGCAGTAAATTATGGATATCCAACTGTAACTGGAGGAGCTACAGTTTTAGCGGGAACATCAGGAAACCCTGGCAATAATGGATATTTTATAATGCAACCATTGTTTTTGGGTATTGGAGGAGCTGGCGGTGGAGGAAGCACAACAACTGGTGGTATAGGTGGAAAAGGTGGAATTGGTTGCGGTGGTGGAGGTGCAGGAGTCGGTGGAACTACCACTGCTACTGGCGGTCAAGGCGGTGATGGCGCAGTATTTATTTGGAGTTGGTAAAATACTAAAAAAGGTAAAACATGACAATACAAAACAAAACATGGGAGCAAATGCTCTTGATCAATGAGCTGAATTTTGCTAAACAACACAATCCAGAATACTATCGCTGGAAACTGACTAACAATTATGAACGTGCAGTTTTCTTGAAAGGTGATCCAGTTTATCCTAGAGAAGCCACACGATATATGTGGGCCAATCGAAATCTGCGTGGCAAAAAGATTTTGGAAATTGGCTGCAGCACTGGCTTTGGCACTCAATTTCTACCCAATGACATTGAATATTTGGGGTTGGATTATGACCCAATCATCATCGATGTGGCTCAAGATCAGCAATGGGGTGAAAGCATCAAGTTTTCATGTGCAGACATCAATGAAATCCAACTGGCACAGTTTGACACCATCATTGCTTTTGAAGTGATCGAGCATTTGGACAATGGGCTGCACATTGTGGAAAAGCTGAAAAAGCATTGCAATCGATTATTGATCACAGTGCCATGGAATGAGCCACCAGGCTTTTGGGGCGAACATCATAAATTGCATGGCCTCAATGAAACTAATTTTTTTGATTTTGATGTGGAATACATTAGCGAGCATGGTGCAATCACACCAGAGCCAAGATCAATCACTGAACACAATCGATTCAATTTGATGATTCTGAGGTGGGATCGTGGATAAGGTTTTATGCAGCATTGGCACTCGAGGCAGATATGACACAACGCTGCCATTGGCTTTGGCTGCCATCATCAATCAAACAAAACGGCCAGACAAAGTGGTCATTTTTGATGACAATGAAAATCCAAGGGATGTCAGAAATGAACTGATTTATAAAAATTTGTTTCAAATGATGGACATCAAAGGCATCGAATGGGAATGGAGGTTTGCTGCTAAAAAGGGTACACACCACAACCACCAGGCGGCCAACACCATGGGATATAAATGGGTTTGGCGCATGGATGATGATGCCATCCCAGAGGCCAATGTGCTGCATGAATTGTTCAGCTGGACGCTGCATGATCCCAATTTGGGCGCAGTTGGTGGATCGATATTGACACCACCATTGCAATTTGAGGAATCATTTCCAACGGCCACCATGGCCAACATCGATGCAGAGCCAAACATCCAATGGAAATATATTCACAAACGCAAAAAGGTCGAGCACTTGCATTGCTCATTTTTATATCGAGCTGGCATTGTAGAT
>Ga0214192_1002181_pt1 | contig 10325 bp, 10 predicted proteins | sample TroBogEpilimnion_44_FD_153030 | JGI IMG/M metagenome (GOLD analysis project Ga0214192, IMG submission 153030) | Freshwater microbial communities from Trout Bog Lake, WI - 29JUL2008 epilimnion | ecosystem: Environmental > Aquatic > Freshwater > Lake > Epilimnion/Euphotic zone | place: Trout Bog... | reverse complement strand
TCAACCCCTAATAGCCTAATAGCCTAAAAGTCTAATAGCCTAAAAGTCTAATAGTCTAACAGTCTAACAGTCTAATACCAAAAAAAGAGGCTGTCAACAAATCAATGATTTACGACAACCTCTTTACCAAAACTTCACTACTAAAAACTACTCTACTCAAACTACTCTTCTTAAACTACGTTTTTCTCAAAATACTCATTAAACCTATCTATTTATTCTCGTTTCCTTTTTTATCCTGCTGACTCCTGCGGAAATCATGCAACAAAGTGGCTCTGAATTTGGTTTCTGCCAGGTAAAGCTTTACGACCTTTTCGGCAGAGAGAATATTTAAAAACTTTAAATTGTACGCTTCACTTAATTTACCCTCTTTCGAGTGAATTGAGGCCATTTCTATGGCCAATTGGCGGAAATCGGCCTCTTTCATTCCTGATTTTGGCGCATCACCACGAGCCTCGAGTTCCCGCTTCTTATCCATAAGGGCCGCTTTCTCCTTATCAAATTCATTATATATGGGCCAGAATTTTTGAGCCTCCTGCGAAGTCAAACCGATCTGTTCGGTCAGAAATGCTATTTTTTTGGTTTTTATTAATTCAAGTGTCTGAGGATCAAGTTTCTGTTGTGCCATGCCTGTCAGGGTGGTAAGGAGTGATAAAAGGATTAATACCCTGGTTTTCAGAAAATAGTCTCTGAATTTATTGATGATGGTCAAAAAAAGCACGGAATCTTTTTCCTTTCCGTATTTAATATTGGAATGTGCTTGTGTCATGATGGCTCTATTTTTAGTTGTCTGCTAGAATTTCGTAACTACTGTAATTTGCTGTAATATAATCAGCAAGATTGTCAGAGGAGAGCGTTTTTGAGTCCATATCACTCAAGGCTGAAAATGCAGCGAGGAGTTGTTCCTCCGAAAAATTGGAGATCAAAGAACCCTGAATCCCATTGACTGAATCATCAATGCTATTCTCTGAACCGTTCTGAGCGATATTTCCGGAACCGGAAGGGAGTAACTTTGTGGACGGGACATATATCAGCAACATGGCAAGTACCAAAATCGCTGCTATTGCCATAATTGGTCTAAAGTAGATGAACCTCCTTCTGTGATTATTTGTCCGTTCCTCTTCCTTAATCCTGATGGTAAGCCGGTCAGCAAAGGTTTCGAAATAGTTCTCAGGAACCCTGAATGGGTTTTCTTTTTTGAGACTACCGAACAGATTTTCAATATTTACGTTTTTCTCTTTCATTTTTAACGATTATTTGACATTTAGAATCGCAAATGGTTTAATGACTATTTAGAATCTTCTTTTAAAAATTCCTCAATCTTTTTTACAGCAAAGTGATAGGAGGCTTTTAATGCCCCAACCGATGTCTTAAGGACTTCGGATATCTCTTCGTATTTCATTTCATCAAAGTACTTCATGTTGAATACTATCCTCTGTTTATTAGGTAATTGCAGTATTGCCAGCTGAAATTTCTTTTGAATATCATCTCCGTCAAAATATACATCCGATTCAATTGATTCAGAAAGGTAATCATTTATTTCATTGATTGAAACTACTGAATGACGCCGTTGCTTTTGAAGGTGGCTCAGTGATTCGTTGGTCGCAATTCTGAAGAGCCAGGTAAACAATGACGAATCTTCCCTGAAACCTTCGATATTTTTCCAAACCTTAATAAATACGTTTTGCAGAATATCATCTGTATCATCATGATTTAGCACAATTTTCCGGATATGCCAATAGAGCCGCTGCTGGTATGTTTTTACCAGTAGTTGAAAAGCCTGCTCCCTGCTTGCTTCAGATTTAAGATTGGCAATAAGCTCCTTTTCGTTTAAATCCATTTTAACTACCCACAATTGTATGATATTCTGTTCTTCAGACTCCGTTTTTGGAAAAAGGTTTAAAAACTAAAAAAGAACCCCTACCCGGATCCCAGAGGTCATTACAAACTTGGAATCGGATCCTCCTCCTAAAAATGCAAACCTGAATGCATTACTATTTTTTGCATCTCCAAATCCATATCCGGCCCCAATGAACCAGTCGAATAAGAACCAGTTGTTCACGATCCATTGTTTTCCGGTATTAAGCATAATGGCAAACATCGTTACAGTTTCCCTTGCACCGCTGCCAGAGGTAAAGTAGTTGTCAATATTCGGTGTTTCACTATAAGTTAAAAGCGAAATCTCAGGTCTGATATAAGTCCCCTTTAAAATATGGGCATACCGGGTTCCTTTAAAATAATAGTCGGGACTTTTGATGAATTTATAGCCAAATTTGAAATACATACCTTCTGCAGAATCGCTATTAATATTATCTCCAAGTCCGATGATTCCCAATGTTGCCTCAATACTGCTGCCCGGCTTTAGATTATGTTCGAATGTAAAACTTGTTGCCCCAAATAAAGGGGATAAAAATCCTACTTTGGCAGCATTCTTATGCTGATTTTCGTATTGTGCCGAGTCGTACATCGAATCTTTGATTTTAAGCTCTTTCCCGTCACTGAAAATGATCAGGCTGATCTTATTTTTATCGATACCAAAAACCACATTACCAAAAATATTCTGTTGGGTATATTTCACTTCATCATCCCCGATCTCCTTGATTTGACATCTGATCGTATCATGGGTTATCTTAATGATCCGGTCCTGGCTAAATCCGCAGTAAGGTAGGGAAATGAGAATCAAAAAAAATGATAGAATATTTTTCATTGGTTTTAATTTTAATGGTTTACCTGACTTATGTCTCCCCATCCATCCGGCTGGTAATCTGAGGTTACTCCCTTTGTGTGGCCTCAGGTTAGATTTCTCAGCTAAATTAGTAATTTTGTGTGGTTAAATTATACCGTATTTATAATGGCTTTACAGTGTGGAATCGTCGGACTTCCCAATGTCGGAAAATCGACCCTTTTTAATTGCCTGTCGAATGCAAAAGCGCAGGCTGCAAATTTCCCTTTTTGTACGATAGAACCCAACGTCGGGGTTATCACCGTTCCGGATAAAAGACTGATTAAACTGGCAGAAATTGATAAACCCAAACGCGTTGTCCCTACAACCGTTGAAATAGTTGATATTGCCGGACTGGTAAAAGGGGCGAGCAAAGGGGAAGGACTTGGCAATCAGTTCCTGGCCAATATCCGTGAAGTCGATGCGATCATCCATGTGATTCGCTGTTTTGAGAACGACAATATCATTCACGTCGATGGATCTATCAATCCGGTTCGTGATAAGGAGGTGATTGATATTGAATTGCAATTGAAAGACCTTGAGACGGTTGAGAGCAGAATTGCCAAACTGCAAAAGCAGGCAAAAGTTGGTAATGACAAAATCGCCCAGAAAACAGTCGCCATTGCAGAACGACTTAAAGCCGTCTTACTTACCGGTAAAAGTGCCAGAACATTGGAATTAACAGAAGATGAAGAGGGGCTGATTCACGATTTTTTTCTGCTGACCAAAAAACCGGTGCTGTATGTTTGTAATGTTGACGAATCATCAGCGGCAAAAGGGAATAAATTTACCCAACAATTTTCTGCGGCTGTTACTGATGAAAATGCTGAAATACTGATTATTGCAGCAGCCACAGAAGCTGATATCGCCGGTCTGGAGAGTTATGAAGAGAAGCAGCTTTTTCTTGAAGATCTCGGACTTGATGAACCTGGTGTGAATAAGTTGATCCATTCAGCCTATAAACTACTCAACCTTCAGACCTATTTTACCACCGGAGCTGACGAGAGCCGGGCCTGGACCTTTGTCAAAGGGATTAAGGCGCCCAAAGCGGCCGGAATTATCCACAGCGATTTTGAAAAAGGGTTTATCCGCGCTGAGGTTATCAAGTATGACGATTATGTGAAACTTGGTTCGGAAGCGGCTTGTCGCGAGGTTGGAAAGATCTATGTCGAAGGGAAGGAATATGTCGTTCAGGATAGCGATATCATGCACTTCAGGTTTAATGTATAGTCATTAAAAAAAGCTGATACCGGTTAGTTAAACCGTTGGTATTAATCCCCGGAAGAGGGTGTCTCACAGATTGGGACACCCTTTTTTGTTTTAAATTTTTGCACCGTTTTCAAACAATTAATTGGGCAATAACGTAACTTTGAGCTAATTTAAATCGTAATAACGTGATAAGCAGGAATGAAGCCAACTCGTATTGACAAGATTATTTTAACCGACAATTAAATGATTTTTTAAACGGAGATTATTATGAAAAATCAATCTGAAGAAGAGACAATTTGCTGTCCAAAATTTGATCCTGACCCATGGGATGAAAAAATTATGCAATGGGAGAATAGGAAATTCGTTAAAGACCGTGTCTGTACCCTGTTTTACATGCCTCTTAATTTTAGTCGGGTAATGAAACGGTTCGGCAAAAATCTGGCTGCGGCAGGCGCCGAAATGCCGGATTCCCTTTGCCTTTCTGACCAAACTTCAAAATGGAATATGGATCTTTATCTCGCGGTCGATAAAGAGATTCCCGGCACTGAAAATGTGACGATTAGTGGTAAATTCTACTGCAAGGTTTATGAAGGCCCTTTCGGTGAAACCGGAAAATGGTGTTCCGAGTTTAAAAACGTTTTAAAAACCAAGGGATTCGAATCGGTTAAAACCTACATGTGGTATACCACCTGCCCTAAATGTGCAAAAAAGTATGGCAAAAACTATGTCGTGATGTTAGGGCAAATTGATTGATGATAATTCGTGTATTTTCAGATTTGAAAGGAGGAACTCCGGGATATTGAGATTTCTGCAATAAGGATTAAAGATCAAGAGTCAATTCTTTAATTGTTAGGAGATTATGTCATGAGCTATAATTACGAAAAGATAACTGCCGAGATATTGGGCTTCGCCGGTGTTCAGATAGGGGGGAGGAATCCCTGGGATATCCGGATTCATAACAAGGATTTTTACCGAAGAGTCCTTACCGAAGGTGAATTGGGATTGGGTGAATCATATATGGATGGCTGGTGGGAAGCCGAAAAGGTTGATGAATTAATTCACAGGATCTTAACTGCCAACCTGGATAAAAAAATAAGATTGAAATTTTCAATGCTCTTCTCCCTTTTTATGGATAGATTTTTCAATTTACAATCCAGGCGAAGGGCATTTATAATAGGGGAGAAGCATTATGATTTGGGGAATAAGCTATTTGAAAATATGCTTGACCGTCGGATGAATTATAGTTGTGGTTATTGGAAAGATGCCACCAATCTGGATGAAGCACAGGAAAATAAGCTTGAATTAATCTGCCGGAAACTTTATCTCAAGCCCGGTATGCGCGTATTGGACATTGGTTGTGGCTGGGGACCGTTTGGTAAATATGCCTCTGCCAAATACCAGGTGGAAGTCACCGGAATTACCGTTTCCAGGGAACAGGTGCAACTTGGCCAGCAGTTATGTGAGGGGCTTCCGGTCAATTTCAGACTTATGGATTACCGGAATATGAATGAGAAGTTCGACCGGATTGTAAGCGTTGGCATGGTGGAACATGTGGGTTATAAGAATTACAGCACTTTTTTTAAGGTTGCCGGCAGATGCCTTGAAGAGGATGGTTTATTTCTCCTGCATACGATTGGACATATGGAACCTTCAAAAGCATCAGATCCATGGACCAATAAATATATATTTCCAAATGGAATGATCCCTTCGGCTTCCCAGTTATCCGATGCCTTTGAAAAACTTTTTGTGCTTGAGGATTGGCACAATTTTGGTCCTGACTACGACCTTACACTTATGGCCTGGCATGAAAATTTCGTGAACAACTGGGAGAAATTGAAAAGCGATCTGTCGGAACGCTTTTACAGAATGTGGGAATACTACCTTCTTTCAGCCGCTGCGGCCTTCAGATCACGGCGTTGCCAGTTGTGGCAAATAGTCCTGTCCAGGAATGGTGTGCCTGGCGGTTATCAGTCGGTCAGATAAGGGGAGGCACACTCAAAACTGATTTAAAAGGTGAAAGAATCGGGATGAGCTCCGAAATGGTAGTTTTTATCCAAAGCATCAATAAGGTCAATATCCTCGAGTGTCAGTTCAAAATCGAAGATGTCGGCATTATGCTCAATTCGCTCCTTATGAACCGACTTAGGAATCGTCACAATCCCCTTTTGCAAATCCCACCTTAAAACGATCTGGACCGGAGATTTCTGATGCTTTTCGGAAAGTTTGTTCAGGAGGGGGATATCATTGACTTTACCCCGCATAATCGGGCTCCATGCCTCATAAACGATACTGTAGGAATGGCAGAAGTCGATCAGCGGCTGCTGAACAAGATAGGGGTGGCACTCCACCTGATTAACCATTGGCAAGATATCTGCACTATTGAATAAATCTTCAAGGTGATGTTGTAAAAAGTTACTCACCCCGATTGCCCGGGCTCTTCCGGAGCGATAAATATCCTCCATGACCTTCCATGTGGCACTGAATTTCCCCTTCACAGGCCAGTGTATGAGGTACAAATCGACATAATCAGTCTGAAGTAACCCGAGACTTTCCTCAAATCCCTCCATGACATTACCGTATCGCTGATTGTCATTCCATAACTTAGTGGTGATAAACAGCTCATTTCGGGGAATGCCACTGGCCTTTACTGCATTTCCTACGCCTCGTTCGTTCATATAAATTGCTGCAGTATCGATATGCCGGTAACCGGCCTCCAGAGCCCACTTTACCGCATTTTCCACTTCAGAACCCTCCTGAGTCTTGAAAACGCCTAATCCAAAGTAGGGCATACTGACGCCGTTGGACAATTCTACGGTTCCTTTTAAGTCATTTATTATCATGGCTGTATAACTATATTGAATAACATTAAAGTTGGCTTTCCCAATTGGGATGAATTTTCATCAAATATAGTTCTTCAAAATTTGATTGATAAGCTTAAAATCATGAAATTTGAACCCAACTCTCAATCTATGATGAAGGATATTACAACACTTAAGGATATAGAGTTTCTGGTCGACCAGTTTTATAGCTTGGTTCAGCAGGATCCTTTAATCGGGCCAATCTTTAATGACAGACTTTCAGGACGTTGGGAGATGCATCACCGGAAGCTTTATCGATTCTGGCACACCGTTTTATTACGGCGACCCGATTATTTTGGAAATCCGGTTCCGATTCATTACCGAATGAACATTGATCGACCTCATTTTGACCGGTGGTTAATGATCTGGGTTGAAATTATCAACGCCAATTTTGAGGGAATCGTTGCTGATCGGGCCAAATTTCGGGGAAAGAAGATGGCGGATGCCTTTCTTTCAAAGATAAAAAAGAATAATTAAAAGATATTTGGAAATCTAAATTTCGCTCGTTATGTTTGTCGCGGAATAAAATTCATTTTTAGCCGGTATTCTGAATGAAAAGAGAAAACTTACATAGTGTCATTTTAGCTAAGGAGAAACAGCCATGTTTTTCCGGTTTTTTCTGTGGTGAATCTTTACTCCTCTCCATGTCTATGGATATGCAATAGCCTTCCTACGGGCAAAACCTGTTTGAAGGCTTCATCAAAATGCTCCTGGTGAGCAATTCCTTTATTAATCACTATTTCAAAATGTATGACTATGCCTAAAACTGTCGTTAAATTCGGCGGATCCAACTTAAAATGTAAGGAGGATATTGGAAATATTATCCGGGTTATTAAAAAATATGACGAACCTGTAGTGGTTGTCGTTTCTGCGTTTTATGGGGTCACCAATTATCTGATTGATTCACTGGATAAAGCACGTCACGATGAGTCGATTGCCCAAAAAACGATCGATTACCTGTTGCATCTCAAAAGGGAGACCCTTGAAATGAATATCGGGGATACGATCGTGATAGATCGTATCTTATCGGAGATTGGCATACTGTTGGAGGAGCTTGGACGATACCTCCGGGGGATTGCCCTTACAGGGGATGCCTCACAGGCCCTCGAAGATCATGTACTGGCTTATGGAGAGCGTATTTCAGCGGTCTTTCTCGCCGGAATTTTCAATTATGAAGGGATCGAAACAAAGGTCGCCTTTCCTGAATCTATTGGTCTGATCACGGACGGTGAGTTCGGAACTGCTTCTGTAGATTTTGTGAAATCTACGGCCATGGTCCGCGAAGCTTTATCGGGAGACCTGGTTTACGTTGTCCCCGGATTTTACGGATTATCTCAGGAAGGCAAAACTACGGTTTTCGGACGTGGCGGCAGCGATTATTCTGCGGCATCGATTGCCCGTTGTTTGGGTGCTCCATCGCTGGATATCTGGAAAGATGTGAATGGATTTTTAAGCGGGGATCCCAAAACGGTAGACAATCCGGTTCAAATCAATCAGCTTACCTATAATGAAGCTGCAGAATTAGCCTATTTTGGGGCGAAAATTTTACATCCGCGTTCCGTTGAGCCTTTAGCTGCCCCCCATATTCCGATCAGGATCTTCAATATTTACAGCGATTCGGATCTCAAAAATCCGCGCTCGGTGGTAAATGCGGAAAAGATTGTAGCCAACGGGGTCATAAAAAGCGTTACATCAAGCGAAGATTTCGGGATTCTGAAATTAAAGGGATCGGGTGTAGGTGCAAAACCGGGTATTCTGGCTAAAGTTACTACTGCACTGCATATTGCGGGTATTAACATCAGTTCAGTTCTAACTTCACAAATTTCAATCAATATTTTAATCGCCAGGAAGGATTTGAGAACTGCCTATGCGCTTGTAAGTGCCTTAGAACTTTCGGCTGTTGGTCGCGTTCAGATATTAGAGGATATTTCCGTTATTGCAACTGTCGGAAATGGGATAGCTGAAAATTATGGGGTTGCAGCCCGCATTTTTACTGCCCTGGCAGGGAATGGAATAAATGTGATGATGAGCTGCCTGGGAGCTTCTCCGATTGTCTGCTACTTCCTGGTCCGGAAAAATGACTGCATTCAGGCGGTTAAAGCTATTCATGAGGAATTTTTTGAAACAAATACATCTTTATGATAGTTAGTTTAGAGGCAACAGAAATAAATAGAAATAGTTGAAAGGATAGTAACAAAAGAAATTAATTGAAATGGGTTGAAACCACAGAAACCACAAGAACAACTGAGACAATAGAAATAAATGAAATAGACTGAAATAAATAGTAATTAAAAACAATTTAAACAATTAAACATGACAACAAGTACACCAAAGTTTGAAACATTGCAAGTCCATGCCGGACACACACCCGATCAGGATACCCTTTCCAGAGCAGTTCCGATTTACCAGACGACCTCTTATGTTTTTAAGAATGCCGAGCATGCCGCCAATCTGTTTGGTTTAAAGGAGTTTGGGAATATCTATACCCGTTTGATGAACCCAACAACCGATGTATTCGAGAAACGGATTGCCGCTCTCGAAGGTGGTGTTGCCGCACTGGCCGTCTCTTCCGGTCATGCCGCCCAATTTATTGCGATCACCAATATTGCCGGAGCAGGTGATAATATTGTCACCTCACCCTTTCTCTACGGAGGAACCTTCAATCAGTTCAAGGTATCTTTTAAAAATCTTGGGATTGAGGGACGTTTTGCCGCTGATCTTAACATCGATAGTTTTGAAAAACTGATCGACGACAAAACGAAGGCGATCTATTTTGAAACCATTGGAAACCCAAGTTACAATGTACCGGATTTCGATAAGTTTTCAGCCCTTGCCAAAAAATACGATCTCCCTATTATTGTGGACAACACTTTTGGTTGTGGAGGTGCACTTTTCCGTCCGCTCGAACATGGTGCACATATTGTAGTGGAATCTGCGACCAAATGGATTGGCGGACATGGATCGTCCATTGGCGGTGTGATCGTTGACGGAGGTAATTTCAACTGGGGTAACGGTAAATATCCGGGATTTACTGAACCATCAGAAGGATACCACGGTCTCAAGTTCTGGGATGTATTTGGAACCGACGGTCCGTTTGGAAATATCGCCTTTATCATCAGGGCACGGGTTGAGGGTTTGCGCGACTATGGTCCTGCCATCAGTCCGTTCAACTCGTTTCTGCTGATTCAGGGGCTTGAAACACTCTCATTGCGTGTCGAGCGCCATGTTCAGAATACGCTGGCTCTGGCCAAATGGCTGCAAAATCATCCAAAGGTAGAATCGGTTAGTTATCCGGGCCTCGAAGGTGATGAAAATTATGAACTTGCTGCTAAATATCTACCCAAAGGGGCTGGTTCAGTTCTGACTTTTATTGTAAAAGGGGGAAAAGAGAGCGCAATTCAAACAGTTGACAATCTGCAGATGGTCAGCCATCTTGCTAATGTTGGAGATGTACGTACCTTGATTATTCAACCCTCTGCAACCACCCATTCCCAGTTAAGCGAGCTTGAACAGTTAAGTGCAGGGGTATCGCCTGCCGG
>Ga0214192_1002180_pt1 | contig 10328 bp, 10 predicted proteins | sample TroBogEpilimnion_44_FD_153030 | JGI IMG/M metagenome (GOLD analysis project Ga0214192, IMG submission 153030) | Freshwater microbial communities from Trout Bog Lake, WI - 29JUL2008 epilimnion | ecosystem: Environmental > Aquatic > Freshwater > Lake > Epilimnion/Euphotic zone | place: Trout Bog... | reverse complement strand
AAGAGGCGCGAAATTGAAAAGGCAAAGAGTGATGCGGAAAGGGCACAAGAGTACCGGAACTATTACGCCCAGCGAGATACCAACGAGTTCGAGAAAAAGTTAACCCTGGAGGTCCCCGCACGGCTGAGTCTGATGCCCCACGAGGACGTGGCAGAGTACAGAATAGACGAGAATAACGTGGACTCGTACGCCTCGCCGCTGCTGGCCATCTGGGCGGACGCGTACGTCGTGTGCGACGGCCTGCTCTGGCTGGGCTTCGCGGGCGCCACCGGGCAGCTCACCACGGACTTTGCCTGGAACATGTTTACTCTCATCGTCGTGTTTCGCGTGAACAACGCCAACATCGCCAGGCTGCTGTACGAATGCTTTCACGCGGACAAGGTGGAGCCGACGGCTGTGGATACATTCCGGCTACTGCACTCTGGGCTAACGAATCAGGTGAAAGAGGCGTATCTCGACCTCAAGGTGCTGGCGCTCGCCCTCCAGTTCGCCAACGTCTTCTTCTTCGTGGCTCTCCTCTTTGTAGTGTACAACCCGCAGCAGCTGACAGGCGCCTGGTGGAGCCCCTTCTTTTGGTTCATCTTGCTGGGCTTTATTATCCCTGAAAGCATTCGCTTCGTGCTGCACGTGGTCTGCCAAGTCTATTACGACAGTCACCACGGCATGAAGCTGCTGATGGTCTCCCAGTTTTTGTTCCTGTGGGACCTGGTCGTGCGCGCCCTCCTCTTCAGCATCGTGGCGTGGGGCCTCGACAACGCCTACCAGTTCGGGACGCGGGGCTTCCTGCACAGCGAGTACCAGTACGTGATGACGCAGGCCTACAGCTACTACTGCCCCGCGGGCTCGTGCTAGACCAGCAGCACGGCGGTCAGGATCACGAGCGAGGTGACGAGCTCCGGGTCGCTCGACAGGTCGAGGACGAGGGCCAGCACCAGCGCGAGGGTCAGGGCGCAGCGGAGGACCAGCAGGCCCGTCGAGCGCATCACGATGGCATCCCGTGCCTGCTGCAGCATGGCGCCGGGGGTCTGCCCGCCCTGCTTTATACCGCCGGGCGTATTAAAGCCGTTTCCTGGCCGATCCGGGCGAGATGGTGCTGGTGTGGGGCACGGCCAACCCGGAGGGCCTCAAGGACTCGTACCGGGGGGTGTACCTGAACCGGTCCGACATCGCGGGCATGGTCGAGCAGGTGCAGGCGAGCAACGCCCGGGGCGCGCCGATCCCGGTGAAGCTCGAGCACGCGGGCGCGCCCATGGGCCGCGTGGTCTCGGCCTGGGAGAGCGGCGGGTGCCTCGAGTGCGTGCTGGAGGTGGACGAGACCACCCTGGAGGGGTCCATCGGCTCGGCCTTCGTGCGCGCGGGCGTGTGCAAGGACCTGTCGCTCGGCTACACGGTCGACATGGAGCAGTCGGGCGGCGGCAAGTTCGAGTCGCGGCGCAAGCGGCTCAACGAGGTGTCGATGGTGGTCAAGGGCGCGCGGCACAACTGCCACGTGCGGGGCGTGAGCGGCCGGCCGTACTAGACCCGCCGCCGCTTGGGGTACCGGAGCGACTCGAGCTCCGCCAGCGGGGGCGGGGGCCTCTCGCGCGGGGGCGGCCTCGGCGGGCGGGGGGCCGGCCTCGCCGGGGGCCGCTCCTGCAGCACGTCGATGGCGCCCGTCCGCTGGTTGAAGTTGATGATGACGCCGCGGTAGTGCTTGCGCTCGGCCGCCTTCTGGCTCTGGATGTACTTCTGGAGCTGCGGGGACGCGGCCGAGGGGCACCGCACGTTGGCCTTGAACTCGACGATGAGGTCGTCGATGATGAGGTCGCACCGCCCGAAGCCGACCACCTCGCCCATGAAGTAGATGGGCGTGATCACCTCGGACCGGTGCAGGATCCCCTTGCGGTTCAGCGAGGTGATCATGGCCTTGTGGTACGTGCGCTCCGAGTGGCCCTTGCCCAGCGCCTGCATGACCCGCCTGGCGTGCTGCTCCAGCGTGTCGACGGTGTCGGTCATGCGCAGTCCTCCTCGCGCGGGCGCTTGCCCGCACCGGGGCCATTCACGCGCTCTTTTTGCCGGCGGGTGAAGCGCATCGGCGGCGGGTGCACGGCGGGCGTCGCGAACTGGACCGTCAGGCGGCAGGCCTCGTGCCGCTCGCCCGCGAACGGGCCCAGCACGACCTCGGCGGGCGTCGGCCCCACGGGGGTCGAGAGGCACGCCCGGGTCGGGTCCAGCGGCTCCTCGAGCCCCACCTCCAGGATGGCGCCCGTGTCGTGCAGGCGGATCACGGCCGTCGTGCGGGTCAGCAGCCGCATCAGGTCGCACGGGCGGGCCAGGGGGTCCATGCGTGTGCTCGCCCTGTGGCGGGCCGCGCGGGCCCGGGCCCAAACGACCCGCTTTCTTTCATTAAACGTGTCTCGCTCAGAGTCCGACACAAACGCGCGCGGTTTATTCTCAATGGAAATCGATGGGCGGGGCCTGGGCGAGCCACTCGCGCGTGTGGTACACGCTGCGGACCAGCGCCCAGTGCCGCACGAGCAGCAGCAGCACCCCCGCCGAAAAAATCACAAGCATCTCGACGCGCGACCCGGCGAAGCAGGCGCAGACCAGCACGATGATCAGGAGGCACTCCTCGCACAGGAAGGCGCTCAGCAGCAGCACCATCATGACCGTCGCGGCCGTCAGCAGGCGCCAGCTGGCCATGCCCCACACCCGGGCCTCTTCGCGGGCGCCCGGCTCGCCCCACACCTGCACCAGCGGCTCGCACGCCCGGTCCTCCTCGTCGTGACACACGGTGGGCGACGACATGCGCGGGGCCGGCGGGGCGCCGCGTTAAATAGGCGCGTCACACGGACCCGGCCGGGGCGGCGGGCGCCGGCGCGTTGGGCTGGAGGAACTCGAGCACCGACTGGGCGGGCCCCTTGTACTCGGACGGCAGCGTGAGGTCCCACGGGTCCACCGTCATCGTGACGCTCGGGAGCGACGCGACGTCGGGGCGGCCGAACGGGCGGTCGCTGTAGTGGCACGTCACGTAGGCCCGCCCGTCCTCGGGCTCCAGCGTGTTGGGCACGTTGAGCCGCACCTTGAGCAGCTTGCCCACCTTCCGGAACTCGGCCTTGTCGATGCACGCGTGGTTGAGGTAGAGCGGCTCGCCCACCGGGAGGAGCGACGAGAGCGCCAGCGCGAGCGGGAGGTGCACGGTGGACGGGAGCGGCGGCTGCGTCGGGGGCTGGCTCGGGTGCTGGCTCTGGTCCTCGTCGGGCGGCCGCTGGACCAGCGCCACGTACGAGCACGTGGCCGCGTGCAGCAGCGTGTCGGCCCCCTCGGCCCGCACCAGCACGCCCACCGCAGCCGGGCCCGACGCCGGCTGGACCCGGACGCACGCCCCGGCGCGCCAGACCACGGGGGTCAGCACGATGCCCCTCTCGCGCGCGGCCTGCTCCCAGCGGTCGAAGTGCACCGTCTCGCCGTGGTCCGGCTCGGAGCGGTCGGCGCCCTGCGGCAGCCGGTAGTACTCGATCACCATCTTGGAGCCGGCCGTCTGCGCGGTGATCAGGCCGTGCTCCCCGGTGCCGGGGCGGGTCCAGGGGTAGTCGACGTTGGGCATCAGCGAGTAGGACGCCCGCACCGCGCTGGCCGGCAGCTCGTCCCATTTGCACTTGTACCGGCGCCACATCTCGGGGAAGAAGGGGGCGTGCAGGAGGTCCTCGGGCAGGAACGGGCTGTCCTCCACGGCAGGCGCCAGCAGCAGCACGCCCGTCGACGCGAACGTGTCCGACTCGGGCCGCAGGAAGTGGTGCAGCCGCGGGCGCGCCGGGATGACGAGCTCCTCGTTCTTGACGAAGCTGTTGAAGCTCCGGAGCGACAGCTGGTTGCCCGGCGTGCACCCGGCCGGCGACAGCGCCAGCACGTTCTGCAGCAGGTGGCGCGCCACGTCGTCGCTCACGTGCACCGTGATGTCCTTGTTGCCGATGAGCGAGACCATGACCAGCAGGCTCCAGAGGTTCACGCCCAGCCCGCCCGACCGGACCTCCTCGGCGTGGCCCTCGTTGGCCGTGAAGAGCACGCGCCGCATGTAGGGCACCGGCGCGTCCTCCTCGGCGTTGGCCACGCCCGGCAGCTGCGCCAGCAGGCCCAGCTTCTCGAGGTGGTCCCGCGAGCGGTACACGCGGTCGCCGCACAGGGACCGCGCGCTCATGTCGAAGCCGAAGAGCATGTGGTGCAGCGCGTGGTTGACGACGCACGCCTCGGGGCCCATGTGGCAGTTCTGGAACAGCTGCGGGCCGTACGCGTCCTTGATCTGGTTCGCCACCGTCTTGAGCACGTCCTCGACCTTCTCCCAGTTGCGCTTGGGGTCCGTGATGCGCAGGATGCCCTTGCGCTGCTGCTCGGTCCGGTGCTCGGCGGTCCCGTTGCTCGTCACGTAGCACGACACGTTGCCGTGCACGCTGAAGGGCTCGTCCGTCTCGGGGCAGAAGCGGTGGCGCAGGATGCACGCCTGCACGAAGTTGCGGATCTTGGTGAAGGCCTCGAACTCCACCGCGCTCACCGGCGTCGGCGCGGCCGTCTCCTTGAAGAAGGCGCACAGCCCGGCCCAGCTCACGACCGGGACCTGGAGGTGGTCGGCCAGCACCGTCGTGAGCACCAGCGACGGCATGTGCACCGCCCGCGACAGCAGGCACCCGACGCTCACGGGCACCATGGCCAGGGGCATCGGGTTGAACTCGAGGCTCAGCAGCAGGTCCCGGCTCGCCGCGTGCGGGTCCGCCTCCTCGGACAGCCGGCGGATCCCGTCCACCCACGCCGCCAGCACCAGGCCCCGCGCCTGGTACCCCTCCTTCATCCGCGAGTAGGACTCGACCACGCCGGGGTCCATCATCTTGAAGCTGTCCCGCAGCAGCGCGTGCAGCCACTCGGTGTAGGCCGCGATGACCACGGGGATCTCGTAGTTGACGGCCCCGAGCCGGTTCAGCAGGCCCCCGTAGCACCCGACGAAGACGTGGCTCATGCTCAGGAAGTGCGCCACCTGCTTCTCCTTCTGGATCGGGCGCGGCCGCCGCGTGAACGAGCTCGCGTGCATGCGCTTCAGGTTGCCGTCCTGGCTCCGCTTCTTGGTCTGCGGGGCCGCGCCGGGCGGCAGCACGCACGTCACCACCATCAGGCTGTTGGTCTCCTCCGCGCTCGCCTTGGTCGCGTCCCCGGTGTTGCCCGCCATCGCCACCAGGTTCGGGTTCGTCACTTTGGGCTTGATCATCGACGAGTAGATGCCGTCCTTGCCCGGCTGGCACGAGCTCGTCGTGCACGTGTCCCCGGCCGTCTCCCCGCGGCTGCACACGTGCTGGATGATGGCCTTCTTGCCCTGCCGCACCTCGGGCGCCGCCAGGCTCCGGTCCCGCATCTCCTGGTCGGGCACCGTCCGGATCGTGCCCAGCGCGATCGTCGCCGTCGCCAGGTTCTCGAAGGCCGTGTCCGTCCAGCGCGTCAGGTCCATCACCAGCTGGTAGTGCTTGCGCTTGTCCGTCATGCCCAGCTGCACGTACAGCAGGCGCTTCAGGGCCGCCACCCGCGCCTTGACGTAGTCGTTGCCGGTGGAGTTGGGCTTCCGCGAGTCCCGCATGACGCCCTCGGGGGTGTTGACCATGTAGTGCCCGTTGCCCGACATGATGATGATGGTGTTGAAGAAGTTGGTCCTGCGGGGGCGGGTCAGGGCTCGCGCACGGCAGGCGCGCGCAAGGCAAAGCGGGACCAGCTCTCGTTGGAGTCGCCGAAGCGGTACATGAGCTGCGAGACCATGAGCTCGATCGCGAAGATCAGGTTCGGGCTGTTCATGTAGTAGAACGAGTTGACGTACTCCCAGACCCGCCAGAAGGCCTTGAGGCACACCGCGAACCCGTCGTGCTTGCGCAGCGCGGGCGTCTGCGCGCTGAACTCCTGCACCGTCGCCCGGATCGAGTCGTCCCCGTCGGTGCACGCCGCGGGCCAGTCCACCAGCTCCAGGATGTTGAGGCTGTCCACCAGCGTCTTGCTGTTGAACACCCCGTTGCGCAGCATGCTCTTGAGCGTGTACACCGAGCTGTGCACGTAGTCCTGCCAGGTCTGCACCATCTCGGGCACCGTGGCCCCGTTGGCCCGCCGCTCCCGCATGTCCTTCTGGAGCGCCACCTGCGACTGCATCAGCCGCCCGTCCACCACCAGCCCCCGCAGCACGTCGGCCTCCCCGCTGTACATCTCGCTCCACCGGATGGGCGTGAAGGGCTGCCACCCCGTGATGAAGTGCTTGATGTTCGGGTACGCGTTGACCTCGGACGACTTGCTGTGGAAGGCCCGCAGCAGCGCCTGCGTCAGCTCGGGCAGGCCGTCGGGGCCCCCGATGTTGGAGAGCCAGACCTGGAACGACGACACCTGGCTGTCGTACACGAAGTCGTGCAGCAGCGGGAGCGGCGGCAGGCCGAACTTGATGATCCGGCAGTTGGAGTCGAACTCGAGCGGCCAGCCCCCGATGAAGCGCTGCTCGAAGTCCGGCTGCGGGCGGGCACGTCAGCGTGGCTCACGCGCTCAAACCAACGCGCGGACTCTCACCAGCGCGTGGCGCTCCTTCTCCTTGGTCATCCAGTACGTGTTCATGCTCGCCGAGTACTGCTCCTCGTACTCGGCCGCCGCGTTGATGTAGTGGTTCATGTACGACAGCCAGCGGGTCGTCCGCTCGTCGTTGTACCGGAAGGTCATCCGCGGCAGGTTCATGATCTCCAGCCCCGTCATCTGCGGGTACCGCTCCTTCATGAGCGTGAAGATCTTGCACGGCAGCTGGAAGACGTTGAGCAGCGAGTGCACGCCCCCCTCGGCGCCGGGGCTCAGCCGGAAGTCCTCCAGCGACATGACGCTGTGCGGGTCCATCGCCAGGTTGGTCGAGGCCTCGGTCCACAGGATCCGCTTGAGCGTCGCAGTGTTGACCGTGTACTCGGCCATCAGCCGCTCGTAGTTCTTGTCGCTCGTCTTGGGCTGGCGGAGGTAGACGTCGTAGATGTACTGCCACATGTGGAAGTTGCTCGCCGGCGTCACGATCACGCAGCAGAAGGCCTCCCGCCGCTGCTGGCCCCCGTCGTCGCACCACGCCCCGGTCCACCCGACCTGGATCTTGAGCGCCTTGAGCGGCGTGCGCAGGACCCCGCTGTGGTGGTTCCGGCGCTCCCGCATGAACCGGCCCATGTCGATGAAGGACGCGGCCGGCGCGGCGCTCCGCCCGTACCCGCCCGACGGCTCCGAGATGGCCACCAGGTTGCTGATCACCTTGGGGTCCCCGCGGTTGGCCCGCAGCGCCACCTTGTTGGTCGGAAAGCAGTAGTTGGCGTAGTCCGTGATGCTGTTGCGCAGGTTGCTGAAGAACCAGATCACCTGCTGCGCGTAGTCGGGGATCTCCCCGAGCGACCGCGCCACAAACATGTACGACTGGCCGTCGTAGGGCGAGCACAGCAGGCTCGGGCTGTCGGGCGGCACCAGCTTGAAGGCCTTGGACACCCCGCACATCTTGAGCATGTCCTCCCCGTCGGGCGTCAGCGAGCCAGAGCACGACACGTTCCAGGTCATGAGCAGCTTCTCCAGCAGCTCGGGGATCGACGACCAGTACTCCTGCAGCGCCTGGCCCTCCATGTCCGCCTCGGAGTCCTGGCTCGCAGGGAATGGCGCGGCTCTCGCCCGCGGCTGCCTCGCACTCCCGCCCCCACGCTGCGAGTCCGGCGCCTCCTCCTCGCGGTCGCTCCCGCCCCGCGGCGAGCCGCTCCCGTCCCTCTCCCTCCCATCGTCGTCCTCTCGGTCGCTCCCGTCGCCGGGCGGATCCTGCGAGAGGGCCTCGATCCGATCGATCAGGGGCGTGCCCTCCATGGAGGAGAACTCAATGTCACCGTTGTGGCTCATCGCGCGTGGAAACGAAACCCTGACAGGCGCCGTCCCGCCTTTTATGGAGCCATAGCGTTTGAATTTGTGTTTGTGTCTCGCGACGGGCTGGAACAGGCGAAAGGGGGCGTTTTCGGACGGGCTGATGCATAAACGCAGTGGATACTTGCCTTGGACGCGAAACGGTGCGGTTTCGGCGTTTATAATGATTCAAATTTTTAAATCGAGAATCGACTGCGTTTATGACGGGCGCCCACGTGACCGGCGCGCGCTTTTTTAAACAGGCGCTGCCCGTCGTCTGGCGCCAACCTGCCATGCAAGCCACGCACTCCCTCCCGCCCCGCCCCGCCGCCGCCGGCGACCGCTCGCCGGTCGACGATGAAGAGACCTCCCTGCAGTTCGAGATGGTCGACGTCGACGAGGTGCGCTCGGTCTCCAGCGCCGACGGCAGCGGGCAGCCCCGCGTGGGCGGCGAGTTCATTCCCGACCCCTTCTCAGAGTACAACGGGTAAGACCCTGCCTGCCTTCCGACCGCGGGCGTGCCTGACCCGACCGCGCCCGACACAGGATCGAGGACTACCTCGACTTCTACAACAACACCTGGAAGGTAGTCCGGGACGAGGACACGCGCCTCGTCCTGGCCAAGCAGACGGTCCGCGACCTCTACAACTTCAAGTACTCCTTCGACAACAGCTTGCTGGAAAATAGCATGCTCCGGCCGGGGGCGGGCGCCTTCTCGGGCGTGAGCCTCGAGCGGGCGCAGGACGAGTGGCAGCGCCGCGTCGGGCCGTTCGGCGTCGACCGCTTCGTCCTCTCGGGGCATCTCGTCCAGCTCGTCACCGACATCGAGCGGGCGGGCTCGCCTGAGCTCGGGCTCAAGCTCTTCAGGCATGCCAAGGCCAGGCCCAGCACCTTCTTCAACGTCGTGCACGGCGTGGAGAACACGCTCTTCCTCGCCTTCGCCCTCAACCTGGACTGGCCCGACAGGCTCGGCCCCGACGCCTTCTGCACCCTGGCCGGCCAGCTCATCGCCCCGGAGATCCTGGGCGGCGAGCACCTCTACCGCATGCTGCACGTCGCCCTCCCGGGCAGCACGCTCCGGCTCGGCAACGGGTCCTACGCCCTCCGCCGGGAGGTCGAGGTGACGGAGCGCCTCAGCCTCGAGGGCGCGCTCTCCACCGAGGTCCTGCTCGAGCACAACCTCATCTTCCTCGTCGGCACCCGCATCCGGAACATCCTCTTCCTGAACCAGACGGCCCGCTCCCTCGAGCTGCAGCTCAACGGCGTCGGCTGGAAGGAGGACTTCCGCCTCGCCAACGTCGCGTGCTGCGGCGTGGGCCTGCGCGCCCAGTACTGCGGCCTCGTGCACCTCTCCCGCCTCAGCGTGTGCGACGCCCTCATCGGCCTCCGCGTGTTTCACGCCCGCCAGCTCGTCGTCGACGGCGACGCGGCCTTCAAGTCGCTCATCCACCGCTGCCAGCGCGCCTTCTACATCGCCGAGACCGAGACGGCGCGGCTCTCGGACACTGTGGTCCAGTTCGCCGAGGAGGTGCTGGACGTGCACGTGCGGACCGGCTTCGAGGCCAGGCGCTGCACGTTCAAGCTCTCCTTGCACCTCGGCGAGGCCGTCATGCCCGAGGGCCGGCTGCCCACCTTTGTCGACACCGCCATCGTCGTCGAGAACGACTCGCTCGACCTCGGCACCGTCGAGGGCGGCAGGCGCACCCTGTGCGGCATGAACACGGCCGGCCGCTTCCCGTTCCAGGACGAGGCCATGCGCAGCGCCTTCGCGACCATGGGCGACACGGGCCTGCTCCGCCCGGGGAGGGCCGCCGAGCTGCAGGAGCGGCTCGCCCGCGCCTCGGAGGCGGCCATGCTCGACACGACGGGCGGGCGCCGCGTCCCGAAGACGAGCCTGATCCAGCGCCCGCCGGACGTGGACTACTACTACCGCGCCCTCGAGGACGGGCCGGCTCAGCGCCTTCCCGCCCTGGAGTGGTACCTGCGGCAGGCCCGGGCCGCCGACAAGATGCTCCTCCACGTGCAGGCCCCGCCGGAGGGGCTTGAGGGCAGGCTCCTCGCCCACGAGAAGGAGTGCCTGTCCGACCGCGTCCACGCCTGGCGCCTAGGGGGCGGTACGGTCGAGGCCGCGCAGGACCGCGCCGGCGTCCTGGCCTGGGCCTTTGACAAGGAGCGCGAGAGCCTCCACGCCGAGTGCCTGAAGCTGGCGAGGGCCTCGCTCGACAACGGCAACATCGGCCGGAACGACGGGACCAAGTGAGCCGCTGGATCAACTCCTGGCGGGCTCCTGCCGCTCGTAATGCCGCTCGGCGAACCATGTGAGGCAGATCAGGGCGTCGGTCGCGAGGAATACGAGGGCCAGCATCGCGATGGGCCAGGGGTCCATCACTACGGGACTGGTGATGATGATGGAATAAATATATTTATGATCAGGGCTG
>Ga0214192_1002179_pt1 | contig 10328 bp, 8 predicted proteins | sample TroBogEpilimnion_44_FD_153030 | JGI IMG/M metagenome (GOLD analysis project Ga0214192, IMG submission 153030) | Freshwater microbial communities from Trout Bog Lake, WI - 29JUL2008 epilimnion | ecosystem: Environmental > Aquatic > Freshwater > Lake > Epilimnion/Euphotic zone | place: Trout Bog... | reverse complement strand
ATGGCATGGAGTCGGGCGAGCAGATTGGTTTGGTTGAGGGCTGTATTGGAGAGCAGAGCAATTGCTGACTGGGAAGCGCCACGGGATGGTCCGTCCTTATTGATGGCGCGATCGGCCAATTCAAACTGGGCTTCCTGACGAACCCGTTGGTCTGCATGAGCCAAAAGAGAGGCAAGTTCGGTAATGCTCCTGGTTTCCATGCCTTCGCTTAAGATGCGACGGGTCTCTTGAACCAGTGCGGATCGGACGATTTCCGGATCGTAGAGACGATAAATACGGCCAAGTTGGGACTGCGGCCATCCGCGAACCCAATCGCTGACGTAGAACTGTCCATCCGGGCTGAAATCACAATCCGTGGCTAGAATCTGCCAGAGAAAATGATCGTCCTCAGTCACTTCGAAGCCTGCACCCTTTTGCTGGAGCGCGATGGAATGGATTCCGCTGTTGGCGCTGGCTCCGCGGAAATCTGCCAGGAAGAAATGGTCACGATACTTTTCAGGGAAACCCACTCCTGGATAATGAGTGAAACCGGAAGGCCCGTTGCCGACATGTCCCACAGGGGGTACAATGTAGGCGGCTTGTCCCGGATATTGCAGGTACCAGAGATTTTCTGAGTTCCACAAGCCGGCAGCTGTGGTTTCGCTGAATTGATTTCCAATGCGCCAACCTGAGTCGCCCCCTTCGGCAACATAAACAATCCGGGCTGCATCCCCGTGGTCGCAATTGTTATCCCCGGTGAAAAGATTGCCGAAATCGTCGAAGGCCAGTTCCTGGGGATTGCGAAGACCCGTGTGGAATATCTCCAATTCCGAACCATCCAGATTGCAACGCAACACGCTTCCTGTGAAAGGTTGGTAAAGCACCTTTCCTTCCTTGTTCGTCACGTTCAAACCACGGTCGCCAATGCTGAAGTAAAGTTTGCCATCGGGTCCCATCCGCAAGCCGTGAGAGTCATGGCCGGTATAGCCGAAGCGCACGCCATAGCCGTAGGAAAGGGACTTCCGGTTTGCGGCACTGCCATCCGAATGGGTGCCATCGAGTTCCCAAAGGCTTGGAATGCAGGTGTAATAGAGTTTGCCTTTGCGGGAGAGCACGCCGGAGCCAATGCCGTCCAGAACATTGGTGAAACCCCAAGCGTAAGCCAGGGAACGATCCGCCCGACCCGAGCCGGTGGTGTCTTCGAGTTTTCGAATCACCTCGGAATTTTCAGTCAAACGCTTGAGGCCATCCTTACCCAAAAACTTTCGCACCTCGGCGATACGATCATTGACATTGGTGCAGGCCAGATCATCGAAATACATCTGCATGTAGTTGCGGATGTCCAGGACATTGGTGTGGTAACGATAGGTCTGGGCCACATAAACGGCTCCTTTTTCGTCGAAACAAAATGCGACAGGATTTTTCAACTGCGGCTCGGAGGCCCAGAGAGCGATGTTGAAATTGGTGGGGCGGATGAATTGTTTGATGGCCAGTTCCGGATCGATGGCGTCATCGGATTTCACCGGTGTGGATTCCTCCACGGCGAATACTTTCAAAGTGATGAGTGCCACGGATACCGTGGACATGAGCAAGATTCGGGTGGCGTTGAAAAAACGCTCAGAAATTTTCATATCGCAGATAGGATAAACAGGGGTTGCTGATATTCAAGGACGTTGGCAACTAAAATGGATGACAAATTGGTGACAATAAGCCCGGGCTCGCAGGTGCTTCTACCGGTTTGATGCCTGCGGTCCGCTGAAAACCGGTGGTGAATTATAGATGAAGTTTTAACAGCCCCACTTCCAATGCCAGTGCCTCCTGCACATTGGTATGGAGCAGGCGATTGGTCCGGTCAATGGTGGCCAGGTTTTCCATGGCTGACTTGGCATTGATTCGCCCGGCGAGCTTTTGGGTGGGCTCGCCTGAGCTCAGTTCAGCGTCGTTGGATGGGAGTGAGAGGGTGGTCAGCCAGACGTCGCGCAACCAGCATTGGATGGCGACCATTAGTTCGGAACGTTGAAGACGGTATTCCGCTTCAATGGCCGCAGCCAGTTCATCTTCCCAGCGATCACGTAGTTTGGCGTCAATTTCATCGTGGCGTTGAAGAGGCGATTTTGAGTTCAAGTCTTCCTCAATAGCGGATTTGATCTCACCCAATTTCTTCAAAACCACACCCAGCAGGCGATAACGGCCCATCAAACTTTTGTCACCAGCGGAGGCGGCTTCGGCAAAATGCTCCAGCCAGGCACGGTGTTTCGAGCGGAATCCAGCGGTCTGTTCCCCGGCGAAATTGAGTCGGAGACAGCGGGAGAGGATGGTTTCCAGGATACGCTGGGGTTCGGTGGTGAGAAGGATGATGATCGAGCGGGGTGGGGGTTCCTCCAGGGTTTTCAGGAAAGCATTGGCCGATTGCACGTTCAGCCGGTCGGAGGCTTCAATGATGGCGATCTTGTATTCGGTTTCGTTGGGTTTGAGATGGATTTCCTGCATCAATTCACGCATCTGGTCGATGGTGATGATGCGGGATTTGGATTCCGGACGGACCCGATGAACGTCTGGATGGCCATCCCCGAATATTTTCCGGCAGATGATACATTCACCGCAGCAATCCACGGCCGGGCCTTCGGGAGTCCGGCGGAGTGGATTCTGACAATTTAAAGTGGCCGCGAGGTTTAATGCCAGTGCACTTAGAACTCCCAGATCCTGGCCAGTGAACAGGTAAGCATGACCGAGGCGGCCACGCTCCAGGCTGCGTTGGAGCAGCGTGACCACCTGCTGTTGATCCGGGAATTGGGTGAAAGGCATCTCGTTAAATTCCCACAGCCTTGAACCGGGCGTTCACTTGTTTGAAATGGAAGTCCAGGTTGCAAATGGTGTTGAGTTCCTTTTCCGAAAGGACCGCTGCCACCTCGGGATCTTTGAGCAGTTGGGTTTTGAAATGGGCGGTCGCATTCCCCTCGTGTTTGGCTTTCCAGGTTTCCATGGCGTTGCGCTGAACCAGTTCATAGGCGGCCTCGCGGGTGAGTCCTTTGCGAATCAGGGTGAGCAGCACCGTCTGGGAATTCCACATGCCCAGAGTGAGCGCCATGTTGCGCTCCATGTTTGCGGGATAAACAATCAATCCATCGGTCAGCTTGCTCAGGGTCACCAGCATGTAATCCAGCAAGGTGCAGGAATCAGGGAAAATGACTCGCTCCACGGAGCTGTGGCTGATATCGCGTTCATGCCAGAGAGCGACGTTTTCCAGGGCTGCAATGGCATTGCCGCGGAGAACGCGTGCCAGACCGGTCAAACGTTCGCCGGTGATGGGATTGCGTTTGTGCGGCATGGCGCTGGATCCTTTTTGTCCGACCGCAAAGTATTCCTCCGCCTCCAGCACTTCAGTGCGTTGCAAATGACGAAATTCCGTGGCCCAACGTTCAATGCTGGCTCCGACCAAAGCGATGGCTCCGATGAATTCAGCATGGATGTCGCGTTGGATGACCTGTGTGGCGATGGGCGCGGGACGGAGGCCCAGGCGTTTGCAAACAAACGCCTCCACTCGAGGGCTCAAGTGCGCGCTGGTTCCAACGGCTCCGGATAATTTACCCACGGCAACCGTATTGCGGGCGGATTCCAAACGCGCCAGGGCGCGTCCGAATTCATCGTACATCAAGGCCATTTTCAGGCCGAAGGTGGTGGGTTCGGCGTGAATGCCATGGCTGCGGCCGATCATCGGGGTGAACTTGTATTTTTTGGCCTTGGCGGCGATGACCTTGCGGAGGGCTTTGACATCCGCGATCAGGATATCCACGGACTGAACCATCTGGACGGCGAAAGCAGTATCGCCCACATCACTGCTGGTGAGACCGAAGTGGAACCAGCGGCTTGCCTTATCTTTGATATTCTCGGCCACGTTGGTGGTGAAAGCGATGACGTCGTGGTTGAGAGTGCGCTCGAGTTCCTTGCAGCGATCGAGGCTGAAAGCGGCGCGGGCCTTCATGATTTTAAAATCGGCGGCTGGCACCAGTTTTTCTTTGACCAATGCCTCAGAGGCCAGCAATTCGATCTGGAGCCAGATTTCCAGTTTGCGTTGTTCGCTCCAAATCTCGCGCATCTCGGGTCGTGAATAACGTTGAATCATAATTGTGGCACCAATCTAGGAAAGCCGCAGGGATGAGTCGAGTCTGGAACTGAGTTATCTCTCGGGGCGAGGACCCGTTCCAGCGGGTTCAATGAACAATTTATCGAGCATTATTTGCTGAAGACTCATTTTGTACCGCCATCCGAAGCCATGCTGAGGGCCTTGCTGCCTTCGATCGGTAGTTCAAAACAGGCGGCTTCCTGATCGTTTCGAACGAGAAGATATTTGCCCGCCAGAACGGGATGATTCCAGGTCTTGGAACTCAATGCCGGAATTTTTCCATATTCGATATACCCGTCCGGTTTTGCGGAGACCAGGTAGACCGGGCCGGGTTCGCTCTGCACCAAAAGGGTGTCATCCACCATCAGGCTTTGACCCGAACCGAAACGTCCGTCCTTCCATTTGCGCTGTCCAGTAGAGGCATCCACACAAGCCATGAGACCATCGTCCATTCCGTAAAGAAAACCATCCTTGAAAGCGACGCTGTTGAACTGGGTTTTCATGACTTTGTTTTTCCAAAGTTCCGTGGCGGTTAATTTTCCATCCGCACCCAGCTTGAACTGAACCATCGAACAACCCACGCCGTAGCCTGCGGATAGGAACACTTTGTCACCCGCCAAAACCACGGGTTGCGAAGCCCTGGGCCAGCGATCATCACCCCATTTGAAATTTGCCAACTGAGCGCCGGTTTCCGGATCGTAGGCGCTCAAGGCTCCGGCATTCAGGTAGAGTAGAACTTTCTTTCCAGCCAGTGTGGTAATCGTGGCGGATGTATAGCTGGCTTTTTCATCCCCGGTTTGCCAAAGGGTTTTGCCAGTGGTGCGTTCAAAGGCCAGCAATGCCGGACCTTTGCTTCTTCCTCCGGAGACGACCACTTTATTGTCGTAGACCAAGGGAGATGAACTGGTTCCCCAGGTGATGTTGGAGATTTTGTTTTCGGTCAGGACCCCATGCGACCATACCAAAGCGCCAGTGGTTGCATTCAGGCAATCCAGGATTCCAGTGGCACCAAAGGCGTAGGCATAACCATCCACGAGGGTTGGGGTGGCTCGGGGCCCATCGCCTCCCTGCCATTCCACGAAACGAGTCTGGTTGGTATGCGCCCAAATGAGTTTGCCGCTCAAAACATCGTAGCAGGTGACCAGTTCATCCCCGCCTCGTTGTTCCTGGGTGAAGGCATGTCCTCCACAGACGGAAAAGGAAGACCAGCCCTGACCGATCGGCTGACGCCATAGAAGCTTGGGGGGATTGGCGTCCCAATTCGTGGATAACTTGGCGCCACGGACGATTCCATCCCGGTTGGGGCCGAAAAATTGGCAGACATCGGGAATCGTCGAGAGGTTTGTAGGGGTAATGGACGCAGTGATCGTTGGGGTTAGCGAGGTTACTACTTTTCCGTCCGGTTTGGGAGTCCAGATCCAAACTAGACGTGGTAATCCGGTTCCGCTGATGGAACCCTCCTTGCGCACCAGATTTTTGCCTCCTGCGAAGGCGACCCCAAGGAGAAGCGCGAAACCCAATCGCCACCGCCATGAAAAGCGGCTAAACGCCAGGTACCAAATCGTCACGAGAGCCAGGATCAAGAGAATCAGTGCCGAGGTAATCCAAGCCCGGAAATTGCGCTCCAAGTCAGGCAGGGTTTGAATGACTACGAAACCAATCAGTGCGATGGCAGCGATGATCCATAGAATCCATAGGCGATGTCCTTTGGAGGGAGAGGTGGGGTTCATGGTTGGATATTGTCAGTCAGAATTCGATAATCACGATCAATTTGACTGAAGGATAGCTCTAAAAGTGAAATAGTCCAGCGATGGGAAAATGGGGCCTAGCGCGGCGGCATTTTCTTCAGGTTGGCCGTGCGTTTGAAATTATCCGCGATTTTGTGAATGACCGATCCGAAGAAGCCTTTGCGCTTGTTACGCATGCCATTGGCCCAGGAAGTTAATTTGCAGGGATTGCTGCAAGAAGGGCAAAGTTTTAACTCATTTCCACCCACACGACGCAGTTTGCGGATGCATTCATCACAGTACAGTCGCGTGCAGCCGGGGCATTCCCAAATTGCATGGCGCAAGGAGTGAGAGAGGCAGCTGGGCTCGCCGTCGGCCAGGACGGTGGAGGCGACCACCATTTCAGGGGGAACTTCGGGTTTGGGGATATCCGGCAGCGCAATTCGGATTTCTTCGGCCTGGAGTTCCATTCGAACATCTGCGATCTGTAGGACCTGGCCGGAATAGAGTGCGGTATCGTTCACGGCATCACCGTTGACAAACGTGCCGTTGGAGGAATTCATGTCACGGACAAATATAAACTCCTTATCCACCAGGATTTCGCAGTGAAATGAAGAAACCTCAGAGTAGGGAAGGACGATGTCGTTGGTCTGATTGCGACCAATACGGTTGACCCCGGACTTTAATTCAATAGTCCGGTTCATCAATCCGTCTGAAGTTTTTATTATTAACCTTGCCATGTCCCACCCACCAGGTTCATTCCTCGGACAGTTTGTCGCAAATTGGTTCAGAAAGATCAATTCAAAAGCAACGATCGCAAAGATCTATTTCTTAGAGCCTGTCTGAAAATTGCGAGGGGTGCTGCGGCTGGGGATTTTGGCTTTGGGCGAGGCGGATTGTTCCGCGCATCCCCACAGCGGGCGGTAAGGAACAAACCAACGAAGCCCGAAGGCAAAAGCACCCCTCGGAATTTTCAGAAAGGCTCTTAAATAAATCGAATTTTTTTAGCTTAATCTCTTCTTAATGTCCGGTCGGCTAAGTTAGGCACAGAAACGCTGGATAAGCCTTCGAGCGGTGAAGGTAAAAAAAGCGTGACACCAAAAAAATATATGAAAACACCAAAAGTTCTAATGCTCGCAGTTTTGATCGGATTGCCCACCTGCAGTCTGTTGGCTCAAAGTCAAAATGATGCCCCTCCTCAAGATGGACCTCCTCCAGGCCAGCAAGGTGAGCCAGGGGGGCCCCGCGAAGGTGGCCACCACCGTCCTCCCATGCTGATCCTGCTGGCATTGGATACGAACAAAGACGGGGTGCTTTCGGCCGATGAAATCGCCAATGCTCCTGTTGCCCTGAAGACTTTGGATAAAAATAACGACGGTCAGTTGACGGAAGACGAATATCATCCCCACCCTTCGAAGGGCCAGGGACAGGACGGTCCTCCTCCGGGGGATGCCAGCGGTCCCGATGGATCGAAGAAGCACAAACGCCCGGCTCCAGCCATCATGAAGGCTTTGGATACCAATGGTGATGGGATCATTTCTGCCGACGAAATTGCCAATGCATCCGCCTCACTTCTGAAGCTTGATAAGAATGGCGACGGCAAATTGTCCATGGACGAAATCATGGGGCCTCGTCCTCCGCGTCCCGAAGGGGATGGTGGTGATGGAGGTCCCGGAGGTCCAGATGGTGGAAATCCTCCTCCTCCGAACAACTGAGCTTGGTTGTGACGCCCTCCCGTTGGGGGCGTTTCACCGCACACAACCAGAGGGCGGTTCCGTCGAGTTGCGGAACCGCCTTTTCTATTTCACGGAGGGGTCTTTTTTTTCCAGGGTTGCTCGGGAAATTTTTGACCGGTGATTTTTACGTTTGCAGGGGCTGGTTTTGCAATATCCAGCTCGGAATAGGTCCGGGGTGATTCAGCGGGGGTGGACATGTTTCCTTTCCATGAGGCAATTTTGGCCTGGAGAACATGATGTTCCGCCGTCTTTTTATCCCCGGACTTCATATAGAACAGGGAGAGGTTGGTGTGGACCAATTGTTCGTTAGGCTTGAGTTTTTCCGCTTTGAGCCCTTCCGTGATGGCGGATGCGTAATCGCCTTTACGATAATAGGCCATCCCCAATGAAAGACGTGCGTCGAAATGCTCCGGTTCCTGCTCCAGAATCGTCATAAAGCCTTGAATGGCAGTATCATAGTCCGCCTGGCTGAAGGCAAACATGGCGTCATCGTATTGTTCTTGAGTATCCATCGGATTCGTTTTGACAATTTACCCCATCCGGCGAAAGTAACGAGCACAAATTATTGATGACCGAACCAGCAAACAGATGTCACACCCCATTCAACTGATCTCCACTGATTTCGACGGCACCCTGCATTCCGATTTTGGTTTTGCGCCCATCCCCGAAAAAACCCTGCAAATGATTGATCGTTTGCAGCAGCAGGGTGTGAAATGGGTGATCAACACCGGACGCGACATGCCCAGCCTGATGGAAGGGTTGTATCGTTCGGGCGTCAAAATGATGCCGGATGCCCTGGTGCTGGTGGAACGGGAGGTGCATGTTTTCAAGAACTCGGCATTTGAATCCGTGGAGACATGGAACAATGCCTGTTACGAAGATCATCAGCAGGTTTTTCGGAAGCTTCGAAGCGATATCCCCCGCCTGACCAGTTGGGTACAGACCAGCTCAAAAGCGCAGATTTATGAAGATGCCTATTCTCCGTTCTGTTTGATTGCGGCAAATAACGCCGAAGGCGATGCGATTCAGGAATACATGGAGGATTATTGTGGAGAAGTGCCGGGTTTGACAGTGGTTCGCAATTCCATTTATGTCCGGTTCAGCCATCATGGTTACAACAAAGGGACGTCCTTGGATGAAGTGCGGCGCCTTTTCGGCATTGCGGTGGAAAATACCTTTGCCATCGGGGATCATTTGAATGACCTGCCCATGTTGCAATTGAAGCACGCGAAACATCTGGCCGCGCCTTCCAATGCGATTGATGAAGTAAAGAATTTATTGAGGAAACAGGGCGGTTACATCAGTCCGCACCCGGAAGGATTGGGTGTGGCGGATGCCTTGGAATATTTTATGAAATAAATCCGGGGTTACTTCCTTCGGGAAGTCACCTCAATGGCGGCCCTGTTCTTGGCCAAAGAATCTGCTGGTAACACCCCGCGCCAATTGGTGCAGGGATAAATGACCGATCCGCGCCCGATGATACTGCCGGGGTTGAGAACCGAGTTGCAGCCGATATCGGTGTGGTCGCCCAGTAATGCCCCGAACTTCCGGAGGCCGCTATCCAGGGTTTTTCCATGGTCTGGGACCATCACATTTCCCGCCATTAATTTGACGTTCGAAATCTTCACGCCTGCGCCGAGGTGGGCTTTGTAACCAAGGATGGAATCCCCCACATAGCTGAAATGGGGCACTGTGCAGCCATTGAACAGGAGGGAATGTTTTAATTCACACGCGTTGCCGATGATTGATCCGTCGCCCACGATGACATGCTCGCGGATATAGGCGTTATGGCGGATCTCGCAGTTGCGTCCGATGATGGCGGGGCCTTTGATCATCACGCCATCCTCAATCACGGTGCCTTCGCCGATGATTACTTTCGGCCCGATTGATACGCGGTTGGGATCGTATCCATGCGGAGTGGAGCTGATGTGGCTTTCCACATAGGCGCGTAGTTTTTTCAAGGCGTCCCAGGCAAATTCGCAATCATCAAACAGGGCGGCATGGGAAGTCTGGCTCAGGTCAAACAGATCAGATGGCTTGAACATGTCAAAAATCGTCCTGATTCGAGGGCGTGCCGACAAGAAAAATCGAACGCGGCGGTCGTTTAATATTTGAGCCAATTTTCAGCGTGGGTTGAAAGGCATCGCAAGTCCTTACTTTTTTCGTGCAGAATGGCGTGGTTTTGTTAACTTTACTGACACGATTAAATAATGACTACGCCTTCTTCAAATACTCCCTCTGAAACATCGCAACCGGAATCCGTCGCACCTGCAGCGCCCCTGGATTTTATTCGCGAAATGGTCGCTGCCGACAACGTGAGCGGCAAACACGGCGGCAAGGTGGTGACACGCTTTCCGCCGGAACCCAATGGTTACCTGCACATCGGCCATGCCAAATCGATTTGCTTGAATTTCGGCATTGCCGGGGAAAATGCCGGCGGAGTGTGTCATCTTCGGTTTGACGACACCAACCCGACCCGTGAGGATGTGGAATACGTCGATTCCATTCAGGAGGACGTGCGATGGCTTGGGTTTGATTGGGGCCAGAACAAATTTTTCGCATCGGATTATTTTGAAAAGCTTTACGGTTTCGCGGTGGACTTGATCAAATTGGGAAAGGCCTATGTTTGTGATCTGACTCCGGACGAAATGATCCAATTCCGCGGTTCCCCGACCGTTCCGGGCAAGGAAAGTCCGTTCTGCAGCCGCAGCGTTGGGGAAAATCTTGATTTATTCGCACGCATGCGGGCTGGAGAATTCACTG
>Ga0214192_1002177_pt1 | contig 10333 bp, 9 predicted proteins | sample TroBogEpilimnion_44_FD_153030 | JGI IMG/M metagenome (GOLD analysis project Ga0214192, IMG submission 153030) | Freshwater microbial communities from Trout Bog Lake, WI - 29JUL2008 epilimnion | ecosystem: Environmental > Aquatic > Freshwater > Lake > Epilimnion/Euphotic zone | place: Trout Bog... | reverse complement strand
GCTCATCTCGCTGCATTGACCGCCCAGAAAATCACAGGCGGCCAGCACTTGCTGCAGATATTGTTCGCGGGTCACATTGCCGATGCACGGTGCGGTGCAGAATTTCAAGTTGCCGTAGAGACAATGTTTGTAATCTTTTTCATCCGGTGTGAGCGGACGGCAACCGCGCAGGTGGAATTGTTTCCGGATCATCGCCAGGGTGTTGCGAATGGCCGAGCTGTGGGCGAAGGGCCCGAAATACCGTGCGCCATCCTCCTGCTTAAACCGGGTCAGGGTGAATCGCGGTATCGGATCGTTGAGGTTAATCTTGAGCAGCAGGAACCGTTTGTCGTCGCGAAAACTGATGTTGTAGCGCGGATGAAATTCCTTGATCAACTTGCCTTCCAGCAGGAGCGATTCCGGTTCGCTGCGAACGACATGGATGTCCAGGTCATGAATAGCCTCGACGAGGGCCTTGAATTTCAAATCCCATCCGAAGCGGCGGGAGGGCTGGAAATACTGGCTGACGCGACGCTTCAAATCGCGCGCCTTGCCGACGTAAATGACCGTGCCGAAACGATCCTTCATCAGGTAAATGCCGGGTTTATGGGGCATTTCCTGCAATTTCTTGCGGATGATTTCAGGCGTTTCCACAAACGCACTTTAACCGCGTCCGGGCCACACGCAAAAAACTATTTTCAACGGACCTGGGTCGCGAGGAAATCGTCGAACTGAATCGGCGTGTTCGAAAACGGGCTGGCCCAGATGGAGGGACGTCCGGGCGAGAACTCCTTGTCTTCGATCCATGTGACCGTGCTCTGCTCAGGCTCCTTTTGTCCGTCAAGCCACACTTTGCCTTCCACCTTGAATTGATCACCCGACTTGGTGACCTGGATTTTCAGGAACGTCCATTGACCGGATTTCCATTCAAACGGTGCGTTGGTCACCGCGATGTCGCCATGATAAATCTCCACCGCCGCCTTGGCCGGGGAGATTTGGACGCGATAGCTTCCCTGATTTCCCAAACCCACTGCCAGCGTGGGATAGCGGCGTCCTTTCTTGGTTCCGTTAAAACGGGCGCTGACCGTCAGCGCACCTTCGGCGGGATTCAATGTGGGGCCAAACAACAAGCCGAAGCTGTCCAAAGGTTCCCCGGGAAGTTCCAGCATCTTGTTGCCGGCATCCTCCTTGATGGCGAATTCACCGGCGATCACCAGGAAATCCCCGGGCACGGGTCCAACCGCATTGGTCTCGAAATTGTTCTGATACACCGTCTTGGCTTCAGCCGCCTGAAGGGAACCGCCGTGAAAACACGAAGCAACGGCGAGAAGGGCGATTAGAGAAACCCAGCGAAGGCCTTTCATGCCAAATCCAGTCTGCGGCGAAACAAAGAAAATCGATTTCATGCTCATGATGATGCAAAGACGAATCAAACCAGGCAATCCTTCAAATTGGGACATAAAAATTAACAGCCCTTATAATCACGCGGGTCCGTTATAATTGACCCGAGCAGGTAATTGGCCCACAATAATTAAGAATTCATCCTACTATGAAAATTCTCCACCTTCCCTTCGCCGTTTCATCTCTCCTGCTCGCCGCCGCTCCCTCGCTCCTGGCAGCGGAAACTCCTCCCGTGCCCTCCTGGCACGCCCAAACACTGCCACAAGCCGTTGGCAATGTCCTGCTCTTCGCCGCCATCGGAATCATCACAGCGATTCTTGGCTACAAGCTGTTCGACAAATGCACGCCGGGCCATCTCACGCGGGAAATCCTCGAGAACCGAAACATCGCTGCCGCCATTATTGGAGGAGCAGTGATTCTAGGAGTCTGCATCATCGTAGCCGCTTCGATGATGGGCTAAGACTTTTCCAACGGGTCCAAGGTGAAACGCAGCAAGCAAATCCGGCTGGTCTTGATCGGTGGAATTTCCGCCGGTACGCTTGGCGGTTGCACAGGCAAGCCGTCGGTGAGCACGACGGATGTTTACACCAACAATTATTATGTGCCGGGGGTGGGATATTACCACGCGCCGTTTCGCGCTTTTTACGCCATGCCCTATAATCATTTTGACCCCCAAACTCAGTTGTACTTTTTCGGTGGCCAATGGGGAGCGGGCATGATGGAGAGCATCACCAATGTTTCATCGCCCACCCAGGAGACAGCTCAGTTGGCGGAAGCCCGGCGCACGGACATTTCGCGTGGCGGATTTGGCGGAACCCATGGAGGTTCTCATTACTGGGTGGGCGGTTGAAATGATTTCCAATGAAACGTCACACTTGCAATCCACGCCCTGATTGGCGCGAAAAGGTCGAACGCATCGGCCTCACGTTTCATTCGCATGAGCAGGGTCCTTACTGGGATGAGTCGGCTTGTTACGAACTCACAGCCGCCGAGGTGGATGAATTGGAGAAAGCGGCCAACACCCTGCATTACCTCTGCATCGACGCTGCGGAGGCCGTCATCCAGAACAAATGGTGGTCGCGCCTGGGGATCCCGGAGGCAGCCATCCCGGCCATTTTGCGCTCGTGGGAACGGGATGATTTCAGTCTCTACGGCCGGTTTGACCTGAGCTACGACGGCGTTCATCCGCCCGTGATGCTCGAGTACAACGCAGACACCCCGACCGCACTGGTCGAGGCCTCAGTCGCGCAGTGGTTCTGGCTTCAGGAAACTCAACCCGGCGCGGACCAGTTCAACTCCATCCACGAACGGCTCATTGAGGCATGGCGACGTTGGGCCGGAAAAACCATTCACTTCAGCAGCGTGAAACAACATGCCGAGGATGAAATGACGGTGCTCTACCTCCGCGATTGCTGCGAACAGGCGGGTGTGAAAACCAAATCAGTTTTCATTGATGACATCGGATGGCACGCACCCCAAAAACACTTTGTCGATTTGGAAAACGAAGCCATCCACACCTGTTTCAAGCTGTATCCATGGGAATGGCTGTGGCACGAGGAGTTTGGAGCGCATCTGGCACAGGAAGACCGGGTGCAATTCATCGAGCCCGCATGGAAAATGTTGTTGAGCACCAAGGGCCTGTTGCCGGTGTTGTGGGAACTTTTTCCGGGACATCCAAACTTGCTGCCAGCTTATCATGAAGCCGGGCCGTTGGGCGAACGTTACATTCGCAAACCCAAACTGAGCCGAGAGGGTAGTAATGTCTCGTGGTTCGAAGGCGGCACTGTGGTGGAGGAGAACGGCGGCGATTACGGCGCGGAAGGTTTTATTTATCAAGCCGCCGCCAGCCTGCCCGAGTTCGATGGAAACCATCCCATCTTCGGCGTGTGGATCATTGATCACGAAGCGGGCGGGCTCGGCATCCGCGAGGACAGACGCCGAATTACAGGCAACCTCAGCCGGTTTGTACCTCATTATTTTTCCTGAACCATGAGTCTCATCAACCCGACCCAACTTCGCATCGGCGCCACTGGAACCATTGATGGGGTTGAATACCGCGTCATGGGACGTCTGGTGATGAGTGTGTTTGACGGGGGTGACAATTACTATTGGAACGAGTTTAACCTGGAGGCAACCTACGGAGGCGTCGCCACGCTGGTTTACGAAGAAACCCAACGCGGCGGTGAATGGCGTTTCTTCATCCTGTTTGATCCGGAGATGCCTCTTTCCATTGCCGATGCCCGTGCATTGCGTTTGGGCGATCGGTTGAATCTCGATGGAACGGAAGTGCGCATCAATTTCAAGGGTCGGTCATGTGTGCGTCGAACCGAAGGAAAGGTGCCCCAGGGGGAGGTCTGCGGCGCGATGGAAGAGTATTTGAACGCCGTGGCGGGCGACAAAATGGTGGTCTTGAGTTGGGTCGGCAAACGCATGGAATGTTATCACGGTTACACCTTCGCCCGGGGAGTGGCGGAACAACTTTTTAGAATTCCCATCGCGCCACCCAGTGATTACGCGAAGTCCCTCTATTCCAGCGGCAGCTATTTGACGATGCAGAATTTTCTTTTTATCTGCATCGCACTGTTCGGGCTCCTTCTCTTCATGCCCACTTGCAATCGATTGGTTTCGCGTCCGCATGAAGTGAAGGTTTTTTCCTCGCAACCGTCGCTCCTGAAAATGGGCAGCGCGGGCAATTTGAATGGTAGAAATTACCACATCACCGCCCACAATTTGGTCGAGATCGCCGAAACCGGTTGGCGTTGGGAGCGGCACGAATACCCACTCACGGACGATGACGGTCATAGTGCATTGCTGGTCGCTGGCGAAAAACCCGGTTCGAAACGCTGGTGGTTATTTACCATTGCGGATCCCAGTCTCCCGATGACGCCGGAACAAGCCGGGAACGTTTTGCTGGGCCAATCCGTCACTGCGGACAACCTGAACATCAAAGTGCAGGACTTGTTTATTTCCACCGAACGTCCGGCGGGGGATTCACCGTCGCCGGATTGGGTCGATTTAAATTCAACGACCCATTATGGTTTTGCAGGCAGTTCCGGGGGCGAGATGGTGATGGCGCGCTGGAATAAACATGGAATTTCCATTTATCGAGGCACCCAGCTTTCCACCAGGGACGTGATGGACCGGTTTAAACAGTGATGGTTAAGCACTTTCGTTCGAGTGAAGCATGTTGCCTTGGCAATTGCCCCCATCTCGGCGATACTTATACCCATGACGTTTGTGGATGAATTGAATGCGCTGCCTATGGCGCGACTTCTGGAGACTTCGCTTTCCTCGACCGAACAGCAGGTGCGTTCGGCTCTGGGCAGCGAACGGCGTGCCCTCGAGGATTTTGCCGCCCTGATCTCACCGTCCGCCGGGTCCATGCTGGAAACCCTGGCCTTGCGCTCGCAGCAACTCACCCGTCAACGCTTCGGCAAAACCATCCGACTCTTTGCCCCGCTCTACCTTTCCAACGAATGTATCAATAATTGCAAATATTGCGGTTTCTCCCGCGATAACGCCATTCTCCGGGTGACACTATCCGTCGAGGAAACTCTTAAGGAAGCCCGCGCGCTCGCTGAGAAGGGGTTCCGAAACATTTTGCTGGTGGCGGGCGAACATCCCAAATTTGTCTCCAGTGGTTACATGGCCGAATGTGTTGCCGCGTTGCATCAGGAAATCCCGAGCATATCGCTGGAGGTCGGGCCAATGGAAACGGACGAATACATCCCACTGGTTAAGGCGGGAGCCGACGGCCTGGTGGTATATCAGGAAACCTATGATCGCACGGTGTATGAAACCATGCACACCGCCGGACCCAAGCGCAATTTTGACTGGCGCCTGGAAACCCCCGAGCGCGCCTATGCGGCGGGGTTTCGCAGACTCGGCATCGGGGCCTTGTTCGGCCTGGCGGACTGGCGTGTGGAAGCGCTCTCCGTGGCCGCGCATGCCCAATATCTTTTCCGTCATTGCTGGAAATCCCAGATCACCCTTTCCCTCCCGCGACTGCGTCCCTGCGCCGGGGAATTCGAGCCTCTGACTCATTTGAACGATCGTGAACTGGCTCAGTTGATTTGCGCCTTCCGAATCCTTTTGCCGGATGCCGGGATTGTTCTTTCCACACGCGAACCCGCCGCACTTCGCAACGGTTTGATTCCGCTGGGCGTCACCATGATCAGCGCAGGCAGCCACACGGAGCCGGGCGGTTACACCGGAGCGGGTCGCGACAAAATTCATCATACGGAGAAGGGGCGGATCAAAGAGCTGGCAGCAGGTTCCAGTGAATGGGCCGCCATCGCCAATCGCGCCACCAACGCCACCGGCCAGTTCGACATCGCCGACGAACGTTCCGCAGAGGAAATGGCTGAGCTGATTCGTCAACTGGGTTATGAACCTGTTTGGAAGGATTGGGATGCCGCATTGCTCGCATAGGAACCTGATCTCCCACCCAAACCGCCATGTCCGAAAACCCATTCATCACAGCCAACGGGCAACCGATCGAAACCCGGACTCCCTGCTCGATCGAGGAATTCCTGGTTCGACAAAATTTACTCCCACGCAGTGTGGTGGTGGAACACAACGGCGAAGCGGTGGCACCCTCGGAATTTTCCAGCAGACTGGTAAAGTCAGGTGATAAGTTGGAAATCGTCAAAATCGTTGCTGGCGGCTAGTGCGTTCGAGAACATGAGTTTTGATCGCATCGCGCCTTTCTATCGATCGATCGAAGCTATCGCTGCCGGGAATCAACTTCAAGAGTGTCGCCTCGCGCATTTATCCGGGGTCGATGCCGCACGAAACATTCTCATTCTCGGCGAAGGCAACGGGCGTTTCCTCACCGAGTGCCGTCGCAGCTTGCCGAAGGGACAGATCACCTGCATCGATTCCAGCGCGAAAATGCTGGAACTGGCGCGTCGACGGATGAAAAACTCCGGGCAGGATCCTGGCTCCATTCAGTTCATCCATGCGAATGCCTTGGAATGGCGTCCTGCCGGTCCGGTCTACGACCTGATTGTAACCCACTTTTTCCTCGATTGCTTTCCCATTAAGCCGCTGGAAACCCTGATCCGTAAACTGAGTGAGGCTGCGACTCCTCAAGCTGAGTGGCTGGTGACGGATTTTGCGATGCCTCAGTCAGGATTACGACGTCTGCGGGCCCGAATCATCCACGGACTGCTTTACCGTTTTTTTGGGATCGTATCGAATCTCCCTGCACGCACACTGACCCCGCCCGATGACTTCCTCAACGCCCACGGCTTTCATCTCCGAGATCGAATCACGCGGAGCTGGGGGCTGCTCCATTCCGACCTTTGGAAACGCGGAAGCGTTGGCCCGTAAAAACAAAAAAACAGGGCGGACTTTCGTCCGCCCTGTTCCCTAAAGAAAGGCCTGGGAGGGAAGGCCGGCGTCTTTTGACGAGGCCTTCACTCAGGCTGAGATTTTATTAGTGCAACCGGAAGTAGAGGGCATCTGAACCGATCGGAAGGGTGACGGTGTTCAGTGTGCCGACGACTGTGGGAGTGACTCCGACGTCAGACCAAACGGTGGGACTCACGCTCGGGGAGCTCTGCAGGGTTCCGGAGAACCATGTGGGCCAGCTGATGATCACGTTGCTTCCGGAGCGGGTGATGGTCGGGAAGGTCGCGCTCTGCTGGGCGGAAACCTTGAGGTTGTCGATGGCCAGTTCCTGGGAACCACCGGAGGCGTAGCTGGACTGCCAGACGAGCCAGAGGGCGGCGTTGTTGGACCAGCCATTGGCGATGGGCAACACACTTGCGCTCAGCGGGAGCTGGTTCGCGGGCAGTGTGCCGTTCAGAATCGTGGTGACGTTCGTGGGGAAGGAAACGGTCATCGAAGGAACGGCGTTGAGGGTCAACGCATTGATGTCGAACACCGAGTTGGTTCCGGCAGCGTCCGTGGCGTAATTGAACACCAGCGATTGGGCGTTGCCGTTATTGCGCCAGAGCTCACCCGTGAAACCAACGTTGAGGTAGTTCAAGGTGGAACCGGTCTTGTTGATCAGTTTCACGCCGAAAGCAACTGTGCCAGTCTTGGTGCTGGTGATCAGGCCCAACGCACGGTTGGTGACACCCATGAGGGAAGAGCCATCACCTTGATAGTTCAAGCCGAGGTCGATGATTCCGCCGGCGGTCTGGTCGCCGTAAGTGGCACCGAACTGCATCAGGCTGGCTGCATAACCATACCATCCGGACAATGCGTTGCTCAATCCCAGACCGCCGATGGCACCCTGACCCAGAACCGGGTAGGAGAAGTCAAAGATGTTGGGGAGGCTGTACTTGATGGACACCGCATTGGAGGCACCGTCAGCATTGAGAACGGCGATGGCCAAAGGTTCGGAGTTGACCTGAGCGGGGTTGGCAGCATCAGAGCTACCGCCAGCGTTGATGGGGAGGGAGTCAAAGGTTTGAACATAGTTCGAGCCTGCGAAGGAATAATTCACCACGCCAGGGGCGGGGCGGGCAATCACGCTAAAGGTGGCGATGGAGCTGGTGATAGATCCGGAACCGTTGGCAGCCACCACGAAGTAGTTCGAGGTATCCGCAAAACCGGCAGCATTGAAGTTCAAGGAGGAAGTGCCGGAACCGGACACATCACCCGCACCCGTGGTGCCATCGACGACGGCAACCGCGTTGGAAATGACGGTGCTGGATTTGCTGGTGTACCACTTATAGGTGGTGTTCAAACCGTAGACAGAAACTGAGAGGGAGGCAAACCCGTTGGTGAAGGTGGAGGTGGAGACCGGGGTGGCGATGAACACAGGGGCAGCCAGCACCAGGTTAACGTTGGCAGCAGTGTTGCTAAACGTTCCACCCGCGTTGTTCACAACCAGAGTATAAGCACCGGCCTCTGCAGTGAGGGCGTTGGAGATGGTCAAAGTGGAAGTCGCGGTTCCAGCGTAACTGGCACCATCCGCAGAAACGGCAGCACCGTCGGCGAGAGCTGAACCGCCGAAATACCATTGATAGGTCTTGGGATCGGTTCCGGAAGCGGTCACCGGGATGCTGACAATGGATCCCAGGAAGTTTGTGACATTCACAGCGGTCAAGGTGGGAGCCACCGCGCTGCTGTTCACAGTTAGAGCAGCCACGGAGCTGGTCACTGCGCCATAGATGTTGGAGACCACGCAGCTGATGCTTGCGCTGGAGGAGACCCCCGTGAGAGGGAGGGTGGCGGCAGTGGCGCCGTCGATGGCCACGCCATTGCTCAACCATTGATAACCGATCGTGTAAGCCGAATTGGCGGCGACAGAAAAGCTCACGTTGTCACCGGTCACAGCAGACCAACTTGCAGGGTTGCTGGTGATGCGGGGGCGGACGTCAGGTGTGAAGGTAACGGACTTGAACACCACGTTGGTGATCATATTCGTGCCCTGTCCATATTTGGGAGGAGCCACGAGGGTGGTAATGATCGAAGTGTTGGTCAAGTTGGCACCGCTGGTGACGAGGTTGGTGTCATTGATTTTGATCACGCGGTTGCCGTAGAGGGTGTCGTCTTCAGTCGTTGCGTAGATGACAGGATTCGCGCCAGTCCAATCCACGGCCACGCAGAATATGCCAGCCGAGACGGTATTGACGGGGGTGGCAGCGAGGATACCGTTGGTCAAGCTGCTGTAACCTGGGACATAGATGTTATAGGCCAGTTTCCAGGAGCTGCCGGTGTTGATATATTTCTGAACACCCAGCTTGCTGTCAGCCACATAGCAGACGTTGCCAGCGGGATTCATGTCGAATCCCTGCACATTCTGATAGGCGCTGTTCGCAGGAATGATCAGGTTCAAATAGCTCAAGCCGACAGGATAAGCCACGGGTTGATTGAAAAAGTTCTTAAAGCCATAGATACCAGCAGGATACAGGTTGGCTGCGCCGGTGGCGATATCGCCCGACTTCACGCTGGCGAGAACTTGATTGTTCTGGATGCGGACGAATGAAGTGGCGTTGATGTTCTGGAATACATCAGGTCCTTCCTGGGTGGCATAGTTATAATACAAGCTGCCGTAGCCGTTACCGCAACCCCAGAAACCGTTGGTACCATCGGTGACCACACCACGGGGGTTGGTTTTTCCAGTGGCTGTTCCATACCAGGAGGGACCGTTGTAAATGTTGGTGTAGTTACCAAAGGCATCCACCAAGCCGATACCACGGTTGTAACCGAGGTTGGAAGGGGCCGTCTGGAAACCGGTGGTGAGGGACAAAATGTTACCGGCATAACCGCCGAAAGTCACAGAGCTGCCGTCCGCAGCCAATGCCATACAACCTTCCGTACCCGCATTACCGTTAATCATCAGCGGCCCCTGCGGATTGCCCACATAATATCCATTGGTGGGAACGGCAACCGTCACCGAGGCGTTGCTCAAACTCTGCAAAGCAGTGTTGGGATCGTATTGATCCACGAAAATCTGGGTCTGACGGCAGCCTTGAATGTCATCCGCATTGTAATTGGTGATCACGCCGGAGGAGTTGGTCTGGCAACGGCCTGGTCCGGCAGTGCCGAGGCGCAATACGGCGAGTTTGCCGGGTGTGAACAACAGGTTGGTGCTTTGAGCCTGGCTTTGCTGCGCGACAAGCGACAGCAATCCGGCTGCGAGAAGTAGTCTTTTCATTATGGTTTTAGAGTTAATTTTCTATCTGCTATTGACGAACGTATGTTTCCTCCGAGTGGGTTGTCCCCGGGAAAGGATAGTAATCACCAGTTCTGTTACACAGAGATGTCACAGGGGTGACAAATGTGTTACAACTTGACGTGCAGGCTGAAAGTGGAGGCTTTGAAAAGATTCCCTGTAACACAATTGTAACAAGTGGAAGCCTTGTTCTGGGTCATAAATTTGTTACACAGCCATCCCATGGTGAGCTGAAAGCGGAGCAAAGTTCCTCCGTTTCCTCGTGATTTGAAGGTTTATCGGAAGGAGTGTGTTGGGAGTTTTCCGGATGTTTTGGAT
>Ga0214192_1002176_pt1 | contig 10336 bp, 13 predicted proteins | sample TroBogEpilimnion_44_FD_153030 | JGI IMG/M metagenome (GOLD analysis project Ga0214192, IMG submission 153030) | Freshwater microbial communities from Trout Bog Lake, WI - 29JUL2008 epilimnion | ecosystem: Environmental > Aquatic > Freshwater > Lake > Epilimnion/Euphotic zone | place: Trout Bog... | reverse complement strand
ACAAATTGCCCACTCTGGTGGGCTTTTTCTTGACTTGTTTTTGTTATGATGTTATACTTGTAGTTTACAACCTTTAAGGAATGTCATGTTTGAAAGTATAGAAATCCGCAAAGCTGCAAATGGTTTTATTTTAGTAGTCAACACCGAAGACGAAGCACGAGAATATGTGTATGACACCGAGCGCAAACTCATGCGAGTGATCAAACAACATCTTGGACAAAAAGTAACCGCGGACGATCAAGACTAATAAATATTTGAATGTTAAATTCAACTTTAGAAATCACAACCATGATTGGTTGTCCGTTAAAATGTAATTTTTGTCCACAAGATAGCCTGCGCGATGCTTATGGCAAAAAAGACGAAAAGTACATGAGTTTGGCAACGTTTCAAAAGATCATTGACGAATTGCCCGATCAATATCGTATAGACTTTTCGGGCATGGCCGAGCCCTGGGTCAATCCCGATTGTACCAGTATGTTGCAATACTGTTTTGAAAAAGGCCGTCGTGTGGCAGTTTATACCACACTGTATGATTGGACTCGAGACGATGTTGATCGTGTAGCTGAATTACTGGTTGAATATCCCGACTTGGTGGAAAACTTCAGTGTTCACTTTCCCGACGAATACGGCAACATGCGTGGATGGAAGTACAGTGAAGACTATGAATATGCCTGCCGTGTTATTATACCGGTATTGCAATTGGCTGGAATCAAATTCGAATCAATGACCATGAGCAATCGAGGCGAAGTGCACCAAGATCTAAAACATCTTGGAGTAAGGGGTTGGAATTGGGTCGGGCACGATCGAGCTGGCAGTTTGCCCTTGGACCAAGTCAAAGACAAACCCATCAATATTGCACCAAGACATACTGGGCCCATACGTTGCGGAAAGACTCCGCGATACGATCAAAATGTAGTGTTGCCCAATGGCGATGTTGCATTGTGTTGCATGGACTATGATCTCAAGCACAAACTGGGCAATTTAAACACACAAACCATAGACGAAATACGCAAGGGCGATGTGTTCAAAGCCTTGCTAAAAGAAAATGCACAAACCGGTTTCAGTAACGACAGTTTGTGCAGAACTTGTACTGATGCAGTACCTCAATAAAAACTCTTAATCTTCTCCACGTAGTCACTACATACAGCATAACACGTCAAGACACGTGCATTATCTAGTGACTTATCCACATGCTCGGGCATGACCATAACACTGCGTTGGGTTAACTCCTTGCCGGGAAAAGTCCAAATATAGTTGTGACTGGTTAGCACAAAGTCGTCGTTTTGATGCCAAAAGTATTCTAAATCGGTTTGTGTCAACCAACGTAATGCTGCTAGATTTTTTGCATGGATCCATAGTCCCAGTTTGTCCAACCATTTTCTCTGAATAGGATAATCGGGACCATCGTGTCCCAAAAACCAATCACCATTCACTATCCACAAATCAACTTCACAGTCGTAACCTTCTTTTAATGCTAATTCTATTTGTTCGGGACGGTTTTCTAAATCAGCATTGGGCCCAAGAAACAATCCTCTATGTGCTATAAATTTCATGTTGGTAATCCTATATCCCATGTATCTTGTGCACTGCCTCGTGCACGTCCTTTATATTCGCCCTCATCCCATGCTGGGCCAATTTGTGCTTCCAGCTGCTGATAAGGTATGTTGGCAATTTGATAATAACGCTCCAAACTTTCTTCAGGATGTATAAATTCCTGCGTGGCACTCAAGGTGTCTAAATAATCCCAATAGCCCATGGCACGAGCATATAATGCAGGTGGACCAAAAAAGAAAGTGTCGTTGAAATTTTTGCCATGTGTCATGTGTGTCAGCACACGGTCAGTATTGGCAATGTCAATCAATTGATCGGGCACAGTATCAGTACGCATACGAAACACTAGGTCATATTCTTCGCCGGTTAATTCACTGTATTGTTCATAAAACTTGTAACTTTGAACCATTTGCCACCACATGATCAAGAAGTTGGGACTCCAGTCAGCTATGCGTAATGGCGGCTTGGGCGGTGGATAATGTTCCACACTGTCGGGCAACACCATGGTGACTTTGAAATCACAATAGTCAGGCAAGTTTGCACGTAGATAGGATTCAAACTCGTCATCGGTTTGGCCGTAATCGCTTTGCCATGTGCGTGTAAAGAAGTCGATTTGATCAATGCCTTTCAGTGCACGAACTGTGCGGAACAAGCCTTGATGATTGAATCTCGGAGCCCCGCCTAAACAAAATGCCACCTTCATCACTTGGCCCTTACATATATTGTGTCGCCTTCGTAGGCAAAATTTTCTTTGAATCCATTTTCTAGTTCTTGAAAACCTTGACTTTGTAAAAACTCATCAATTTGTGGCTTTAGACTTTGTCCTTGATAGTAGGCTTTTAGGCCCACTTCGGTAAAGATGACTTGCACATCCTTCAGGGTTTCTACTGCCCCACGAAACACATCCAGTTCGCCACCTTGAGCATCAACCCACAACATGTCTATGGCGCCAATGTTGTTGGTGGCTCGCCAACTGTCCAGTGTGGTTTGTTGTACTTGTATTTCTCTTTGATTCCAAGTCTTGTCAAAAAAGCTGCCGTTGAGCCCGGGAATGAATTTGTATTTGCTACTAGCACCCACATTGTGGTCGCTACCGGTATCATCTACTTCATTGAACGTTATTTCCTCGTTGCTTTCTCCCACTGCAAGATTGTAAACCGAAATTCTGTCTTGGTAAATTTTATCCAGTTGACTCTTGTTGTCCAAACAGATTTGATAGCTGCCGGGCACAGGTTCAAATGCATGTAATTCAGCATTGGGAAATATATAACTCATTTCCATTGTTTGCTCTAAGAATCTGCTGCCAATGTCACATATTCTCTTTATGCCGTCAAATTCAATCTGGTCAAATATCATTACCATTCTATTGGTGGCTGCTGAGTCGTTTTCATCTATTAATGCAGTGGGTGCTGCAAGCAAACGTTCTGCATATGCTTCGTTCATGTGTGTCATTTTGTTTCCTTGTTTGTTAAATATTTGTCGCCTTTGGGCCCGGGGCTTTTGATACAGACTATGTAGCAGTCCTCTAAGAATTCAGGACTAGCAACTTCTAGTGGATCTATAACAAAGATCTCACCCTCATTGATGGTTTCACCGCATATGGTCATTCGTCCCTTGACCAGCAAATTGTACTCGGTGCCCAACTTGTGATAGTGATCGGGCCACTGCTCGCCCTTGGGATGATGCAGGTATCCCACTTCAAACTGTTCGGTCTTTAACAGGCTGGGTTCAAAGTTGCCAATAAACCAACCGCGCCAAAAGTCTTTTAATTTGTACACTTTCATAAATCGTAATCTTCCCAGCTCACTGTGCCAAAGCCTTCATTGGTGACAACATTGACACCAATGGCACGATCTAAATCGTTTCGGTTCAATTTGTCGTTTACTAATACTCTGGCACCACCGCCTACACCCATTACTAGCTGATCCCAGGCTAGGCCAAATTGTCTCAATTGTTGTTCGGTGATCGCTCGTGTGCTTTCTTTGCGGGCAGTTACAAATATGATCTTATGTCCATGACTGTCCCACTCGTTTATCTTTGCCACAACATTGGGCAACACTTCGGCCGGGTTGGCATATACATCACTGATGCTGTGTTGGTGTTTTAACACAGTTCCATCTATGTCAATAAACAGGGTCTTGGGCTTGGCTGTTTTAAATTCTTTCACTTTGCCTATGTATTTGGCCACATCTTCAGGAGTGCCCAAGGGCACATACACATGATCTGCAATGTGATAGGGCAAAACGTCTTGAGGATTTAAATAATTGAATGTTTCGCTGATGTAGCATTCGGGTTTGCCATTGGTTCTAAACCATTCCATCAATTGTTCGGCACTGTAAACAAAATCGGCACCTTGTTGCCAATAGTGAAATCCAATCAAGGCATGATCGCTGACTGCTTGTTTTTCCACTAGATTAGTTATTACACCATTTTCAATTTGGGCAAAACTGTTTTTGGGATCACGACTGTTGTACAACACCAAGGCCGCTGCAGGATTTTTACGTTTGACCCAAGACAAAAATTCACCGGCATCCCAGTTGATGTATTGATCGCAGTTGTATACTACTAGGGGGTCGGTGTTATCGATGTATTCACGTGCCAGTAATACTGTTTCTGTGGCACCTGATGTGACTGTTTCCACACAAATTTCAACACTTTCGGGTCGTAATCGTTTAAGCAGAGCCGACAATTCTGCATTGTATTTGGGATCGTCAAATTCTCGTGTGATAAAGATAAAACGTCCGGGAACGTCAAAACTGTCTACACTGTACTCGATTAGAGTTTTGCCCAATACCTCAATCAAGGGCTTGGGCTCAAGGATACCGGCTTTTTGAAATCTACTGCCAAGTCCGGCCATGGGGATTACAATATTCATTACCATACAAAATTTTCGGTGTAGTAGTCAACAATTTTTGCCAGCTCTTGATCAAAGTTGGCACGAGGTTGCCAGCCCAGTGATTTCAATTTGGCATCGTCAATGGCATAACGCACATCCTGCCCCGGGCGAGTCATGTAGCGCAAATAGGGTTCAATGTTATCGGTGTTGTTGTGTACAAGATTTATTATTTTACTAATAACTGTTCTATTTTGCAACTCGTAGTTGCCCGATATATTAAAAATTTCATTTTTAACTCCAGCATCGATCACTGCAGTCACTGCCCGTGCAGTATCATCCACGTGCAACCAATTGCGTACCGGGGCGCCGTTTTGGTGTAAATCAATTTGTCGCCCAATGCTTAGATACTTGACGGCTTTGGGTATGAGTTTTTCCACATACTGCCCAATACCGTAGTTGTTTGTGGGGCGCACAATGATATAAGGAATCATGTGTGTACGTGCCCAGGCCAAGATCAGCATGTCGGCAGCTGCTTTGGTGGCGCTATAAGGATTACTGGGCTTTAATAAATCTTGCTCGGTGTGTGCGCCCTCCACTATGTCACCATAAACTTCATCGGTACTGAAATGCAACAGTGTGGGCATTTTAAAACTTTGACGTTGGGCAATGAGTTTTAACAAATTGTGAACACCATTGATGTTGCTTTGTAAAAATACATCGCTACTTTCAATACTGTTGTCCACATGTGTTTCTGCAGCAGTATTGATCACATAGTCGCAGTCCAATAGTCGATCTAGGTCGTTGATGTCGGCATGTGTGAATTTAAAGTTCGCGTGTTGTTCAAATTCTTTTAAAAAATTCCAGTTACTGGCATAGGTACCTTTGTCAACTCCAACAACATACCAATCACGTTCCAAACAATGCCTAGTCACTGCGGATCCTATAAATCCCAAACAACCAGTTACATATACAATTTTTTTCATTTATATTTTATCATTCCCATGTCAATGCCTTCAAGGCGCATGTTTAAACTAGCCCACTTGTCGCCATTGCCGGTGTAACTGAGCTCACTGAAATCACCGTATGTGATGTTGTTCCCGCTCAACGAGTGATGACTGCAAAACCGTTTTACAAATTCACTGAGCAAGATCTTTTCAGGGTAAACTAAATTTATGTCTTTGTGTTGGGGGGTGTTGTTGATGTATGCTTCTGCAACTGGCAATAGATCTTCTAAATTCAAGTAGTCAAAGTATTTATCTGTTACAGTGACATGTGCATTAGATAATATCCTAGGCAACAATCGTCTTGGTAATTCGGTGGGATGAAATGTACCAAATATACGCAGTGTGTACCAATTGTCTGTGGTGTAGGCAATACGGCTGGTTACATTTTTACTCATGCCATAGGAATCAGCGGGCATGATGTTGAAGAGATCTTCTTCACGGGCATTCACTATGGGTCGGTGTTGATCAAATTCTGCTCCTGAGGCAAAATGTATGACCCGCCCAAACATGTTGCGCACCGCATACAGATTGGTAAACAAGGCAAAGTTATCTTGTGCTACTTGAATATCGGCAATGACTCTACTGTCAGGGTTGATTGCAGCATTGAATACAACATCAAAAGGATTGTTACTAAAATAATTGCATACTGCTTGGGCATTGGTTAGATCCAATTCATCACGTGTAACACCCGTTACATTGTAATGTGTCTTTAATGAGTTGTAGAGGAATCCACCCACTGTTCCTCGAGCGCCTAGTACTGCTATTCTCATGTTATTCTTTGAAAATGTAGTTGTCCCAGCGTTCTTGATTGTCTACTATGTAGTCGGGATGTGTGTCGCGGGCAACGGGCACAATTTTTATATCAAACTCGTTGATTAATATTTGTATAGCTTCTTGGGGAGTAGATGCATCCATGCGTCTTGCCCCATTCAAGCCTTTGCCTGGATCAGTGGCATGCGCCCAGCTTTTCATTTTTTCCAAAACACGCTCACCGTCAGTAGAGTCATGGTAACTAAAATGCCAACCGGCATTGTCAATTGGCGGATGTGTAATTAAATCAACATTACGTGCCAATGATGGAAAAACTTTTTTATGGTTGCCGTATGTTGTTATAATGGGCTGAATTTCATTACGTCTAGATAACAAATTAAATTTATAAATGTACAGATCGAGCCCAAATCTAAACATTGGGCGTATATCTTGAGCAGTGACACGTCCCGATGCATCAGTTACAGTATACCGATCGTTACCACTAAATCTGGCACGTGCACGTTCAAATGCTTCTTTGCTGATCATTTCATCAGGCGGGCTTAGATAAACCAAATCTTCATCTTGTGCACCAATTTCTTTAAGCACTTTGAAACAGTAGTTTCCTTGAAAATTGTCCCGAATCCATTCGGATTTGTAGTCATGTATGCGAGCATCTAGTTCATCGTAATACTCGGGAAATTCTTTAATGGCTTCATCAAAACTTGCAAAACTTCTATACTCAATTTTACTGGCCCAGGGTCGAAATCTTTCATGATCAAAGTTCAATGGTTTTTTAATACCAGTGTGCGTTTCCCCGGCTTCGACCACAATGAATTTGTCTACAAAGTTCCAATGTTGATTTAACCGTATTTCGTAAATGTCGTTTTCATTAAAAAACAAACTGCAATCATAAACTTTCATGCTCAATCCTTTATTTTAATAATCATTTCTTGCTCTAACTCGTCATCGCTGAGAAACGGAGTCATGTCGTGCAGGCCAGCTTGTTGACCATTCTTTAGTGCTTGTGCAGGCAGTATTTCTTGCTCACGTACACTGACACATTCAATAATCATGGGACCTTCAACGGCCAATAATTCAGGAAAAGTCTTTAAATCTTCCAAGGTGGACAGGCGTGCAAAACCCAAACCAAATGTGCGAGCAACTTCACCAAAGTCAGGGAACCATAATCCAGTGTCATCACTGGTACCGTAAACACGACCTTGAAAATATTTTGTTTGAGTATTCTTAATACTTAGATACCCACCATTGTTTAGAACTACAAATTTAACATTGCTGTTGTTTTGTTTTGCTGTTGCCAACTCTTGTATGTTGCTCATAAAACTACCATCACCAATTATGGCAATAACCCTAGCATTGGTATTAAAAGCAATGCCAATAGCAACCGGAAGACTCCAGCCCATGTCGGCTTGCGAATGACTCCAAATAAGTTTCTGCCCTTCTTTGATGTCAAGAGTAACCGGACCAGTGTAGTAAATGCTACCGGCATCACCAACAAATATATCTGTAGGGCCGCTGTATTGATTCATTGCATCCATGATGGCATAAATGTTTAATCCATCGCGGTCGCTGACATGTTCAGCTTGAATCTTTGGCCATTTATTTTTCCAACTTTGGCATCTGGATATCCATTCTGCTCTATTCATAACATGGCTCCAAAGAATTTTTTAAGGTCTATGTTGATTTTTTGATCGATTTTGACGATGTCTTTTTGCAATTCACTTGCATCTACGTCAACTACAATTTTGTAACTGGCAGGGCTGAACTGCCCGGGATTGTAACCAATAACACTACCGCCTAGGCTACTGCCCAATACTAACAGTAAGTCGGCATTGGTCATTGCAAAGTTTCCAGCACGGCTTCCCTTGATGCCCACAGCACCAATGCTGAGTGGATGGTTAGAAGGAGTATAATCTCTACCTCCAAATGTGCTGACAAATGGCAACTGATATTTCTCAATAAACTCAACAAACTCATCAACAGTGTTGCTTTGTCGTATACCATACCCGGCCAACACCACAGGACGTTCAGCCAGCTGAAGAGTGGTGTCAAGTTTGTGATAGTCTATGGAATTCTTTAAAGATTCAAAAGGGCCAGTGTACTCTCTATAAGTCTCGGGCATGACAGCAGTTTGAATGTTGCCAGGGATGTCAACCCAAACCGGACCCGGACGTCCAGTTTGTGCAGCGTGTAATGCATACTGTATGGCCAAGGGCACATCTTCGGGCCGGGTAACAAACTCGGCGTACTTGGTGATGGTGCGGTAAGTGTCAACCACATGATGTTCTTGTATACCGTACTTGCGTATATTGATACCTTTTTGTCGGTTAATGTGCCCCGAACAAGTGTCCAGCCTCACATTGCCACTCAAAAACAATACTGGAATACTGTCTTGCCAAGCATTTAACACACTAGTTGCACAGTTGGTTCCGGCACATCCGGTGGTGGGATTGACCACTGCCACACGTCTAGTCAGTTTGGCTTCACCAATTGCGGCATGTGCAGCACCCTGCTCGTGATGAAAACAACGATATTGAATCTTGCCCTGCTTGATGAATCCATCATTGAGGCCAGCAGCTCCTCCGCCCATGATGCCATAAACATTTTGGACACCTTGTGCCCACAGGTACTCGGCTATCCAGTCACATACTCTCATACAAATAGTCCCATAAAACTGTCAACCTTTTCGCCGATATAGGCAATTTGCTCGGGGGTAATAACCGGGCTAGTGCCATGAAAGTAAGTGTGCGTCATGGTGTGTGTGGCATTGGGGAAATTGTTCTTGGCCAGCTCGGGATCCATCAAGTGACTGTATGCCGGTTGTAGCATGATGTTGCCGGCAAAGTACGGACGAGTTTGAATTAGATTTTCTTCCAAGTAGTCCACAATGTCAGTGCGTTTGAACGGTGCATCCTGGCGTATAGTTAATGGGAAGGCGAACCAACTGGGATCTGCCCCCTCTTGTGCACGTGGTAGATGAAAGTACTGTTCATATCGTTCGTATATGGCAAATAAAAGAGCATAGTTTCGTTTACGCAGTCGATGAATCTCAGGCAACTTTTCCAGTTGCTCTAGTCCCATGGCACATTGTAATTCAATTGGCTTCATGTTATAGCCAATCTCGTCATATACATACTTGTGATCAAATACCTCATCGGGTAACGTAGGGATCCAATTGTTAAAGCGACATCCACAAGTGCCACATTTTAATTTATTGGCTTCTAGTCCAATACAGTAACATCCGCGCCCCCACTCTCTAAAACTGCGTAGTATAACATCGGTCATGACATCGTCTGTGGCCACATATCCACCTTCGCCCATGGTCATGTGATGTGCAGGATAAAAACTGCAACTGCTCATCAAACCAAAACTGCCCAGTGGGCGTCCGCGATAAGTACTGCCCAATGCATCGCAACAGTCTTCTAACAATATTAAGTTGTAGTCCTGAACCAATTGCATTAGTCGATCCATGTCTGGACAGTTGCCCAACACATGTGCAAATGTGATAACACGAATATCAGGTTGTTCTTGTAACACACGTTCAACTTGATCCAAGTCCAAGTTAAGTGTCGCCAGTTCAATGTCCACAAACACTGGCGTAAATCCCACTTGTAGAGTGGGATTCAACGTAGTAGGAAATCCCGCAATGGGCATGAGCACTTTGGTGCCTGCAGGCAAGTTGTAGCCACGTTTACTAGTTAGTGCATTCATCATCAACAAGTTACTGCTACTACCGCTATTGGTTACAATACCACGTGATTTACCAAATTGTTTGGGAAACTCACGCTCAAAACGTTGTCCGGCATCGCCCATCACCAACCAGCCCTTGAGTAAACTTTCTACTCCGGCTACAAACTCACGTTCGTCATAGTATGCTCCGGCATAGTTTACAAAGTCTTGGCCTGCGACCCAAGTCTTTGCTGCTTGTTTTTGTTTAACGTATTCTTGTACTAGATCTAATATTTCTTTCATCTTTTTCTTTTCAAGTTCATGTATGCTGGGCCCACTGTGTTGATGTAGTCTGGAAACTGTTCTCTAAGCTCGTCAACTGTGGCCGGCTTGTAAATTCTGATATTGGGAAGACTGGCCAGTACTGCCTCGTCGTCGTGGGCCCAATGACTGATGCCGTCGTGTTCGTAGTCTTGGTCCCGACCACTACCTACCAGTTTAACATTGG
>Ga0214192_1002173_pt1 | contig 10351 bp, 8 predicted proteins | sample TroBogEpilimnion_44_FD_153030 | JGI IMG/M metagenome (GOLD analysis project Ga0214192, IMG submission 153030) | Freshwater microbial communities from Trout Bog Lake, WI - 29JUL2008 epilimnion | ecosystem: Environmental > Aquatic > Freshwater > Lake > Epilimnion/Euphotic zone | place: Trout Bog... | reverse complement strand
CCAATGTGTTAACTAAATTATCACTCTTTTTTTCTTTTGAAAGTGGACTTCTCTTCTGGCGCAGGGGTGGACTAGTATGCTTGGCGCAGATTCTTTTTTAGTGGACTAGTATGCTTGGCGCACAACAGCTGGTGCGACATATACAGCTAATAGGGCGGAATATGTTTATTTTTCGGTTCCCTACAGATTTGAAGAAAATTCTTTATTTACGCTAAGCGATAGTAATAAGACCCTAGAATTTAAATCTATTTCTGGATTTCTTGCTCAAGTTAGACTGCAAAATTATATTTTAGGTGTTACCGAGGGATTCATATATGCAGACCCGCAAATAAACCTTTTCATAGCTGATCAGACAACTCAAGATATAGTTAAGAAATACACAAATGATGTAGAGGCGCTGAATGCTCTAATGAAGGGAGAAATAGATGGATTTATTTCTGATCGAGTTGTAGGAGCAGCGGCTATCTTAAATAACAAAACAAATAGTGCTGTTAAGGAAGTTCAGCTTAACATAAAAACCCCAATTCATTTGATGTTTAGTAAAAAAACAGTGCCTCTTGAGCTGGTAGATAAATTTAATCAAGAAATAAAGAATTTTAGCATTAGTGATGAATTTAAAAGTATAGCCAAGACCTATCTTTATCCTGTAATGCTTCTTCAAACTATAGATTCCCAGTGGTTTTACTTTATTGGCGTAATAGGCACGCTGGCATTTGCTATATCTGGTATTGCTATTGCGGCTAAAGATAATGCCACTTTATTTGGTACATTTTTGTTTGCAATGCTTCCTTCAGCGGGAGGAGGCATAATGCGTGATATATTGATTAATAGAGATGAAGTGGGAATATTTCTCACCCCGTCATATATGTATTACATCATCATAGTGGTGCTTGTTGGATTTTTTGCCATAAGGCTTCTTGAGTATTATAACAAAAAGGCAAATGAGGATGATCAGATAACTCGTTTTTGGGATAATATTCTTGTGCTTGGTGATGCTTTAGGTCAGGCTGCTTTTATTGTTACAGGTGTTTGTATTGTAATTATGGCCAGAATTGAACCAATAGAATTGTGGGGGCCGTTCTTTGCTTTTTTAACAGCAAATGGTGGGGGTATACTAAGAGATTTACTACGCAAAGAGCATCACATCATTTGTTTAAGCGGGGCAATCAATGCGGAGGTTTCAATCATTTGGGGTTTAATATTCAGTGTATATCTTGACATTAATTCCCATAATCCAGATCCTACTGCCATTAGAAATGTTGTAATTATAGTAGCCATAGGTGCATTTGTTACTAGAGTAGCAGCATATTATCTAAAATTACCTAATCTAAAATTTAGAGGGGAATTAGAAACAAAAAAAATCCTAGAAGTTCCGGGAGAAAAGAGCTAAAGTTACTAATTAAATTCAAGAGAGGAACAGGGGGGCGTCACAAAACCAAGTTTAGGATGCTCCCCTTTTACTTTTTTTACTATATCTATTCACTTCCATGAATCAGCGGCGTGAACGGATAAAAAGCCCCTAGCCTTAGTTGCTAAGCATGTGCTAAGAGCTTTAAAGCTCTTATAGGAATTTATAGAGTCTCCACTTCCTCAGCTACAGCACCCAATTGATGAATATCGAATCCGTTAGCACCATTAGCCATTTCTGCTCCGTTAGCACCAACTAATACTACTCCATTAGCACCATTAGCCATTTCTGCTCCGTTAGCACCAACTAATACTACTCCATTAGCACCATTAGCCATTTCTGCTCCGTTAGCACCAACTAATACTACTCCATTAGCACCATTAGCCATTTCTGCTCCGTTAGCACCAACTAATACTACTCCGTTAGCACCATTAGCCATTTCTGCTCCGTTAGCACCAACTAACTCTGCTCCGTTATTATCTTTCATAATTTTTCCTTAAAATAAACATTAATTTACAACTTCCAATACCTCACCCTTATGAAGCATTGGAAAAGTTTACCAAAATTAATTTAATATTGCAAGATATTTAATTTAAAATAACTATTATTAATATTTATCAGCCAAAGGCGGCAAAAAAGAACAAGAGGGCAATCCTAAACTTGGTTTTGTGACGCGCCCCTTTTATCATATCTATTCACTTCCATGAATTACCGGTGGGAATGGATTAAAAAGCTCCTAGCCTTAGACCCGTGCTAAGAGCTTTAAAACTCTTATAGGAATTTTTATAGAGCCTCACTTTCATCAGGTGCGACACCCAATGGATGAATATCGAAATGATCCTCAAAGGATGTAATAGTAGAAGGCGCAATAGCATCTTGAATATTTAATACTACACCATTATTATTTGTAATAATAACCCCAGCTATTCCATTGGTGAAATTCACTGCATATCCTGGTATAATGGTAATTGTTCCTATATTAGCACCACCAAATGTTACTACGTTATCGGGGTTAGTAGCTAATCCTTTTCCTTTATTACCTTTCATAATTTTTCCTTAAAATAAATATTAATTTACAGGCTTGTGTTTCCCTAATATGAAGCCTTAGGAAAGGTTACTAAAATTAATTCAATATTGCAAGTATTTACTTACAATAAGTATTTATTAACCCAAGGAGCGAGGGCGGTAAATTTTCCTGAAGTAAGGTAGTTTAGATTCAATAAGAAAAAATTTAGTTAAGGATTCTAGAGATTTGAAATTTAAAATCCCGTAAGGCAGATACTTTAGCTTTTGTTTCTGCCAAGTCATATATTCACCTGAATAATCAATTTCATGCCACTCTCTGCCTATAATATGTTAGGTATTCTCATCAAAGGCTTTATGATTTTCAAAATTAAATTTTTCAACTAGTAGATATAAATAAGATGTCATTTTTTCTGCTTCTTCTAAAGCAACCCCTCTGGTATGCACCGCTATTAAAAGTTCTAGTGTTGTTTTTGGCAAAATACTTTGCAAATGAAGTAATTCAGGGAGTGGAGTATCAAGCTGTTCTAGAAAGTGAACAAAAGAAGCTGCTTGCTCATTGGTAAGTTTCATTTTAGGGCTAGTTTGTATAACACGTTTTGTCAGTATCGGCTTGAGCATTGACCAGGATGGAGGTAAAGAAAAATGATCTATACAAGCATTGGCTAAGTGAGTAGTTAATAAAGTTGTAATAATAAAACCGAAAATAGAGAGTTTTTTCATGTAGTTGGGTTAGATAAGTCATAGCTTTTCAGCAATAACTAATATGCTTTATTTATAGGATGGCGGGGTGCGTGGTACACGTTGCGAACCTTAAATCAGCATAGACTGAAGATTATTCATATGCCCTTAAAGCCTGATTTATTCTATATTTAAAACAATTTTCTATTACCTAAATTTTTAATAGACACTCTTAACAAAGTTTTAGAATTACATGAACAAGCTCTGGTAATGTGAGCGTTCACGATATAAAAAAGAGTTTGCAGTAGAATTTTATCAGTTGATTTCGTATGTTGATGTATAGACATTAATAAAAAAATCCAAGAGTGGGAAATCTTTTACAATTGTCATAGACCTCACTCTGCTCTAAAAGGTAAAACTCCTTTTGAAGTTCTAAAGTTGAAATTGGCTTCATAATTTGCTATATTTCTTGGTGTCAGTCTATCTTATTCCACACACCCCATTAATCCTGCAATTTTATTGGTAGGTTAACTTTCAATTTTTTAATAAACTCTTCAGCAGATTTATCTTCCATTATCTGTCTGTTGTTTTTGAGTAGAGAGTGTAAATATAAATCTATTATTAAAGACATTGTATTGCTTAAAGCAAAATTAGATCCATGCTTATCTAGGTATTTTCCTACTATTTCTACACATTTTATAAATAAAATATAATCCCATTCTGTATCAATAGAAGATTCTATTCTGGCTGATAAAGTGTATTTCTGAAAAATTTCTTCATTATCTAATAAATCATAAACTGAACATTCAAGAACGTTGCATATTTTAGCTAAGGTATTCAAGGTAGGGTTTTTTGCTTTGCCAATAATTATATCCCTCACTACACCATTTTGTAACTCAGCTATTTTTTCAAGTTTAGCTATAGGTAAGTTCTTATTAACTGCCGCTTGCCTGATTTTTATTCCTAAAGGATTTTCTATTACCTGCGATTTAATTGGTATATACACTTTCAGTTTCTCAACCAACCATTCTGCAGATTTTTCATCCAGCTGGTTATTGTTTTTGGTCAGAGAATATAGATATAAATCTATTATCAGAACAATTATTTTGCCTAAACCGAAACTTAATTCGTATTTATTTAAGTATTTTTCTATTGTCTCTGCGCATTTGGTAAATAGTTCATGTCCCCATTGCATATTAGAGTAAACGTTCGTTCCAATTGGCAAAACATGACTCTGAAAAACTTCTTCCTTGTTTAATAAATCATAAAACGAACATTCAAGAGCTTTGCATATTTTAGTCAATGTACTAACGGTGGGGTTTTTTGACTTGCCAATAATTATATCTCTTACTGTACTGTTTTGTAATCCAGCTATTCTTTCGAGCTTTGCTATCGTTAACTTCTTATTGTTCGCTAACTGTCTGATTCTTACTCCTAGAGGGTCACCCATTATCAATTTTTCATTATTAATAGCTTGAATTACAAGCACTTTATCAAAAAGTTATAAGAAAAACAAATATTAGCTATTGCTATATACAGATATTAGAATATAATAGTATGAATAAGCATTATAACCTATAATACCTTAAACTAAACTGATAATTATGACTAAAAATAACTTAAACCATAGCGCCAAAAAGTATCTTATACAATTGGAGCCAGTTTTTATGACTTTAAGACATATAACAGATGCAAAACTTGCTGTTAATAATACCAAAGATAATACTAATTTAGGTTATTTACAGCTGTTAGAAACAAAACTCCACGAAGCTATGGAACAAGCCAAAGAAGCTGATAAGATAAAAACTGAATTTGTTCAGAATATCCAGCACAGCATTAGAACCCCTTTTAATGGAGTATGGGGATTGGCTAGTATACTTTACGAACAGGAAGCAGATCCACAGAAAAAAGAGTATCTAAGCAATATCACTGAATGCGCCAAAGAGTTACTGGACTATTGTAATGTTTTACTGGATTTTTCTAAATCAGATGCAGGATTACTCCCTGTAATTGCAAAAAAATTTAACCTAAAAGAGGTGATAAATAAAGTGGTGACTAAAACAAAACCAGCTGCCAGGTGTAAAGGCCTAAGACTGGTTATAAGTTTTGAAGAAAATATGCCAGAGACAGTTATTGGTGATGATCACAGGCTACATGAAATATTGATCCACTTGGTTAACAATGCTATCAAATTTACCGACAAGGGCTTTATTAGCTTAACAGTCAAGCCGATACAAAAAAATAAAAATCAGGAAATCATTTTGCAGTTTATTGTGAAAGACTCAGGACTGGGCATCCCTGAAGAAAAACAGCAATATGTGTATGAGCAGTTTGCAAGGTTAATTCCTGCTAATAAAGGCACTTATAAAGGTTTGGGGTTGGGGCTGACCATTGTTAAACAATTTATGCAGGATTTAGGGGGTGAAATTGAGGTCAAAAGCCATTTACGCAAAGGATCAACTTTTACCTGTACTATACCATTTAAAATGACATTGACTAAACATAAACCAAAAGAAAAAAAATATGAAAAATAAGAAATTTAAAATTTTACTAGTTGAGGACAACGAAATAGCGCAAAAAGCAACAGTTTTGGTTCTTGCTTCTAAATTTGAGTGTGAAGTATCAATAGCAAATAGTGGAGAAGAAGCTCTGCAAATGGCTGACGAGAATAAATACGATCTGATTTTGATGGATGTAGGACTGCCTGGCATAGATGGTATTGAAACAACTCTAAAAATCAAACAGTCGCAAAATCCAAATCATAAAATACCTGTTGTTGCAATCACCGCCCATACAGACGCCGCAACCTGCCAACAATGTTTTGATGCTGGTATGGTTGGTTTCCTGGCAAAACCTTTCAGTTATACTGAGATGCAAATTGTGCTGGAACGATTGAAGTTATTCTAACTTTGATATTTCAAGACAAAGTGATACATTTTATTTTCTTTTATCCACGTTAAATATTTGCTATTTCTCGGGACTATTTTTTTTTGGAGAGCTATCCAATAGTTTTGAGTTACTTCACCTTGTAGCGATACTCTTGTGAATCCTTGTGGCCACAATTTAATTAACGCGAGTTGCCAATTAAGAATTGCAAAAAACTCCCGTTTTCACGTCATTGCGAGGCGGCTTTGGCCGCCGTGGTAATCTAGTTTTACTTACATTATCATTATTTCTGGATTGCCACGGGAGCAAAGCCCCTCGCAATGACGGTCAATACTGGCATTTATGGTATTTAATAAAATATTTTAATTGGCAACTCGGGTTAATTAGTAAGGTAATTCTATTATCTTCTTCATAGAAATATATTCTGTACCCTTTGCCAAAGAAAAAGCGTAAAGCTTGAATGACCCTATCAATACCACTACTTCTCAAGGGCGATTTATATTTAACACATGACTTTATTATTGCTAAAATTGTGGTTAAATTAATAATCTATGGTTGCAAGAATATTATTTTTAGCTTAAGTTTTAGCTTATTAACTAAAACTTGAATTAACTTATCTATGTTTTAATACCCTGAGTACAATATTAAATTAATAAGGCTTTTTGCGGAGGATAATAAAGTAGAGTTTTATAAAAAGCTTGGCTTTATAGAAAATGGTACAGTATTTTTCGAGGACGAGCTTTTCATGGATATGGTAACCACAGTGAATAGGTAATTAAACAAATTTTAGCTTTAAAATATGAACTTTAACATAGACATAGCCATTTTCGTTGGGTTTTTAGTCACTAATCTTGTATTGGGGTTATATTCTAGTCGTGGTATCAGGACTATAAAAGAATATGCTATAGGTGATAGGAATTTTAGCACAGCAACTATTGCTGCAACGATTGTAGCTACGTGGGTTAGTGGTGCTACTTTTTCTATCACTACATCTGAAACTTATAGAGAAGGGTTGTATTTTGTTATCCCAGGTTTAGGGGATGCACTTTCTTTCTTCATAATTTCTTATTTTTGCGCTCCTCGCATGGCAGAGTTTTTAGGAAAACTATCAATCGCTGAAGCAATGGGAAGTTTATATGGCAAAAATATAAGGCTGATTACAGCAATATCAGGGATCTTTCCTGCTATAGGAAACGTTGCAGCGCAGTTTACTATTTTGGCTGCTTTATTAAATCACTGGCTTGGAATTCCAGGCATATATGCCATAGCAATCAGCAGTTTTGTAGTAATCACTTATTCTACCTTTGGCGGTATTAAGGCTGTTACTTTCACAGATTTAATTCAATTTTTCACCTTTGGCACTATAATACCAGTGATAGCTTTTATAATTTGGAACCAGTTCAGTGATACTGAAGCTGTATTTAGTACTTTGATGCAAAATCCGTTATTTGATTATAGTGCAGTTATTGACCATAATAACCCTAAGTTTTTGGATACATTATTTCTTTTCCTATTTTTTATGATACCAGGATTTGATTCTGCAATTTTTCAAAGAATATCAATGAGCAGAAATACTTATCAAGTTTCTAAATCCTTTATTATTGCTGGATGCTTTATTATTGTTTGTGATCAAATAATAAATACTTTTATTGGAACTATGCTTGGAGTAAACGATATCCCTGATCTAAGTGCAACCAATGTAGTAGGATATATAATGGATAATTATCTGACTACAGGTTTTAAAGGGCTTTTTGTAATAAGCATTATGGCGATGATAATGTCAACAGCGGACTCATATATTAATTCTTCATCCGTATTATTTGCTTATGACTTTTGTAAGTCTATAGGAATAACACTATCAAAGCAAAAAGAATTGCTACTAGCACGTATTACCTCTTTACTGATTGGGATGACTGCGTTGTTCTTAAGCCTATTTTCAAAAAATCTCTTAGATTTAATGCTATCTACATATAGTTTTTATATGCCAATAGTTTCCGTCCCCTTTTTACTAGCCATTTTTGGTTTTCGAAGTACTTCTAAAGCAGTATTGATAGGAATGGGAGCTGGTTTTGTTACAGTTATTTTATTTAAGCTATTTTCAGATATAAATAGCTTAATGCCAGGTATGATTGCTAATGTAGTGTTCTTTATGGGAAGCCATTATTTATTACACGAACAAGGTGGATGGACTGGAATTATTGATAAAACCCACTTAGAAGAAATTAGACTAGCTAGAAGAAAAAAATGGGAAAGTTATATTTACTGGCTAAAGAGTTTTAGTCTTGTTAGATTCTGTAGACAGAATTATCCCAAAGAGGAAAAGTTCTATGTTTATTTTGGGCTATTTAATATAGTTTCAATATTTTCCTGCCTTTATTCTTTACCAAACGATATATATGTTCAATATCAATCTATTATAAATTATCTGCACTATTCTATATTAACTATATCTACTATTTTTATTACATATCCAATCTGGCTGACTAAATTTAAAAATGAGACTTTTATAGCAATAATATGGAGTATTGCGTTATTTTTCTGTTTAGTTTTTAGTAATAGCTTGTTATTTATTTTCAGTGAATTCAATCAAACTATACTAACCATCATGATGACAAATTTGGTTACTCTAGCAATATTGTTACGTTGGCAGACAGCAATGTTTATGATGTTTATTGGAGTACTGAGTAGTGTCGAATTTTATAAATGGTATAGCGCAACAGATAATCTTAGTCAGGATATCTCTAGTAATTTCAAAATAACTTATGCCTTAATAGCAATTAGTAGCATTCTTATAGCCTTTCTCAAGCCAAAACAAGAGTACTTGGAAGCGACTGAAAAAAAAGTAGGAGTACTTGAAACTGAGGTCACTCACTTAGGACATGAAGTTACCGACTTAAGCCAGCAGGTGACTCACTACAGCGAGCGTGTAGCAGATCAGGCAAAAGAAATAGAAAGATTAGGAGCAACAGCGCAGAAGATATTAAACAATGTAAATCATGAGTTACGCTTGCCAATTGGTAATGTAGTGAATTTTTCCGATATGTTATACGAGGCTTTACAAAAGACAGATAATAAGCTAGTAAAAGAGCTATCCAGGGAGGTATATGACAATTCCAACCGCGTATCTACGATGATCCTTAACATGCTGGATCTTGCAACTCTTGACATAAAAAAAGTAGATCTGAAAAAGACAATGATTAACTTTAGTGAGTTGGTAATGGATCAGGTAAAAACCTATCGGAAGATTTACTTGCGAGATAAAAAGATTGATTTCGAGCTTACCATAGAGCCGGAAATAATGATATCAGTTGATCCTAATTACTTGCGGCAAACTGTGGGCAACTTAGTCATTAATGCAATCAACTTTAGTGAAAAAGGGTTAATTAAGGTTTCTGTAGTGCAAGAAAAGAACATGGTAATATTTACCATCAACGATGAGGGTAAGAGTATTCCCAAACCTGAACTTAGTGACATCTTTACACCATTTAAGATGGGCTCAAACACCGAGTCAAAAGCTGGGGGGCGTGGAGTTGGACTTGCCTTGTGCAAATCTGTAGTTGAAGCACATGGTGGAACGATTAGGGCTCATAGTGATGGTATATGTGGAGCAACATTAAGATTTACCCTTCCCCTGAGTTTGTGATACAATATCAAATTTATGATTGACTCAATCCAAATCATAAAATAGTCTTTTGCATTTGTACAATCTAGTAACCTTTAGATAATTGTCGCCTATAGGCGACTGATTGTCAAGAGTAAATACACTTTAAATATCCTAAGCGGGAATACTGAAATAAAAAGTACTTCCCTTATTTTTATTATTCACAGCTTTCAGTATCCCATTATGATTATTGGATATTTTCTGACAAATAGCCAAGCCAACCCCGTGACCTGGTAGTTTTTTACTCTTTTTACTTCTAAAAAAGGGCTTAAAGATCAATTCTAGCTCCTCTTCTGGAATGCCTATACCTTGATCACTAATACTTAGCTGCCAATAATTTATTCCATTTTGGGCGTTTAGCTCTAAGCCTATTGAGATCAATCCTTTATCACCATACTTTATCGCATTGTCTAATAAATTAGTAACTACTTGTCTGATTCTATGGCTACTGCAATTTATCATTGCTTTACTCACACCCCCATTATGAAATTGAATTTGTAAATGCCGAGGCTGCAAAGATGCTTTTTTGCAATATTGAATGGAATTACTTACTATATCTACCAAATGTTGTGCGCCAGGTATTTTAGTCCACCCCTGCGCCAGAAGAGAAGTCCACTTCATACTAACTTTTTTGCTGCACTTTGTCATCCTCCATTTTAAATTTAGGTATAAAGTTTTTTCTATAAGAATCC
>Ga0214192_1002172_pt1 | contig 10353 bp, 9 predicted proteins | sample TroBogEpilimnion_44_FD_153030 | JGI IMG/M metagenome (GOLD analysis project Ga0214192, IMG submission 153030) | Freshwater microbial communities from Trout Bog Lake, WI - 29JUL2008 epilimnion | ecosystem: Environmental > Aquatic > Freshwater > Lake > Epilimnion/Euphotic zone | place: Trout Bog... | reverse complement strand
TTATCCCTTTGCGTCCTTCCCGTCCTTTGCGTTAAACCGCTTTTTGCATTCTTCGCGCTTTTGCCCCTTTGCGAGACAAACCTTTGTATTCCCTTAGTGTCCTTCGTGTGAAAAATTCATTCAGCTATTCACCACGCCTTTGCGAGCGAATACCTTGCATTCTTCGCGTTTTCGCGCTTTCGCGAGAAAAACCTTTGTATTCCCTTAGTGTCCTTCGTGTGAAAAATTATTTCAGCTCTTCACCACGCCCTTTGCGTTAAACCGCTTTTTGCATCCTTCGCGTTTTTGCCCATTTGCAAGAAAAACCTTTGTATTCCCTTAGTGCCCTTCGTGTGAAAAATTCATTCGGCTATTCTTCGCGCCTTTGCGAGCCAATACCTTGCATTCTTCGCGTTTTCGCGTTTTCGCGAGACAAACCTTTGCATTCCCTTAGTGTCCTTCGTGTGAAAAATTCATTCAGCTCTTCACCACGCCCTTTGCGTTAAACCGCTTTTTGCATCCTTCGCGTTTTTGCCCATTTGCAAGAAAAATCTTTGTATTCCCTTAGTGCCCTTCGTGTGAAAAATTCATTCAGCTATTCACCACGCCTTTGCGAGAAAAAATTTATACTCACTTCCTCGGCTTATAAGGAATAATCAAAGCCTCATCATTCGCCAGCTCGAATATCAGCTCCGGCTCATGCGGCCCCCTATCCGCCGCCACCTCCGGCTGCGGCCTGTCCGTCCACCGATGATTATTTTTCAGCATGAAGATCGTGATCGCCGCAGGCGCTTGCCCCCTCACACCCATCTCCACCACCTTCATCTCAAAGATCCCCTCGATCACATCCATATGCTCCATGATCTCCTCATCATAGGCGAACTTACCCCTCCAGTAGCTCCATGCCCTACGGCTGATCCGCAGGTGCGTCATCGCCGCATTGAGGTACAGCGTATCCTCCCGCTGCGCATCCTCCTCGATCAGCTGCAGTGACTTCTTCACCACATCGGCTGTCCATTTCTCTGCATTTTTCGTTCCGTATGGTGCTGGCATATATTTGCTTTATTAGTTTATTATTTGCAAAATAAGACAATAATATTCTACTGAAAAAGTGAGGTTAATTTGCCCACTATAAAAAGAACCCCCATCCCATCCGACCAAATACATCCCAAACCCCATCTACCACAGCCATCCCCACCACAACCACTTCCCGCTATCAATGCTATCAGATCGCAGACGGAAATACCTGTAAAAAATTAGGAAGGCATATAAAAGCATAACTACAGACTAGCAATCTCTGTATTCGGCTGTTCCTGTATTGGCTCCGGTTTCCCCTTTAGGGGACGGAAGGGGTAGGCTGTTCCTGTATTGGCTCCGTTTTCCCCTTTAGGCGACGGAAGGGGTCGGCTGTTCCTGTATTGGCTCCGTTTTCCCCTTTAGGCGACGAAAGGGCTCGCCTGTTCCTGTATTCGCTCTGGTTTCCTCTTAGCACAGTGCTGTTTCATTCTCTGCTAGCTGTAAACTAAATCACCTAATACCCTACTTTATGCAGCAGGTTCTTCCCTCTCCTTCGGAGAGGGAAGATGCCGAAGGCAGATGGGTGAGGTCAAACCGTCGACAGCAAGGCCGTTTTGCATTAAAAACATCAGAATGAAAAAAGCCATTCCCGGTAAAAAAAATGACAAGGCTGTTGGCTCTCCTCCTTAGTTAAGGAGGAGCGGGGAGGTGGTTGGACAAACGAGCACAAATCGAAAGCTAGTGAAGCAATACTTTAAACAAGCTTCCGACCACCACCATGTCACCCAACCTTTATCACCCTAAACAGTCTCAACAAAAAAAATAGCCCGCGACAAAATCGCGGGCTATTCCAAATCAATATTATCAGTACCTCATCAATACCCAAAAATCTGCTCCAGACTCAGCTCCTTCACAGGACCAAAGCTTGACAGCGCTTTCAGGTCAAGATCACCTTTGCCGCCGAGGACGAGATAGACATATTTCTTCCCCTTCACATGCTGGTCAAAGAAACTATGCACGTCCTTCATTGACATCTTCTGCGCCTGTGCGTAGATGTCCTTGCGGATATCGTAGTCGAGCCCGCGACGCTGCGCGCGCTGCCATGCCCAGTAGATGCCATCGCGCGTTATCCATTCGCTCTCCAGACTCTTCAGCAGCGACTGGCGCGACAGCTCGAAGTTCTTTGGCGCATCAGGCAGATCATTCAGCAGCTTGGTGACTTCGGTCACCGCGGTTTTCATTTTATCCGACTGGGTACCTACATAGGCGAGCACGGAGAATCGCTCATCCTTCTTAGCCGGCACACCATAGTTGCCGAACACAGAGTAGGCCAAACCCTGCTTCTCCCTGATCTCCTGGAACAGCACCGACGACATATTCCCACCATAGTACTCATTAAACATAGAGAGATCGGGCACCAGCGTTTTATCATACAGATCATCCCATGAGTACATGATGATCTCAGCCTGCTTCATCGGATAGGTCGCATAGTAGACCTGCGTCTCCGTAGGCAGCTCAGGATATTTGGTAGCAGCCGGATAGTCCTTTGGTGCATCTGCTACGAGGTGATTTTTGTCGAGAGATGTGATGACTGCATCCAGATCATCACTGCCGTAGTAGAACACCCTGTGCTTATACTCATGCAGCGATTTGATGAGCGCCGTGAGGTCTTCTGCTTTTACTTTAGCCAGTTCCTCATTGCTCAGCACATCGTTAAATGGATTCTTCGCACCATAGGCACCGTAGCTGATCATACCGCTGAAGATGATCCTGTCCTTATCCAACTTGGCATCTGCGCGTTTTTTGATCATATCGGCGACCATGCGGTCATAGACAGCCTGATCCGGCTTGGCATTGGCGAGTAGATATTCAAAGAGCTTGATGCCCTCATCGAGATGCTCATCGAGACCCGAGAGCGTTACATAGACCTGATCGCGCGAGGAGTTGACCTTAAAGATCAGTGCTAGTTTATAGAATTCCTGCTTCAACTCTGCAGCCGTGTATTTATCCGTCCCGAGATATTTCAGGTATTCAAATGCCAGGCCGAGTTGCTTGTTATTGTCCGTGCCCATATCAAAGATATAGTTCATGGAGAAGGTCTTATTGACATCATTGTGGATGTAGTCCACAGGCGTGCCTTTGGCGAGTTTACCATGCTTGATGTCATTGGCAAAGTCACAGAACTTCGCCTCAGTTTTACCCAGCGGGATAGAGTCGATATGCGCGTGAAATGCAGAGATAGATTCCTTATTCACCACCAGCGGCGATATCTCCGGCTTGTCTACCTTAAATAGTTTCGGTTCACCCGTGCGCTTGTAGCACACCGCATAGTTATTACCATATCTTTCATTGGCAAATTTGACGACATCAGCTTTAGTGATCTTTGACAGATCATCGATCTCCTGCCTCTTGCGCTCGAGTGAGATATCTTTGGAGAAAGCCGTCACGATATCAAATACGCGTCCATCATTGGACTCGGCATTTTTCATCATATCGAGTTTAGCATTAGCGATGATGGCGGGCAGCAGCCAGTCCGGGAAGCGACCCTGTTTGACCGAGTCAACCTCCGCCAGCAGCAGGTCGCGCACCTCTTCGAGGGTTTGTCCTTCTTTCGGCATGCCGTATAGTTTCTGTACAGTGTAGTCCTTATTGTCAGAGAATTCACTGTGTCCGTCGAGTATCTTTTGCTTCAGCTTCAGCTGGAGATCGATCAGGCCCGAGCCCTTGCCATTGGCGAGGATCGCATCTATGAGGCGCACGTAGAGATAGTCCTTCGTATCCGCACCGCCAAAACGATAGCCGATATACACATGCTCCGGCTCATGGCCAAAAGTCTGCGTATACATCGGCGCCTTGATCTCCGGCGCAGGCGCCTTGACGAAGGCCGGTACATCCTTAGCCTTCCACGAGCCAAAGTACTTTTCGATCAGTGCGATGGTAGCATCCGGATCGAGGTCGCCGCTGAGCACGATGGCGCAGTTGTTAGGCACGTAGTAGGTGTTAAAGTAGTTATGGATATTGACCATCGATGGGTTCTTCAGGTGACTGCTCAGACCGATAGTAGTCTGCGAACCATAAGGGTGGTTTGGCATCAGCAGGGAGTCCACGGCCTGGCTGGACCACTCTGCATCATCCGCTGTATTGCGGTTAAACTCCTCGTACACCGCCTCCAGCTCCGTGTGAAAAAGACGCAGCTCAAGATCCTGAAACCGGTCACCCTCTATCGCCAGCCAGCGCTCGAGGCTCGCCGATGGGATATCATTGATATAGCAGGTCAGGTCGCGGTCGGTGAATGCATTCGTTCCCTTCGCACCCAGCGCTGATACCATCTTGTCATATTCATTCGGGATCGTGTATTCAGATGCCTTCAGCGACAGTGAGTCTATCCGGTGGTAGATCGCTTTTTTCTTTGCCTCATCAGGCTCCATACGCCGCTGCTCAAAGAGATCTGAGATCGCATCCAGGTATGGTTTTTCTTTGGCATAGTCCGTAGTACCATAGTGCGCAGTACCCTTGAATAGCATATGCTCCAGATAGTGCGCCAGTCCCGTAGTCTGCGGCGGATCGTATTTCGATCCGGCCTTGACAGTGATGGCAGTCTGTATGCGGGGGGCATTTTTATTGACAGATATATAGACCGTGAGGCCGTTTTTCAGCTTGTATTCTTTGACAGGGAAATAAGTGCTGTCACTCGCACCGATCAGCGGCTTATCACGTTTGCAGGATGACATCAGCGCGATCACACCCACCAGGATCAGGAGTTTATATTTCATAAAACAGTTATTTTAATTTAAACCTACTGTTTTATGTCCTAAAAGACAAAAGGATACTTGATCCTACACGCAGGACACGAGATTTTAAGAAAATATAAGAGGCCGCCTCGGATTTTTCCGGAAAATAAATGCTGCCATTTTCTTTCCGGCTGTTTTTGTATTGGCTCTGGTTTCCCCTTTAGGGGACGGAAGGGGCCGGCTGTTTTTGTATTGCCTCTGGTTTCCCCTTTAGGGGACGGAAGGGGTCGGCTGTTTTGTATTAACTACCTATCAAAAAAACCTCAATACTCTGCATAGTATAAATCACAGCCCATCCTTCGCCAGCGCTATCCGCAGTGACTTCTTATATCGGTGCCGGTACGACGTGCCCACAGGCAGCGTGATACTACCCGCAGTCATCGTGCTCACACCGATAGCAGCGAGAGAGATGATACCATTCCTATTGAAATGCGGCGCGAAGGCCGCGATAAAAATATGGCTCACCATGATCAGCGTACCACTACCCAGCAGCACCGTACCCGCGGTCATGGTACGTATATACTTCGTATGAAACCGCGTGAGCGAAAATGAATCCATCGCTATCGGCACACGCACCGCCCTAGTCTTAAAGACCGGAGATATAGGCCGCTTCACATTGGCCTCCGCCGCAAATCTGGTCAGGTAGCTCGTATCTTTTTGAGCATAGGAAAGCAGAGAGATAAATAAAGTCAACATCAGCACAAGTAATTTCATGTATCTTATTGTTATAGCATTTGAATATACGCAGCCTTCCCCATTCTGGATCATATTGGGCACTCATTTCCACTTCCATGTGGAACTCGATTCCCGATATTAAAGCCTTAAGTTCATCAAAACTCCCATTTTCCATGGATTTTGACTTTGGCACAATTATCTAATTGCAATTGTTGTGCTCGGCTTTAACCCTTACACCAAACCAAACATGAAGTCAAATATCTTTTTACTCGCAGTCGCCGCTTTATCTTTTGCAGCATGCAATAACAAACCGGCAGCAAATACACCGGAGACGGTCATTGACACAGTCAATCACACCGGCTCGGTAGATAGCTCAGGCAATGCGACTAACAGCGGAGTACCCATGGATACGGCCAAGGTGATGATGACGGATTCGCTCTTCCTCACCAATGCCTATCAGGTGGGCAAGTTTGAAGTAGCCGCAGGCAAACTGGCACAGACTAAATCATCTGATGCCAAAGTGAAAGAGTTCGCAGCTATGATGGTGGCAGACCACACCGCGATGGGCAAAGACATCGAGTCTCAGGCAGCTCAGGAGAAAATCGCCCTGCCCGCGGATATGGGCAAAGACCTGACCAAAGAATATGACAAGCTGAAAGGCCTCAGCGGCAAAGCATTTGATAAAGAATACGCATCAGTCAATGTGAAAGGACATAAGGAAACGATAGAGAAGTTTGAGAAAGCAAGCGGCGATCCTAACGACAGCCCGGAGGTACAAAACCTCGCCAAGTCAGCCCTGCCAAAACTCAAAGCACACAAAGAGCATGCAGACATGCTCAAGGAAGAAACTAAAATGTAAGATTCATACTTTTTTCATTTGTCTAGGGGAAAAAGGGTCGGTGTGGTTACCGGCCCTTTGTATTTTATACAATCAATCGGGAGAAGGCAGAGGGGTGAAGCAAATCAAAGAATGTAAAGCATAGAAATTACCCCTCCGCTATCCACATCCCGTTTACAGATTTACGGTTTTCCTGATTACCTTCGTGACAGACATTATGACATATACTGACCGCTTAGACATTATTATACGCCGCACATCTTCGCTCATTCGCCAGCTGGCAGAGCGGGATACTGCCCTGGTACGAGCCCGTGAGGAAGCCCAGCGCCTCAAATTACAGGTTGATAATCAGGCCCTTGAGATCGAGGACTTAAATAATAAGATAAAAATCATTAAGTTAGCACGTTCGTTTGAGACTGGCGAAAATGAAAACACCGCCGAGCTCAAAAGAAAGATAAACGAGTACATCAGGGAAATAGACAACAGTATTGCATTGTTAAATGATTAGGTGATGGATGGACTAGTGCAGATCAATGTGACCGTGTCGGATAGGATCTATCCCCTGAGGGTACAGGAGAAAGAAAAAGAGGAGGTACAGCGCGCCGTAAAGCTGGTCAATGAAAAGATCAGGGAGTACCAGGCCGCCTATGGTGGGAAAGATAAGCAGGATTACCTGGCCATGGTTTTACTGCTTTTCGCAGTGGAGCACATGAGAAACGCAAAGAAGATCATCATAGAGGATACCACCTTTGAGCAGAAACTGACAGAACTGGAGCAGATACTCACACAGGCGCAGTAGCGCATTTTTTCTCCTATAGCCTTGTACTTTTTATCACTATTGGTCAGACATATGTCTGTGGCTGATATGGTGTATTCTAAAAAGTACTTCAATATTACTCACCGGCATAAGTAAACACCCTCCCGTTTGGCAGGGTCCGAAAAGGTTTATTTATTCATTCATTATAAAACAAAGCACATAAATGGGAACAATCACAATCGTCATTATCGGTGTGATCGGTGTAATCGTAGGATGTGCTATTGGATTTTTTGCAGGTAAAGGTTCCACCAAAAGTGATGTGGAGAAAATAGAAGCTGATGCTAAAGCAGAAGCCGAAAAGAAAATATCAGATGCCAAAACAGCCGCAGAAAAAATAGTAGCAGACGCCAGCCGAAACGCTGAAAATATCAAGAAAGATAAGCAATTGGAAGCCAAAGAGCACTTTCTCCAGCTCAAGGCCAAACACGATCAGGAGGTAGCCGAGCGCAATAAAAAGATCGTCGAGAAAGAAGCACACATCAAGCAGCAGCAGCTCGACGCCAGCGCCAAAATGGCCGAAGCATCCAAAAAGGAAGCAGAAGTAGCCAAAAAAGACAAAGAGCACGACGCTATCCGCGACAATCTCAATAAGCAACTCGAAGTCCTCAATGCCAAAAAAGAACAACTCGAGAAGAGCCACGAGACCTTCGTCAAAAAGCTCGAGCAGATCAGCTCCCTCTCCAAAGAGGATGCTAAAAATGAGCTCGTAGAATCCATGCGCAAAGAGGCAGAAGCCAGCGCCCTCTCCATCTCCAAAGAGATCGTAGACAATGCCAAGCTGAACGCCAACAAGGAAGCCAAGAAGATCATCATCCAGTCTATCCAGCGCACCGCCGCGGAGAATGCGATCGAAAATACCGTATCGGTATTCAACCTCGACAGCGATGAGATGAAGGGCCAGATCATCGGCCGCGAGGGTCGCAATATCCGCGCACTCGAGGCTGCCACAGGCTGCGAGTTTGTAGTCGATGATACGCCTGAGGCGATGATCATCTCTGGCTATGATCCTATCCGCCGCGAGATCGCGAGGCTGTCACTCCAGCGTCTCGTGACTGACGGCCGTATCCACCCTGCCCGTATCGAGGAGGTGGTAGCCAAGACTAAAAAACAACTCGACGACCATATCCGTGAGATCGGTGAGCGTACAGTGATCGACCTTGGTATCCAGGGCCTCCACTCAGAGCTCGTCCGCTATGTGGGCAGGATGCGTTTCCGCTCATCATATGGACAGAACCTCCTCCAGCACAGCCGCGAGGTAGCTAACCTCTGCGCCACCATGGCTGCAGAGCTGGGCCTCAATCCGAAACTCGCTAAGCGTGCAGGCCTCCTGCATGATATCGGCAAGGTGCCTGATGAAGAGTCCGAACTCTCTCACGCCCTCCTCGGAGCCAAGCTCTGCGAAAAGTATGGCGAACATCCCGCGATCATCAATGCAGTAGGTGCCCACCACGATGAGATGGAGATGAAGTATGTCATCTCGCCTATCGTACAGGCTTGCGATGCGATATCAGGTGCACGTCCGGGTGCACGCCGCGAGATCATGGAGGGATACCTCCAGCGTATCAAGGATCTCGAGATCCTCGCGCAGAACTTCGAAGGTGTGGAGAAAGCATATGCTATCCAGGCCGGCCGTGAGCTCCGCGTGATCGTAGAGGCAGACAAGGTAGATGACAAAGCATCTGAAGAACTGTCATTCGTGATAGCGCAAAAGATCGAAAAAGAAATGACCTACCCAGGCCAGGTCAAAGTCACCGTGATCCGCGAAAAAAGAAGCGTAAACGTAGCGAGATAAAAATCAATCGCTCAAAAATATCACAGGCGTAAGGAAGAAATTCTTTACGCCTTTTTTATGTCACATCCAAGTCACAACGCCATTGCGATGAAATTTTCCCTACACTGGTCGAAGCTTCCAGCTTCGACCTTAAATCTGGTAAGCTTTCAGCTTACCAAAAAATCCCCATAAACTACCAAAACCTCATCAAAAACATCGGCACCCGCTTCATATACTCCGCATAGGCTGGGTATTTCGCCGCAGATATTTTCTCACTAAAATCCGCACTACCCTGAAATAAAATCAAGAGCAAGATGCATCCGATCCCACTCCAGTTGACATAGCTGCCCGTGGCGCTGATAGTGAAAAGATACAGCACTACCCAGATCAGCTGCTCGCAGGCATAGTTAGGATGGCGGCTGTAGGCAAATAATCCCTTGCTCAAAAAACCATCTGCAAATATACCATCGAGTTTCTGCCCTGCGTTTTTGCGGCGGTATTTCTCTGTCTGATAGTTCCACTGCTGCTGGTCCGCGATAGTCTCTACTATGATTAGCCCGATTAAAACCACAGCAATGATATAATCCGGCCATCCCAAGCCCCTGTCATGCCCCGCGTATGCGATAATAGCAGGCAGCGTGATAGCCCACAGCAAAAAGTTCTGATAAAAAGCGATAAAGAAAAAAGCGAACAACTTCCATCTTAGCATATTGCCTTTGAAGGTCGGGCTCTGCCGCAGCACCTCCCAGCGATAGTCCTCCTCCCCCGTCCAGAACTTCCAGCTATAGCCCCCTTTTCTGGCAAAGTTAAAAGTCAGCCTTGCTCCCCATAGCGTGATACAAATGGTCATCAGCCATATCCTGAGATCAAACTGTGAAGTATAGGCGAAGTACCACATATAGACCGCCGGTATGATACTCCATATTTTATCTACCTGACTATAGTTACCTGTCACCTCTGCGAGGGCAAAACAAAATAAGCTCACGCTCAGCATGATACCACCTGAGGTTTTGAGCATATGAAGCTGCGCCGGAGAGAGTGGAGATGGATATAAAAAAAAGGAGGTGATAATCACTGCGATAAGCACTACCACAAAAAAAACAATAGATCTGACCATATTCTATAAACGAAATAGTGCCGCAATTGGTTCACAGGTTACTTTACAACTATTACGCTACTTTCACATCCGATTAAAATACTCATGGAAGAACTACACACAGATAAAAAAGACCACACAGAGGTGACGCTGCGCCCTCACGGACCGCTAGTGATCAGAGGCAATTTCGAAGTGATGGATGAAGATGGCAAGACCATGGAGAAAAGAGAGCAGATGTCATTTTGCCGCTGTCGCCTCAGCCAGAAGTGGCCCTTCTGCGACGGCTCGCACAAGGCAGTGCATTGATCAATTACTCAAAAAAGTGCGCAATGTATTTTGTACCCCGCTGGCGGGGTCGTTGCAGCCGCA
>Ga0214192_1002170_pt1 | contig 10354 bp, 6 predicted proteins | sample TroBogEpilimnion_44_FD_153030 | JGI IMG/M metagenome (GOLD analysis project Ga0214192, IMG submission 153030) | Freshwater microbial communities from Trout Bog Lake, WI - 29JUL2008 epilimnion | ecosystem: Environmental > Aquatic > Freshwater > Lake > Epilimnion/Euphotic zone | place: Trout Bog... | reverse complement strand
TTTGAATGGGGCACATTTATCCGTAGAATGGACAATTTCCTCATGGATCTTTTGGCCGACCCGTCGAATGTCCATTCATTCTTGGATGCACTAATGGAAAGTCATATGACCGGACTTCAAAAAACCGTTGAAGCAGTTGGGGATGTAGTGGATATCATTAAATTTGGAGATGATCTGGGAACGACCAATGGTCCGTTTATGTCTGTTGAAATGTACCAGGAATTCTTTAAACCCCGTCACAAACAACTTTGCGATTATGTGAAAGCCAATTCGTCAGCACATACCATGCTACATTGCTGCGGAGGGGTTTATGAGCTCATTCCCGAATTGATAGAAGCCGGATTTGAAATTTTAAATCCGGTTCAAATCAACGCTTTGAACATGGAACCGGAGCGGTTGAAAAATGAATTCGGAAAGGATATTGTCTTCTGGGGCGGAGGATGTGACACAAAGAGTATCCTGAATAAAGCGACACCCCAACAGGTGAAAGATCATGTCAGGCACAACCTGGAGATATTCAGTGCCGGCGGCGGATATGTATTCAATACCGTTCATAACATTATGCCTGATGTGCCACCTGAAAATATTATAGCGATGTTTGAGGCAGTCGATGAGTTCAATGCCTGATCAGATTAAACGATTAAAACCAAATTAATGATGAAGAGATTTTCCCGGATAAATTTTGCAGCCATACTGCTGATTCTTACTGGATTTCCTTTGCTCTCGGCAACCAGCGTGAGCGCCTCGGATCCTGAAGATAAAAGTGTCACCCCGAAAGACACTATTCATGTTGTGGGTCATGCTCATATGGATATGAACTGGCTTTGGACCTGGTCTGAAACAATGAAGATGGCAAATGACAATTTGCGTCAAACTGTCGCCTTTATGGATGAATTCCCCGATTTTGCGATGATCCAGAGTCAGGCTTCGGTCTATTCCTTCGTTGAAAAGGTAGATCCCCCATTATTTGAACTGGTTAAGAAATATGTGAAAGCAGGTAGACTCGAGTTGGGCGGAGGGATGTGGACCGAAGGGGATGTAAACCTCTCCTCCGGTGAAGCGATAGGCCGTTCCTTTCTGCTGGCACAGCACTATTTTCAAAGCCGTTTCGGAAAAATGGCCCATGTAGGATGGTTGCCTGATAACTTCGGACATATTTCCCAAATGCCCCAGATCCTGAAACAGGCCGGCTGCAACTATTTCTATTTTCACCGAACCAAACCGTACAAAGGGTCATTCTGGTGGGTTGGCAGTGATTCATCCAAGGTATTGTGTTATGCCAATGATGGTTATAACGGGAATATCACTCCAAATCTGAAAGATGAGTTTAAAAAGATCACCCCCGACAAACACAGACTCCTGCAGATTACGGGTATTGGAGATCATGGAGGCGGTCCAACACGTGCCATGATTGATATGGTGCACCAATTGGACAAAACTCCGGGCTATCCGGCAGTTAAATTCTCCACAGCAGGGAATTTCTTTGAACGGATTTCGCACGAAATGGATGGCAGACCTACCCATTACGGCGAGATGCAGTTTATTTTTGAGGGCTGCTATACCAACGTTTCAGACAATAAGGAAGGAAACCGGAATTCCGAGAATATGCTTTACAGTAGCGAATTTTTCAATACCCTGCGCTGGTTAAACGGTGACCAATACCCGGCTGCGGAACTGCGTGACCTCTGGACTACAGTAGCATTCAACCAGTTTCACGACATCCTGCCTGGTTCCGCAATTAACGAATCCAATAAGGAAACCGCTGCCCGCTATACCGATGTGCTTCGCAAATCGACGGACCTGCGCGACAACGCTTTCCGAAAAATGGCCGATGAGGTAAATTTTAAAACCGGAATGGGACAACCTGTCGTCGCTTACAATCAGCACCCTGAATCCCGGAGAACTATTGTTGAGGCGAGCGTCTATTCCCACACCGAACCTGTCACGGTCAAAGTAAACAGCTGGGGTAATTTTTACGGGTCGAAAAATATCAATCCAATCGACAAAGGGCAGGGAAAAGTGGCAACAGTCCTGGTGCGCGATGGTTCGGGCAAGAGCTATCCGGCTCAGATCGTTTGGGCGAAGGTGACTCCTCCGGGATTTACCTCCAAAGTGCAGTTTATTGCCGACGATCTGCCTGCCGGAGGTTACAAGACTTTTTATGTGGATGTGACCAAACCCGGTGAATTTAACGAACCCATTTCATTCAAGGATAAAATGTTTGATACCGACTTTTTCACGATTAAAGTTGATCTGAAAACCGGTGGAATAACTAGTCTGGTTGACAAACGAAACGGAACAGAATGTGTTAAAAAAGGGGGACAACTCAATACGCTTCGCATGTTTCTCGAAGACCGGAAAGGGGGGATGAAGTCGTGGGTACTGAATAAGAATGTCAAAATAGAGGATGTTACTGATGTTAAAAGTGTGAAGGTGGTTGAAGACGGACCAGTCAGAGCCTGCATTGAAACCGTTAAGACCTGGGGAAAATCACGGTTTATTGAACGCACCTATATTTATCGGGCATACCCACGGATTACCTACGATATGGAAGTTCACTGGCTGGAAACAGGCAGTGATTCAACCGATTCTCCAATGTTACGTGCCATTTTCCCGCTGGCAATCCAAAATTCAAAATTCTTTTGCCAGGTTCCGTTTGATATCGTGGAAAGACCTGCAGATGGGATGATCGGCGGGAAACCAGTTCCCGAATCGCTCAAACATCGCAATGATTATGGTATCTATTCCGAATCGAATGACGGGCAGGAGGTGCCCGCGCAGAAATGGGTCGATGTCAATGATGGCAAAACGGGTATTGCCCTGATGAATAAAACTAAATATGGCCATTCGTATGAAAAAGGTGAATTGAGAATCACCTTAATGCGGTCTGCAGGTGACCCCGATATCTATCCTAACCTGGGTAAATTCAATATCAGCTACGCGATCTATCCTCATGCGGGAGACTGGAAAAGTGATGTTTGGGCAGAAGGTGACGATTTTAATGTTCCCGCATATGCGGCTGAACCACCTTCCCTGGCCCTGGTGAAAGAGCATGCCACCCGTCCTGAGGAGGCTTCGTTTTTCTCTGTTCTCCCTTCAAATGTAAAAATGACCGGCGCCAAACAGTCGGAAGATGGTGATGAACTTGTCGTTCGTTTTGTTGAGATCGAAGGGAAAGAGACCTCGGCAATCATAAATCTGCCGGTTCCTCCCAAAGCAGTCCGGCGTCTTACCATTATTGAGTATCCGCTTGAAAACGGAGCAGCCCCGGAATTAGAGGGAAAGAGGGTCAGCCTTAAATTAAAACCTCACGAAATAGTAACACTTGGTATAAAACAGTAAAATCTATGACTACAAAGAATTTGAAAAAAAGGGAGATGCTCCGTTATGCAGGAGACTTTAGTCAATTATTTGGAATTAAGGAGTATACCCTTGTAGATGGGAAGGCCAAAGGGGTGCGGGCTTACGATGTAAAAAACGGTTCCGGACTCGAGTTCACGGTCCTTGCAGACCGTTGTCTCGATATTGCCGGATTGTCGTTCAAGGGAATAAACTGCAGCTATATTGCAAAAGCAGGTGTGGTGGCGCCTGAATATTACGACGAAAACGGTGTTGGATTCCTGCGTAGCTACCTGGCCGGTTTCCTTACTACCTGTGGATTACGGAATGTTGGCTCACCCTGCGAAGAAAACGGGGAGTATTTCCCCCTTCACGGCAGGATGGCAAACACCCCGGCCGAGCAGGTAAATGCCTCAACCCAATGGATCGATGATGTTCCTGTTCTGACCATCAGCGGACAGATGCGCGAGGCTCGTCTTTTTGGCGAAAACCTGGTCCTGGGAAGAAAAATCATCTCGAAATACGGCGAAAATAAAATTACCCTTCAAAATACCGTTGAGAATCTTGGTTTTAAGCGGGAGGAGCTAAATCTGCTTTTTCACTTTAACATGGGTTACCCGTTACTGGATGCCGATTCTATTCTGGTCACTCCAACAGCCAAACTTATTCCCCGGGATCAGGAAGCAATTAACGGTGCAGCAATTTCGGGCGAATGTCAACCGCCTACTCCCGATTATGCAGAACAGGTTTATTATCACGATTTAAATGCGGACATGGCGGGAAATACCTGCGTTGCACTGATTAATAAGAGACTCGAAATTGGCGTTGCCCTTCATTTCAGTAAAAATCAACTCTTCAATTTTGCCCAGTGGAAACAAATGGGAGAAGGGGATTACGTAATGGGGATGGAGCCCTGCAACTGTTATGTCGGCGGCCGGATCGATCCGAGAAATGCTGATGTAAAGGAATACCTTGAACCGGGAGAAATCAGAAATGTTGATCTGACCATCGAACTTCTGAGCGGGATGGAGGAGGTTAATACAATGATCAGGAAAATTAATTTGTTGGTTTAACCTGATTCACTTGGTTTCTTATGACGATAACAGGGTACAATATTAACAAAAGCAAAAATTCCAAATCAAATCCAGGTATAAAATACTTTCCGGAAATTGCCGATAAGACTTAAAATTAAAATTAATCACAAATGAAATAGCCATGGTTGAGTAATCACCAACCGAAATGAAAATATCACCATGGCTATTCCATCTGACCTTTAAAAAACAAATTATATACAGATGAAACGAAGCGAAATAAACCAGATTCTCCTTGATGCCAAGGTATTCATGGCACAAAAACAATTTATATTACCCCCATGGGCTTATTGGAGTCCAAAGGATTGGAAAGAAAATAAGGAAGATGCCCATGAAGTTATTGAGAATATGCTTGGCTGGGATATCACCGACTTTGGATCGGGGGATTTCTATAAAAGGGGACTTTTCCTGTTTACCATCCGCAACGGAAAATTTAACGTTGACAGAAAACCCTATGCCGAAAAAATAATGATCGTAGAGGAAAACCAGGAGACGCCGATGCATTTTCACTGGTCAAAGATGGAAGATATCATTAACCGTGGAGGGGGAAACCTGGTGATTGAATTATTCAAATCAGACGAGAAGGAGGATTTCTCAGATTTGCCTTTCACTATAAAGACAGATGGGATTGTGCGCAATTTGCAACCGGGAGACTCAATCGTTTTAACGCCCGGTGAAAGCATTTGCCTCGAACAGGGAATTTATCACCGATTTTATGGAGAACCCGGCAAGGGGAAAGTGCTGGTCGGTGAAGTGAGTTGCGTGAATGATGATTCCGCTGACAACCGGTTTCATGAAACTATCGGAAGGTTCCCGGTTATTGAAGAAGATGAGCTGCCAATTCATTTACTGGCGTCGGATTACAAAACATTTTTATAACGGATGAATAAAAAAATCAGTGTTGCCGGCACAGGATGTGCTCTTGCCGATTATTTGTACACCGGAGTGCGGTTTAATGCTCCCGTATTTTTGAAATACCTTTCCCATCAGGATGGGGATGGCGGCCTGGCCCCTGGAAAACTCGTTTTTACCGAGGAGCTCGAAAGATTCTCCGGAGTTCCCTATCCGGAGATCAGCAAAGAGCTCACCGGAGGTGAAGTTCCCTCTACAATTAATATTGGCGGCCCGGGTCTTGTTTCATTGATTAATGCCTCACAACTCCTTCCAGGCGACGAGTTTGAAGTCCGTTTTTACGGAGGAACGGGCAGAGACCAGACCGCTGATTTTATTGAGGATCTGGTGCGGAAAACACCTTTAAATATCGATCATTACCACCGGATTTCGGATAAAAGGACCCCTTTTACCGACGTTCTTTCAGATCCAACTTTTGATAACAATCACGGGGAGCGAACCTTTGTAAACAATATCGGTGCCGCATGGGATTATACCCCGGAATTGCTGGGTGATGATTTTTTTGACGCCAATATCGTTTGTTTTGGAGGAACGGCGCTCGTCCCTCAGATCCATGATAACCTCACTCTTTTGCTGATCCGTGCAAAAGAAAAAGGGTGCCTGACGGTGGTTAATACCGTTTTCGATTTTAGGAATGAGAAGAGAAACCCCGGTCAGCCCTGGCCCCTGGTTGAAAGTCAGGAAAATTACAGGTTGATTGACTTGTTGATTATGGATTGTGAAGAGTCATTGAAGATCAGCGGCAAAAAATCCATCGAAGAAGCTGCCCGATATTTTGTCAGCCTCGATATTGCAACCCTGGTAATAACGAATGGTGCACAGGAGTTTTATGTCTTTTCGAATGGAAAATTATTTGAAAAATCAGAATTGAAAAAGCTTCCGGTTTCACAAAGGGTAAGCCATGATTTTAAAAACAATCCTGCCTCAAAAGGGGACACCACTGGTTGCGGAGATAATTTTGCCGGCGGAATTATTGCCTCTTTGGCCTACCAGTTGAAAGCGGAAGAGGTTGGGAAACTTAATCTGACTGAGGCCATTGCCTGGGGAGTTGCCTCGGGAGCATTTGCCTGTTATTATTTGGGAGGAACCTATATTGAACACGAGGAGGGTGAAAAACAGAAGATCGTGGAAATATTTAAATATCAGTATATTCAACAAATTTCAGCACGGTGATTAAGGATTCTAACGATAAAATAGTCCTTTTCGGTGCAGGGAAAATCGGCCGGTCATTTATCGGTCAGCTGTTTAGCCACGGCGGATATAAGGTTGTTTTTGTGGATGTTTTCAAGCCCGTTATTGATGAGCTAAACAGACGCCATAGTTACAACGTTATTGTCAAAGATGAAATTGAATCTGTCATTCGGGTAAATAATGTCAGAGGAGTTTTTGGCGGCGATGAAGAAGAGATAATCGGTGAAATAGCAACGGCCCGGATTTTGGCCGTTTCAGTTGGACTACATGGATTGAAATCTGTCATGCATTTGATAGCCAAAGGTTTAATTAAAAGATTTGAACTGTCTGATGCAAAACCACTCGATATAATTATCGCTGAAAATCTTAGAAATGCCGCTGAATTTATCCATTCTGAACTTGAAAAATATTTACCTGAAGATTTTCCCCTCGACGAAAAAGTTGGGCTGATTGAAACCAGCATTGGAAAAATGGTCCCCATCATGCTTAAAAAAGAGATGGAGGCCGACATTTTACAGGTTTTTGCAGAACCTTACAATACGCTGATTCTCGATAAGAGAGCCTTTAAAAATCCGATCCCTGCGATTGAAGGACTTGCACCCAAAGAGAATATGAAGGCCTGGGTCGACCGGAAACTGTTTATTCATAACCTGGGACATGCCATAACCGCTTACCTGGGTTATCTTTCAAATCCCAAAGCCACTTTTCTGTATGAAGTCCTGGCTGACCATTCGATCCGGGAAAAAGTTCGCCAAACCATGTTGCAGGCAACGAATATTTTGCTGAAAAAATACCCGGATGAATTTACCCTTGAGGCGCTCACAGAACATGCTGATGATCTGATCAGGCGTTTTCAAAACAAGGCACTGGGCGATACAATCTTTAGAGTAGGATGTGACTTGCCACGTAAACTGAGTGCCGAAGACCGGTTAGCCGGCGCAATTCACCTGGCACTGGAACTCAAACTGCCTTATGATTTGATTCTTTATGGATTAGTCGCGGGCTTTCACTTCAGGGCGGCCGACGAAGCCGGGAATCTTTTACCTGCAGACAAGGAATTTGCAGCAATTTATGCAAAAGGGGTTCCTGAGGTGATGACTTCTGTATGTGGATTTGACCTGCTAGCTGATCAGAAACTAATTGCCGAATCTGTATTGATTGATCAATCCATTCATCCCTGATTCACGTCTAAAAAAAACAAATTAGTAATGAGAAAACCGATTCTATTGTTCACGGCAATTCTTGCCTTCTTTACTGCCTTCTCCCAGGATAATTCCACAAATAAGGAGCGGATGAAATGGTGGCGTGAAGCCCGTTTCGGGATGTTTATCCATTGGGATATGTCAAGCGTGGCAGGGACTGAAATCAGCTGGTCGAGGCTTGGACCAAAGCCATTGGATATATTTAAGGACCCAGCCGGCACAGGTGGCGATTCTATCTATGACAACCTATACAAACGATTTAATCCTGCAAAATTTAATGCCAGGAAATGGGTTGAAATTGCCAAAGATGCGGGTATGAAGTACCTCGTTTTTACGGCAAAGCACCATGGCGGATTCTGTATGTGGGATACAAAATACACAGATTATTCTATCATGAACACACCTTACGGGAAGGATGTTATTAAGGAACTGGCGGCGGAGTGCCATAAAGCGGGAATCCGTTTTGGGATTTATTATTCACCCCGTGACTGGCATCATCCTGATTATGGAATGGGTGACAACAGCAGGTATGAAACCTATATGACAGGGCAACTCACCGAACTACTGTCCAATTATGGTGAAGTGGATGTAGTTTGGTTTGACAGTTTTGGTAACGGCTCATCGATTAACTACTGGCATGCCGATAAGGTTCTGGAACTTGTCCGGAAACTCCAACCCCGGACAATCATCAATAACCGATGCAATTATTTCGGTGAAAATGCGCCCTCATTACAGGCTGATTTCGATACTCCGGAACAACGGGTAGGTGCCTATCAGACGAAACGGAACTGGGAATCGTGCATGTGTGTGGTTGACGCTCCCAACGGCGGATGGTCGTATCGAAAGGACGGCAAAGTCAAATCGTTTGCAAATTGCATCAGGAACCTGGTCAGCTGTGCAACCGGTGATGGTAACCTGTTACTCGATGTTGGTCCCGATTCCTCTGGTGAAATACCGGCAGACCAGGCAAGCCGCATTGCAGAAATTGGCGACTGGATTAAAACCTACGGCGTTACAATTTATGGAACCCAGGGGGGGCCGTTTCGGAATGGCATATGGGGCGGCGGAACCTTTAAAGGGAATAAGGTATATGTTCACCTTTTTGAATCTGCTCCTGATACCGTTAGCCTGCCTGTGTTAAAAGAAAACCTTGTGAGTGCTAAAAATCTGTCGCACAGCAATGTCAAAGCTTCAATGGCAAATGGCAAAATCAGGATTATAAGCTCTCCTGCTGACCGCAATTCTCCCGATACAATCCTCGAATTGACCTTTGATCAGCCTGTAACCAGGGTTGATAATTAAGTAAACAGTCGACCTAAGACATTTAGAATTATCAAATATGAGACAAATTAAACTAGTCATCTTTTTGCTCTTTAGCCTGGGTGCATTTGGTCAGAAAAGTCAGATTGAAAATGTAAAATCACCTTTCCCTGCTTCTATGGACTGCACGCCTCAGTCGTATTATCGTTATCGGCACGACGGCAAACCCGGTCGTGAAATCACACTTGAATTTAAAGGGGGTAAGATTGCCGGAAAGGCGCTGATTGAAGTAACTGCAGACCGAATTTCTGAAAGCACCGAATTGGCCCTGTCTTCCGATGGACAATCGGTCGGCCGGATTTTGCTCCCTGCAGGTGTAGGGGTAAAAAAGGAATCTAAGGTCACGATTGTTATCCATCAGGGGAAAAACTCATTGAAGAAAGCCTTTACTGTACCTCCGATGCGCGAGTGGATGGTTTACATCTATCCCCATTCCCATGTCGATATTGGCTATACCAATACCCAGGCGAATGTGGAGATCCTCCATAAACGGAATATCGACGAGGGGATCAATCTTGCCGAAAATACAAAGAGCTACCCTGAAGGATCGCGGTACCGGTGGAACCCTGAAATCACCTGGCCACTTGAGCGGTACTGGCAAACGGCAACCACGGACCAGAAAGAGCGGGTGGTTAAGGCAATCCGTGATGGTTCCCTGTGCATCGATGCAAGCTATTTAAATCTGAATACCAGCAGTTGTTCCGAAGAGGAGCTTTTTCAGGTTTTGCGTTTCAGCCGGGAGATGCAAAAGCTGACCGGAACGCCGGTGAGAACTTATCAGCAGATGGATATTCCCGGATTATCGTGGGGTCTCATTCCGGTGATGGCCCAGCAGGGGGTTCGGTACATCATGGCGTGGCCAAACGGTTGCCGTGCGGGTAATGAACATATGGTGGACGAAAAGCCATTCTGGTGGGTCGGTCCTGACGGTAAGTCGAAGGTTTTGTATTTTCAGCCCGGAAGTTATGGGAATAGCGGAAGTATGTCGAAGGGTGGTCAAACTGGCCGACCATGGTTTGGCCAGCGCGACATGGATAAAGTTCCTCCTGTGATTAAAACTGACAGTGCCAATGTCAATTTTATTGCAGCATTGAATAAGCGTGAACGCGCTGACAACCCGTTTAATTTTTATGTCGTATCCTGGTGCCTTTGGGACAATTGCCCGTTGGATGCCGATATTCCGGATGCCGTCAGAAAATGGAATGAACAGTATGCCTTTCCCCACCTGGTGATTGCCGGAGGAACGGAAATTATGGAGATGATCGAGAAGAATTACGGGGACAAGCTTCCAACAGTTAA
>Ga0214192_1002168_pt1 | contig 10359 bp, 12 predicted proteins | sample TroBogEpilimnion_44_FD_153030 | JGI IMG/M metagenome (GOLD analysis project Ga0214192, IMG submission 153030) | Freshwater microbial communities from Trout Bog Lake, WI - 29JUL2008 epilimnion | ecosystem: Environmental > Aquatic > Freshwater > Lake > Epilimnion/Euphotic zone | place: Trout Bog... | reverse complement strand
AGCCTTCACGTCATTGTAGCCATCGTTGGAGAAGTTAGCGACAGTGGTTTTGGCGAGAACTTTGTCGAAGAGCGACTTGACCGTGGCGTTCACCATAGGGTCAATGAACACCCGACGGAGCATGTCCAAGGACACAGTAGCCACTTCAGTATCCGTGAAGTTAGCCGCTACGTACTCGTGGGAGTCTAGGGTAATCGCTACGTCAGTCGCTTGAGCGTCCTGTGCGACGAAACCAGTAGAGCGGTCATAGAGGCTTGCCGTGAACTTGTTGGCGAAGCGAGTATGGACGACTTGACCTTTTTCGGCTACATAGGCACTGAAGTCAGTCGTGCAAATGGAGTTGAGTGGAGCCAACTGAGGCACCAGAGTGAGCAACGTTTCCGCTGCCACGAATTGAGGGGCTAAGCCCGGATTTACAACATTGTTAGACATTGTGTGTTAGGTTAGAGTTATGGGGTATGGGAAATTAATTTACGCCTTTACGCCTAGGTGGGCGAAGATGGCTTTCTGGTTAGTCTTGTAGAAGGCTAACTTCTTGGCAGGGTCTTTCATGGACACGTATTCGTTCCACGCTTCTTCAGGACTCTTGTTCGTCTGACCATCAGCAGCAGAAATCTCGACAGGCTCAACGCCTACGCTGGAAGCAATAGCCGCAGCCTTCTTGCCGACAGTTTCAATCTGGCTTACTGCATCAGCCTTAAGTTTTTCAGACTCAGCAAGAGCCTTAGCCAACTCTTCCGCCTTGGCGGATGCTTCGCTCTTCTCACGCATCAACGAGTCGTAGGCTTCTGCCTTTTCCTTCAGCAATTCAACCTCGGCACCAAGTGCCTCGTTTTTAGCCAAAGATTCTTTTAGTTCGTTTGCCAACTTTTCAACCTCAGAACTCTTTGAGGTGAAAGCGGACTTGAGTGCCTTTACGGTTTCTTCAATGGTCATAGGGAGTCAGTTAAAACTACGGATGAGTCAAGTGGGGCTTACTTCTTGTAGTCCTTGTCTGTGTCCACGGCATCTTCTCCGTCCTCGTCCTCGTCCTCTGGAGTCCGCTTGGAAGGGTCATCCTCGCCTTTCTTTTTCATGTCCTCCTCGTCCTCCTCCTCGTCCTCCTCATCCTCGTCATCATCTTTCTTTGCCGTGGATTTGATTTTGGCTTTGGCTTTAGCCTTGGCTTTGCCAGCCAAGTCATGTCGCTCATCGTTCTCTTCGTCCGCCTTGTACTGCTTAGCCAAGTTCTCGTCCAAGTCGTAGAGCAGGTCGTAGAGGCAATCAACCAGACCAGTCACCATGTACATTTCAGCCGCCTTCTTGCCAGAGAACGTTTGTCCCTCCATGCAAGAGTCATCAACCATCGTGCGGACGGACTTAACGTCCGCCTTGAAGTTCATGTGGATTTCATTAACTTCGTCCTGAAGCATCTTGCGCTGATTGCTGTCGAGGGAAGTGCCGTTGATTCCTGTCCCCTTGAACAAGCCAGACTTGATGACCTCCATCTTGAATCCTTCCATGTCCCAGGCTTTTGCCGAATCCACGTAAGCGATGTAGCAACCAATAGAGCCAACAGTAGAGGAAGGCGTAGCGTAAAACTTCTTTGCCTGTGAAGCCATCCAGTAGCCAGCCGAACAGCAGTCCTTGGCGGTAAAGGAAATGGTTTCCTTTTTGAAGTTTTTAATCTTCCGAGCAATCTCCTCCACTCCGACGCAACCTCCACCGGGAGTGTCGTAAACCATAATTACTGTTTCAATGTCGTCGTCGTACTCGCAGTCACACAACATGTCGTACACGTCGTCCAAGTCGCAGGAGTCGCACATGGACTCAAGAGGAGTCAGCCCCTTGCCGATGACTCCCTTGACAGGGATGAAGGCATAGGGAGGAAACTTTTCAAACACAGGCTTCTTGCCGAACATGGCGGTAAGGAAGTCGGGGTTGAAAGACGAGGGAGAGATGCCGCTAATCTTGCGGGCGTATGCCTCAGCAACTTTAGGGTTAATCAGGATAGGCTTACCGCTGGATAAGTTTTCAAGTAGTTTGCTCATGGTTATTTAAGGGGTTTGAATCCGTCACCTTGCTTGTTGTTGTTTTGTGGAGTGGACTCAAAATCGTTTGGCTTGAGGTCCACGTCCATCGGACTCTGGGATGCTTGCAGAAGCATTGAAACAGGGATGTCGTACTTCTTTGCCGTATCCACGACCAACCGCATCTCGGCACCTCGTCGGTTCAGTTCCTCCCGATAGTCAAGTCCACGCTCAGCGAAATCGTCGCTGAGGTTTTTCAGTCCACCCATGATGTCTCGGAAGTTCGCTGATGCTTCACGACCAGCGTCCACTGTCACTTTTCGTGGAGTGACCCAATTAACTTTATGCCAATTATCGTTGGGGCGTAAGCGACCAGTAGCGATTGCGTTGCCGATGACGTATCCCCAGATGGGGACAAGCATACGAGTAATCAGCATATGCTGACGGTAGTTAAACTGACGCTCCGCCTTGCTGATGACCAAGCGAATCGCTGCACCGCCAATGCCGTTGGGGTCAGCGGTGAATTGGTAGGGCAGGACTCCAGCCGTGGAGTCCTTCTGCAAGTGTTCAATGAATCCCGTGAAAGTAGCGTTAGGGCGATTGCTCTGGAACGACTCTAGCTTTTCTCCCGGGGCAAGGGAGAGAATCTTTCCGCCAATGAAGGTGCCTACCTCCTCAGGGTTGTTGTACACACCTTGGGGGTAGTCCTGTGGACGCATACCGAAAGCCTCAAAGTCAGCGACCGTATTTTCAAACTGACCGCTTTCTCGAGTGATGGTTCGGGTAATGTCCGTTGATGTTTTGACTGCGGTTTTCTCCAGAGAAAGAACCTCAAGTATGTCAATCATGTTGTTGATTGAGTGCTGCATGGGCGAATACCCTCTTGCACCAGAGGCAGTCTCTGGGTGGTAAACGTGCATGATTGAGTTGCTCCCAATCACTCTTACTTCTCCGTCAGAACGGATGACGCTGTATCCGACAACAGCACCATACTTGTCGAACAGGATTCCGTCGTACATGCCACCATAGTTGCCTACGGCAGAATTGCTGTTGCCGACTCGGTGGGACTCAATGAGTTGAATCTTCGCTGATTCATCCTTGCCGTAAGTCTTGAGGATGAACATCTCGCCATCAATGTCCACCTTACGGCAAACGATTTGCTGGCACTCCCAAAAGTTGTATCGGTTTGTAATCTCGCAGGGCTTGTTTGCCCACTCAATGAAGTAGTTAAAAGCCTCAGCGTCCCAAGCATCGTCACCACTCGCTGGCTGTGGACGGATGCCGTCAGCAACAGAGTAAAGAACATTGTCCGCAATCATCTGGCGGGGTAGCCCGCCATTGACTGCCAGCCAACGCATCTTGCGGCTCAACTCCTGACGGTCGAACGTCGTCATGGTACGCTTCATGTCCGCAGGCCATGGCGTGTTTACCCACTGACGTTTGTTTGAGTACTTGGCAGCCTCAAACTGAGAGAAGATGCCAGAACTACCTCCCCCTACGTCAGCGCGTGACTTAAGGTTTTGGTTCTGCTTAGTGGATGGTTTGCTCGGAGTTTTCTTTCTGGACATAGGGTTCAAAGACCTCGAAAGTTCCAGAGTCCGTTGTAAACCCTAACCCGGTCAATTTGACCATACTGTTGAGGGTCTTTAATCTGCAAAGCATAGCGACACTCAATCAGGGTTTGCTGTGGACTCATCGGGAAAGATTTACTTACCGTCACGCCAGAGTCCGTGTAGCTCATCATGGTTTTTCCTTCCTCCATAAAGGAGGCAGCCGTATCAGCAATTTTCTCGATACGCTTCTGGGACAGAATAAGGAAACAGCCAGTCGGGTAGGGCATAACTCTACGCGTAAGTCAAATGGGAGTTCCCCCCCGACCAAGCGGAAGGGGAGGAACTTGATTTGAGCAGGGAAAGGACAACATGAAAACCTTTACCTGTCATCAAAGAGTAAACGTGTATTGTTGTTGAAGTCAATCAGTTTTTTCAACTTCTTCTTCCTCTTGGAACATTACGTCCTCTGGACGACCAGTCAGTTTCCAAGCAATAGCTGGCAGGAGGCACATTACCTCGCAGTCCCAGAAGTGGTTGTCCCTGTTAGCCATCCTCTCCCAAATTGGCTTACCAGAGGGGGATAGAGTCCTACGCTCTGACTTCATCTGGTCCAAGTAATCTTGGCTGATGTTCTTTGGGCGGGTGCTTTTCCCCCGACGGATGAGCGATGAAAGGATGTCTTTCAGTCGTAGGTTAGAGAAGAAGAATCTTTTTACTCTCTTTCCGTTTACGTTCTCGACGGATGGGACGGAGTATGGACGGAGTTCCTTTTTGATTCCTGCTGGGGTTTTTACGTTCCACGGAAAGTCGTTCCGCTGGTCACCACGAGTAGCCACCCATCCGTTAGCAGCACAAGCGGAAAGAACTTCATCAGGCATGTAGCCCGAGTCCACAAAGACATTGAGGGGGTTAATCTGGTAGCGATTCTGCACCTGAACAAGATGCGTCCATGCGTTCACGTATCCACAGTCAATCAAGCGTGAGCGTCCGTCTCCAGACCATCCACGGATGAGGTAGTAGAAACCTCTCTTTTGAACGTCCACTCCCATAAACCTTAAACGAACAAAGCCTGGAGCATTACGCATATCTGGAGTTATGTCTGCGTAAGACGTTGGCTTGCCGTTGATGAAGCCACCCTCCTCAGACCAATCATCGCCCATCAAGTATTCGCCTGTGGTTGCGTCCACAACAACCTCGTCCACTTGCTGTTTGTAAATTTCCGCTAGTCTTTTCTGGATAAAGATACGCATAGGCTCATCGTCGCCGTACTCCTCAAACGCTTCTTTAGCTTTAATCATCATCACCGCTAACTCACCCCAAGACATGGTTGCCAGAGAGTTCCAGTGAAGACCTACGTATGACTTATTCACAGCCTCCTTGGTAGCGATGAACTTACCCTTGGAGTTGCACTCCTGACGCACATAGTTAGTGTCGTCCAGAAGTTCGTTGCAGTGGACGCACTTGTACTTAGTGTTCAGGGAGATGTCCAAGTAGTCCCACTTTTCCTGCTTCTTGTTGGGGATTTGAACTTGGTCCCACTTCCACGGCTGATGCTGTCCACACTTCATGCAGCAGAAGTTCCAATCACGCATGTCCGTCGTTTCGTGCATTTGGTGGAACTCCTGACCCTCCACTCCACCTTGAGACATGAAAACTCTTTTACCCATCCACCCGAAAGCGGTGACACGTGCAGACACTTCAGCCAAGTGCCCCTGCGGGGCAAGCCAACACTCGTCCACGATGACGTAGCGAAGGGATAGACGTTGAAGGTTTTTATTGTTCAGGATGCCTCTGCAGTAAACAGGCATACGGTCAAAGTCCGTCGTGGTTGAACGCTCATTGTCCACTGAACGAATCTTTTGTTTTACCAGAGGAGTATTCTCCCAAACAGGTTTAAGGTAGCGTAGGGCGAAGTCCTTTGCCTCCGCATCCGTCGCTTGCAGAACCATAGTTGGTCCCGGGTTATTGGCAACTATGTCGCACGTCATTAGGCGAGCGAATAGAGACTTACCAGACTGAATACTTGCAAGGATTACGAGTAGCCGCGTCTCTGGGTCTGACGCTATGCGTAGTGCCTCAGCCAACCATGGAGTCCTCTCTGAACGGAAAGGACCGGGCATCGGCGAGTCAGGAATAGCCATGACGTTTGACTCTAGCCACTCAACGATGTCCCCAGAGTGGGACGGCCTCAGGACGGACTTACCGACTGAGATTAGTTCCTGACTATTCATTGGACAATTCCTTCCTTACTTTCTTCGTCCAAGCATCAAGCACCTTAGCCGCTTTAGCGGGATTTTCAGGGTTGCAGTATTCCGCAGTCTCTAACGGAAGCATGTCCAAACGATTGACCACTTCACCCATCAACTTACGCATAGCTTCAGCAGCCTCCTTAGCACGAATGTACTCCTTGTTGAGGACAGCCAATCTGTCCGCCTCAGCCTTTAACTTGGTTAAAGTGTTTACCGTCTTGTCGTAGGAAGCATAGAGACGAGACTGTTGTGGAGAGCCATCTTTGACTGCTTTGATGTACTGATTTCTAGACAGTTGAACCAGAATACGCTGACGCTCAACAATGGAGTCAAACGTCTCTAGGACTGACGCTGGTCTTTGTTGTTGTTGCTCTTGTGGCTGTTCTTCTTCAATCTCTGCCGCTGGTTCAATCTTGAAAGAAGCAGGAGCCACGCCTGTTTCACTGTGTCTATCGGCACGCCATTTTTCCGCATCTTCAAACGAAGTGAGGGGCATACCCTCCGAGACTAACTGAGAGATTCGTCCTGCCGATAGTTCCCATCTGTCTGCTAGTGCTCGTTGGCTTATCACGATTGCTCGTCTTGTTTCTTCCCATGGTTCTTCTTTTTCATTTCAATCTCTGCACGCTGATTACGCATACGGCTAATTTCATCCTTAGGAGTTATGCAGTTCCACATCTGCTGGAGACTGTAGTAAACCACTGTGTAGCGTGTAGCGTTCTCGCTCAGTTTCTTGATTGGCGTGACTCCGTGGATTAGCCCCTGTCCATCAAACATAGTCAGAGAACCATTACCGCACTTAAACACCGTATCAATCTCTGGACAAGCCAAGTATCCACCCTCAATGTCTTTCTTGAACGCAAACATAGCAGACCAGACATTCTTGTAGTTCCCGGCGTCAAAGTGATACTTCAACGGATTATTGTGGTTGATGATTCCACTCGTGAACATGGTTTCGCCGATTCTGTACTCTGGTAAAACGTTCTCCAGAGTCATTTTTCTATGCTCCTCAGCAAGATTCGGGTTGAACATCTCGTAGTATTTTTGAGCGAGACTAGCATACTTCTTGACCACTTCATGCTCCGTGGGCTGGTCTTGTGCCATGGTCACTGCACGACATGGATGGTTCCGCACCACGTTCCGTGGAGCGTATCCGAAGATTCTGCTGGTAGTCAGCATTCCGTTGGTGCGGAAACTCTTGGAGTATTTTACGTGGTCTAGGACGTCTTGAAAAAGACGTAAATCCTCCTCCATTGATGCGATGTACACAACCAGTGGACGTCCGTCGTACATGATGATTGTGCTGTCCTCAATGAACTGACTACCATCAGTAGCCTGAGCAGTCTTACCCTTCAGAGACTTAGGGTCAATCTGCTTGAACTTAGCCTGAATGATTTTAGGTTTAATCATTGTCGCTCATTCACTTGGAATCCGTTGGACTCAAGCAAGTGATTAACTACCTCAGTATTGTTTGAAAGTCCAAACTTATCTGCATACTCAGCCATAGCGTCCACAACAAGATTGTACTGCTGTGGACCATAAATCAGGATGATTTGTCGGACAGTGGACTTCTCGTAGGAGTCCTTGCTCTCCGAGAGAGTATGGTGGGCATCACCGTTGCTGCAGGACTGCTCCACTAGTCCTACGTCCGTCATCAGGTAGGAGATGTCGGTCATGTTGAAGCCAAGTAGAGATAGGTCAATCTCCCCCTCGTCCTTGATGGCTTGTAGTTCCTCTCGGAGGATGTCGTTGTCCCACTCAGCATTGAGTGCCAACTTATTGTCGGCTACGACATACGCGCGGACTTGAGACGCAGTAAGGTGGGATAGACGCACAACAGGAACCTCAGTCAGTCCAAGACTCTTGGCAGCCTCGTAGCGTCCATGTCCAGCGATGATGACGTTCTCGTTGCTGACGAGGATAGGGTTGTTGAAACCAAACTGTTTAATGCTCTCGGCAATCTGGGCTACCTGCTCAGTGGAGTGCTTACGAGAGTTTTTCTCGTAGGGCTTGATTTCATTGATGTTTAGAGTTTCGAGTTTTGGTTGGGTCATGGTTTATTCTTGTTCTTCAAAATATGGGATAGACGCATGGACTCCACCTCATCCTCTGGACGCATAAATCTGGAAGGCTCAAGACCTAGGTTATTGAGCATCTTCCTGCACTTCAGGGATACGGCAGACTTGGTAAGTTTGTGACGCTTCGCTAGGACCGTCATGCTCGGGGGGTTTGCCTCCCCGAGAACAATCCGTATGATGTCTGCATGGAGACGCATACCTCTATCCCGAGATTTGTCAAGAGACTCAAGGAGGAAATAAAGGATTGTTTTCAGCCGTATGGAGAATAGGTCTGACTCTGTCAGTCCACTTGATTCAACTCCAGACTCCTTCCTGATTACTTCGTCTATCGTGGGTGTCTCGGAGCAAGACTCTGGATTGAAACTTCCTTCTCTATTTGATTGTCTGTTCAGCGACTTCTCCTCGTTTGTCTGAAAGTCAAAGTGGTTGCCGTTCACCACCGAACGACTGTTCAGAGGGGTAGGGTCAGAGGGGTCATCACGCCTGAAGGCACCTGACTTGATTAGCTTACTTCTGTCTGACGGAGATAACTTAGCCCACCAGCAGCGATAGTTTTCAAGGATGTCCTTGGTACGTCTCAATGGACACAATCTTGTCGGGCGGCGGAGCATTGTCAAATCGTTTTGACAACTACTCCATAACACATAGAAGTCGCTTTAGCGACTTCTTGTTGAAGTTGTCTAACGAAACAATGCAAAAGTTTAGAGTGCCGGGTATGTCTGTCTTGTTTAGTCTGCACGATTAAACCTCTATCGGGGCCGGGGTAAAAAAATAATTCAACTGCATTTTTGTCCACTTGGAGTTCTGCCGAACTCTCTACACCTCAATAATTTAAGCGTGGAGTGGGGCGGAGGGTTGGCTCGGGTTGGTTGCAAAGTCGGCTTATAGAGGGGTTTACAGCCGAGTTAAGGGGCAACTTTATTGGTGATTTGCCCATAAAAGTTGGGTGCGTTCGCACAACTCGCGACGTGATATGTCTATAGAAAAAAGATTCCTTTAGAGATTTCTCACACACATATCAGATATACATATCAGATATAGTATAGACATATCAGATAGAGATAGACAATCTGATAGACATTCTGATAGACATATCAGTATGTGTGTGTGTGTGCTGTGTGTCTGATGTACATACACAGACAATACACCGGTGTCAGCGCCTACTCAATTACTGTCTCTGTTTTTTGGTAGTGTACACATTGGTCACGACAAACACACGTGGGTAGAATCCTGACGTGTCTATCTCTATCTGGTAGCCAAACTTGGCAGCGTAATCTCTAATCTGTAGACACTCAGACATAAACTTGTCTGAGCCTACTGACTTGAGGTACTGACTACCCCATGGTCCAGACATCTTGAAGCAGCGTATTTTTATCTGCTTCAGGAAGAAGTTAGTGTGGTCTGGGACAAACATTTGTGTAGGGTTTGCCCCCTTTCGGGGGCGACAGGTTTAGGAGCGTGGCGTTTTGATTTGGCGATTGGCGAGGAGTGCGATTGCTTTGCGTTCTGGCAACTCGTTCACGATTACCTCGAATCCGTCTTGAGCGTGTGCCCACTCACAGGCCTGCATGTAGTAAATTGGGTGAGTGGCAGCGTCGGGCAGGACGTACACGAATTCGGGACGATTCGAAATCGTGTACAGGAGGTGCTTGTCGAGGGCACGTAGGGCTTGGGATTTGGTCATTTTTGTGGTTGGGTTAGGGTTGGGATTTCTGGGTTGGGAGAATTATTTGTTCACGAACCTGTCGTAGGCTTCCTCACGATAGGCTTGGAGGACACGCTGTGCTTTGGTTTCCTCAACTTGTTCGAGGAACAGACCAATTCCCCAGAGTGCCCACATAGCTTCGTCGGGATTCTTGTCGTGAATTCGGTAGGCGAAACGCTCGACCTTGCGACCGAGTTTCTCGAGGTCGGTATTTTTGCGACTCTCGGTTGGCTTGGGGCAGGGGAGACGCAGACCAGAGCAGACCAGACTCACTTGGCGAGAGATTGCCGTTTTTTCGGCAGACTCGAGAGGCGAGGATTGGCACAAGCACTGGTCGGCGATTGCCTGAAGCAGTTTTTGCGATTTGCGGATTTGGGAGGGAGACATAGGATTTTGTGGATTAGGTTTTTTTGGGTGCCAGGGGTTGCCCCCCGACAACTTAATCAAAAACTGTCTAGCACAGAAAGGCAACCCCAAAACGAGTCTAGACCCCAACTTTATTACGCCGAAAATCGGCTTCTATTTTGCCCCCCATAGACGGCGTTCTAAGGGGGGTTTTGCCCGGGACTTGGGGGTTTGCCCCCAAAAGGGGCATCGGGGCTTTATAACGCCTTCTAGGGGGTTCTAATCGGGTAATACCCGAAAATCGGGTAAAATCGGGTGATTGCCAAACCGATGTAGAAGCCTAAAATCGGCTTATAACAGGCTTTTGTAGGGGGGCAAGGGTTCGCTTGGGGGGTGTAGAATGGGGGTTTGCCCCCACTT
>Ga0214192_1002166_pt1 | contig 10362 bp, 10 predicted proteins | sample TroBogEpilimnion_44_FD_153030 | JGI IMG/M metagenome (GOLD analysis project Ga0214192, IMG submission 153030) | Freshwater microbial communities from Trout Bog Lake, WI - 29JUL2008 epilimnion | ecosystem: Environmental > Aquatic > Freshwater > Lake > Epilimnion/Euphotic zone | place: Trout Bog... | reverse complement strand
AATCGACTGATCAGCACCGAACGTTATGTGGTAGAAAGAACCTTCGGTAGTCAACAGCGCTGGTTCGGCAGCAAAATTCTGCGTTACATCGGCGTGGCTAAAGCACATGCCTGGCATAGCTTACTGGCTATGGCTTATAACCTAAAAAGGCTGCCGGCTTTGTACGTCAATAGTGTCTGTCTACAGGCAAGTTGCGCCTGTTAACCGATAAATGCTGATAAAAAACACACAAAACGTATTTTCTAGAGGCTGTAGGCTACCAAACTGACTAAAAATTGATCAATTTCTCTATCAAGTTGATTAATTTGATTACCAATCAATAATTAGCTGATTTTGCAAAGGTCTCAAGTAATAATCTAAAACGCTATTTTTCACCCAGATCATTTTTTGGACTAGGCTGGCGGCGTTTGCCGATATTTTTCTGATCTCTATGCCTGATTTTTATTTTTTCAGCGGGTGCTTTTTTCTTAGTCTCAACCCTCTTTTTACCGCCGACTGCTTTCCCTGACGACTTAACTTTTTTGGGTCCTTGATAACTGCCTGCTAATTCTTTAATGGTTTGTATGGCAAACTTTTGGTGTAAGAATCGCTGAATGCCTGACATTAAATTCCATTCAGTATTTTTTACCAGAGTAATGGCTCGACCCTGCGCGTCGGCTCGACCGGTTCTGCCAATGCGATGAATATAATCAATCGCGTTTCTGGGTACATCATGATTAATCACCAGATTAATACCTTTGACATCCAGACCACGTGCCGCCAGATCGGTGGATAATATGATATTTATGATACCCTCGCGAAACAATTCCATCATACGATTACGGTCTTTTTGCTCCATTTCCCCGTGCAATAAACCCACACGCAAATTTTGTTTGCGCAGTTGCTCATGTAATTCAATCGCTTTGTTACGGGTATTGGTAAAGACTAAGGCTTTATCGTGGGTTTCATTGGTTAATAACCAGCATAATAATTTTTGTTTATGGGCTGGGTCATCAGCCAGAACGATTTGCTGGTCGATATTACTATGACCATCATGCAGCGTATTAAGAGCGATGACTTGATGATTTTTTAAAACTTTGTCAGCTACTTTAATAACGCCATAATGGGTTAGGGTGGCTGAAAACAGCAATGTTTGACGTTGCGGATTACAATGTTTGATAATTCCTAACACAGCATCTGTAAAGCCCATGTCCAGCATACGGTCTGCTTCATCCAATACCAATACATTAAGATGGCTGAAATCAGCAACGCTTTGCTCCATGACTTCTAACAGTCTGCCCGGAGTAGCAATAATGATGTGCGCATTCCGGCGTAAGGCTGTTTGTTGCGGTTTAAATTCTTCGCCACCGGTAATAATGCCGGTTTTTAATGGCGTCAATTCACTGAGCAATTGGCATTGAGCAAATATTTGTTTTGCCAGTTCACGTGTCGGGGTTAGTATCAGTACACGTGTACCGTATAAGCTTGTCGGCGAAGACAGTAATCGCTGTAAACTGGGTATCAGGAAGGCAGCTGTTTTACCACTACCTGTTTCTGCACTGACCAGTAAATCTTTACCCAGTAAAGCCGCCGGAATGGCTTGTTGCTGAACGGAGGTGGGTTGGCTGAACCCCATTCGCTCTATGGCGGTGAGCAAAGACTCATGCAGTTGAAAATCAGAGAATGTGGAAATTAAGTCGGGTTCAGATTGCATGAATAGGTCATCGGCTATAAACGGTTAACGGGCTATTATAAGCTTTAATTGCCAATTGTTATTTAACTGTTAAGCTTAAAGTCGATGTTTTTTAAGATTAAAGGATATTTTTATTATGATACCGATAAGAGATACTGCACCTTGTTATTCTAAACCGGTGGTTACTTGGGGCATCATAGCGGTTTGTATCGTGGTTTTTGTCACCATGTATTTTTTGCCGGATGCACTGAGTTATCGTTTAATCAATCTGTTTGGTATGGTGCCGGCGCGTTATGCCAATGGCTGGTCAGGTAGTTTCGGCTTGCCGTTTGATGGCTATTTTTCTTTTTTAAGTAATCTTTTTTTACATGCCAGTTGGTTGCATTTGTTAATTAATATCTGGTTTTTGTGGATTTTTGCGGACAATATTGAAGACCGTATGGGGCATTTACCCTTTCTGGCTTTTTACTTGTTATGCGGTGGTTTTGCGACTTTGCTTCAATGGTATTTTAATCCTCAGCTAACTATTCCCGTAGTCGGTGCTTCCGGTGCTATCGCTGGGGTTTTAGGTGCTTATTTCTTTCTCTATCCGCTGGAACGTGTTGTTGTTTTTGTGCCGCCGGTGGTATTAAGCATCCCCGCGATTGCTTTTTTAGGAATTTGGATCTTATGGCAATTAAATGATGCCACAACGGCTATGTTATTTAAAAATGTCACCGTTGATGTTGCTTGGTGGGCGCATTTAGGGGGATTTATCGCCGGCATTGTATCCTATCGGTTTTTTCTTAACAAAAACTGGCCACAATAAAGCTACAATTTTTTGATAGCGGTAGGTTATAATCCGACACTTAAAAGTGGGGCTTTTAATAAAATTAAACTTAGAAAGCTTCTTAAAGTTATCGGGATATTTTGAAACTATTATGAAAAAAGTTAATATTGGGTTGGTAAGGTTACTTCAGTTTATTGTTTTTGTAGTATTTATCTTTATGGTCATTGCTTATTTTGGAGCAATGATTTTACTACCGCTGGATGCGATTGCCTTATTGATAAAACTGATGGGATTAATCGGCTTGCACGGCTTTATTGGTGCATTACTGGCTATACCAGCAGTGGGCTATTTATGTCTGATGGTTTATAAAACACCAGGTCTTTGCAAAATGATTGTTGATATCGGTGTTGATCTAATGACCACCGGCAAAGCCCGAGTTGAAGCATTTAATGGTATTGTTGCTGAAATAGCTGAATAACAGCCGGCATTAAGTGTTTTAATAAAAAGAGGATTCCTTACGGCATCCTCTTTTTTTGTAGTTAACGCTTGAAAACAGTATTAATGAAATCAGCAATATCCTGTATTTCTTCATTGCATACCGAATGTCCCATCTGATATTCATGCCAGTCAATGGTGTAATTCATTTCCTGTAATTGTGTTCGGGCTGCGTTTGCTATAGCTAACGGAACGATAGTATCTGCTTTGCCGTGAGCCATAAAAATAGGTGTTGGCTGGTTGACCGGTGACAGTTCGGATGCCAATTCTTTAATAGTCGGCAAATAAGTCGATAAAGCTATAATACCTGCTAAACGCTCTGGGTATCTCAAACCAGTATGCAAAGCAATGACACCGCCTTGAGAAAATCCGACCAACAGAATATTTTCTGGGGCAATGCCTTTTTGCTGTTGTAGCTGAATCAATTCAATCAGTAAATCAGCTGATTCATTAATACCCTCTTTATCAAATTTCTGCTCCAGCGATGTCTCTACAATATCGTACCAGGCAGGCATAATCATGCCGCCATTGATGGTCACTGCCATTGCTGGTGCATTAGGAAAAATAAAATGAATGTTATCGGCAGCGTCTAATTTTAATGCAGGGACAATGCCTTCAAAATCATGTCCGTCTGCCCCTAGTCCATGCAGCCAGATGACGGCATAATGCGGTGTAGATTGAGCAGGTATTTCAACAGTGGTCAGTCTGGATGACATAGTGTTCTCTCGACTAAAAGTTATGATAGGTGTCTGTGTGCGAGCGTTTTTTAATCGATAAAACGCTTGGTCAGATTACCAAAATCATCAATTCTGCGATCACGTAAAAACGGCCAGATTCTTCGCACACGCTCATTGTGCTCTTTGCTAATGTTAGCAAATAATAGGCTTGGGTTAGTGGCGTCTCCTCGGGCAATGATTTCACCTTGTGGACCAGTAATAAAACTGTTTCCCCAAAATTGTATGCCTTTTTCAGAATCGGGAGCTTGTTCAAAGCCAATGCGGTTACAAGAAATTACTGGTAGTCCGTTAGCAACAGCGTGTCCACGCTGTACCGTTACCCAAGCATCCAGTTGGCGTTGCTGTTCAGCTTCAGTATCCTGAGGATCCCAGCCTATGGCAGTTGGATAGATTAACAGTTCTGCGCCGGCTAAAGCCATTAAGCGGGCAGCTTCTGGAAACCACTGATCCCAACAGATCAAAATACCTAATCGACCGATTGAAGTATCGATGGGGTTAAAACCCAAATCACCGGGAGTGAAGTAATATTTTTCATAAAAACCCGGATCATCCGGTATGTGCATTTTTCGGTATTTTCCGGCAATGCTGCCATCCTTATCAAAAACAACAGCGGTATTATGGTAGAGTCCGGCCGTTCTTTTTTCAAAAATCGTAGAGACGATAACAATCTTTAGTTTTTTGGCAATTTGCGATAAAACTTCAGTGGTCTCACCGGGTATTGGTTGCGCTAAATCAAAATGTTGATGGTCTTCATTCTGGCAAAAATAAGGACCTAAATGCAGTTCGGGTAAGACCACTAAATCAGCTTGCTGTTCAGCTGCTTCATGAATTTTGGCGATACTGTAATCAAGATTGGTTTGTCTATCGGTATGATGACAAGGTTGCTGTACAGCAGTAACGATTAAGTTGGCTTGCATAAATAATTTTGTAGATAGTAATTATTAGGATGACTCTATAGCACTCTATGCTGTTAGAACAGTAAACAATTGTCAAGAGTACCACAATAGAGGGTTATTTTTATTACCGCTTTTGGTTGATGATCTTTAGTCGATGAATTTATTTAGAATAAATATGAAAATTTCTATAGAATTTACCGTTTACTTAATTTGTTATTGTAAATCTCCATGGATTTAAAATTTCTCGACTTTGAACAACCGATTGCTGAATTAGAAGCAAAAATCCAAGAACTCCGTAATGTGGAGTTTGATAATAATTTTAATATTTCAGATGCTATCAAACAATTAGAAGAAAGAAGTCAGGCATTAACTGAAAGCGTTTTTGCAGAGCTTTCTGACTGGCAAATTTCCCAGTTGTCAAGACATCCTGGTCGTCCTTATACACTGGATTACGTCGAACATTTGTTTACCGATTTTCATGAATTACATGGTGATCGTTCTTATGCAGATGATCCTGCCATTGTGTGTGGTCTTGCCCGTCTTGATGGTCAGCCCGTTATGGTGATTGGGCATCAAAAAGGGCGTGATACCAAAGAAAAAATATATCGTAATTTTGGTATGCCACGACCTGAAGGTTATCGTAAAGCGTTGCGTGTTATGAAAATGGCAGAACGGTTTAATATGCCGATTATCTGTCTGATTGATACCCCGGGTGCCTATCCGGGTATCGGTGCTGAAGAACGCGGACAAAGTGAAGCTATTGCCCGTAATCTGTTTGAAATGGCAAGATTAAAAACGCCGATTATTTGTACTATTATTGGCGAAGGTGGCTCCGGTGGTGCTTTAGCCATTGGCGTGGGTGATCGGTTGATTATGCTGGAATACAGCACTTATTCGGTTATTTCCCCTGAAGGCTGTGCATCCATTTTATGGAAAAGTGCTGAAAAATCTCAATTAGCCGCTGAAGCTATGGGAATTACTTCTGATCGTATTCGCGAACAGGGTTTGCTGGATGAGGTCGTTCGCGAGCCTTTAGGTGGCGGACACAGAAATTTCAAAGCCACTGCAGAAAATTTAAAAGAAGCATTGCTTCGCCATTTACAAGAACTTAATTCACAAACCCTAGATAATATGCTGGAAACACGTTATCAACGCTTGATGGCTTTTGGTGTGTTTTCAGAGTAGCTTTTTTAGTTTTAGTTGTTTGTTTATTTGTTCAGATAATCGCTATAAGCTTGATGACCGGTAAAAACAGCGAGCAGCAAAAAAAAGCTGCCGCTGAGTTTGTGTAGAGTAGGTAAAGGCACTTTTTGCAATACCGTTTGACCTGCAACAACCCCTAAACATGAGGTTAATATTAGTGCAAGGTTAGCGCCTAGCCATACAGCTAAAGGTAGATGTGTTACGCTGAGTGCGATAACAGCTAGTTGCGTTTTGTCGCCGAACTCTGCGAGCGTAATCAAGAGAAAGGTCGCGATAAATACATTCCGATTGTTTTTCAGGCTAATCTCAACATTGTTATGATTCTGAGATGTTGTTAACAACATCGGTAGACCAAAGACTGTAAATAAAATAGCCACTAAGGCGGCAACTAAATAATGGGGCAGCCAATCGGCAATCGCTAATCCAAAAATGACCGCCAAGGTATTGAGTAATAAAAAAGCTGTTATTGCTCCCAGCAACACGGGTGCTGGTTTATAGCGAGCGGCGAGTGCCATACAGACGAGTTGGCTTTTATCACCCATTTCCGCGAGGCTTATGAGCCCAAAACAGGTCGCTAGGGTGTTAAGCCAGTCCAAAGGCAGGTTGTTTGAGAACGTGGCTAAAAACGATGGATAAGCTGTTTTTAGCCACGTATAAAAATGGGTTAAAGCAGTTTCAAATCCAGCATTTTCAATCAGGCTATTTAGATAATCTAACATGTTTCTGTAACGCTGATTTAACTCAGAATGTTGTCTAAAATCATCATCACAATAAAGCCTACCATTAATGAAAAAGTAGCGTAGCGAGATCGACCCTGACTATGGGTTTCAGGAATAATTTCTTCACTAATAACAAATAGCATTGCACCGGCGGCAAATCCCATCGCGATTGGCAATACAGGTGTAAAAACGGTTACCATGGTAATACCCAATAAGCCGCCAATTGGTTCCACTAATCCAGTTAAGGTCGCAATACCCACGGCACGCCAGCGATTATAACCCAAGCCCACTAAAGGCAGAGCGACTGCCAGACCTTCGGGAATGTTTTGCAAAGCAATTGCGATGGCTAAAACAAAGCCATTCTTCATTTCTCCAGAACCAAAACTCACCCCCACTGACATGCCTTCAGGAAAGTTGTGTAGAGTAATGGCGATAATAAACAGCCATATTTTTTGTAAAGAATCCAATTGAGTATCGGAGACACTATCAAAATGGATATGCGGTAACTTGCGGTCAGCATAATGCAAAAAAAGCGCGCCCAGTAGCATCCCTATTGAAACTACATAGATGCCTTTATTAGGCCAAACCAGATCACCGTAATTCATACCCGGCACTAACAATGAAAAAGCAGTGGCGGCTAACATAACACCGGCAGCAGCACCTAACATGCCATTAAAAACATTATTAGAGAGTTTTTTAAAAAAGAGTGCCGGTAATGCGCCTAAACCTGTTGCCAATCCTGCCAGAATACTGGCAAAAAAACCGATAACAACTGTTTTGCCAAATATTAAGAATAAACCAAAAAACACTACGCATTGCGACAGCAGAAATAGACCAGCAATAATTGCCCAACGTTTGACCGGAGGCATAGATTGTAATTGTTGATAATATTGGCTTGATGTAATGAGTCCTAAACGGATTTCCAAAGCGTGTTGCAAACGGTTTACGGCATTAGTAATTAGAGTCATGGCGTTATTTACCTGATACGGACGTGATTTGAAACGGGCAGCGCATTATAGCTAAAGTCAGTCAGATGATGTGGTTATTGTGTAATAACAAAAGCTATTTGTATCTATTAATTAGATTTTTAATTCTAATTATATCGCTTTATTTAAAATAAAATTAACTTTATTATGTTACCCAAGTTAAGTAATCGCTTTTCTTGTGATATCTCCCCTGGTGTTTGGCGGTTTTTTTTATCCGCCACCTTTTTTTGGGTTTTTTTAGCATTTTTTAGACATTATTATGCCATTACAACAATTAGTTAATCATTTTAATGATCAGTTTCAACAAGAACATCATTCTGACATTCGTCCGTTTTTGTTGGAAAATGGTTTAGTTTCTGGTTTTTTTGGACCTATTCGTGTTAGCAGTAGTTATTTACCGGTACGTCAATCGATTGATAACAACCCTATAGCCGGACACATTGCTCAAATAGTAGTCACAGCTAACAATGATGGATTACAGCATGGACTGAGTAGTCAAATAGATGCAATAGTTGGCGGTTCAGGGGACGAAGCAGGTGATTTTCAGTCAGTCATTAATTTTGATCGACTGTGCAGAACTATCCATATGCTCAATTATTTACCTTATTCACATTTGGGTGGCGTGCTGTTTTTGGATGTTGATCCACGTCATGTGTTAGGTGTGAAACAACATCATGGTGTCTATTTTGAAGATGTTATTGTTAAGTGCGGTTTAACGACAAAAAATGTTGCTATTTCTTTAGCGGTTAATCAATTTTACGCCTTACATCATGAGCAATTGCTAGAAGGACTGAATAACTATCGTCAACGTGGCTATCAAATTGCATTGAATGTAGGCTATTTATACTCAGCAAATGGTTTAGTTGATTTTATAGAAAAATTGGCACCTAATTATTTGCGTGTAAATGTACCAGTAGCCGAATCAACAAGTTTGGATTCAGATATTATTTGGCCTTCGGCATTAAAATCATTGAAAGAGTTGATTAATTTGTTACATGGACAAACGATTTTGCAAAAACTAAACAAGCAAGAGCAGGTGTTCATTGCATCTTCAGTCGGTTTTGATTTAGTTCAAGGTGATTATTATGATAAATTGGCAGTTGACCATTTAAGATGCTTATAGTGGTCACTTGCAACTCATTATGAGTTGTACTGGTTGTTAGAAACTTAACAACAACGCTTAATTCCCTGCCAGTGGCGATCTTGCCATTGTTTAAAGAACTCAGCCTTGCTTAAAGGCTGAGTATCCTTTTCCGTTTGATGAAATTGCGCATAATGAACTAAATAGCGTTCATAAGCATCATCACCCGATAATCTGCGTATGCCTGACCAGATTTTTTTAATGCTTGCCCGCATATTAATCACGTACCCAGTCTTCTATTAATCGGCTGGGTATAGCAGGCGTTTCTGTAAGCGGTAACACCGGGTGACCACTCAAATAACGAAAACAAACCCTTAACATATCGAAAATAATTAGCCAAAGCAGACCAACAAAAAACACTGTGATGATGGCATCCAACTGTAAATTAAAAATTAACTGGGGTGCAATGACTGCTTTTTCTGTCGGCAACGCTCCGGCAGCAAGTTTGTTTTGCAGATCATTCGCGGCGGTTAAAAAGCCAATACGTATATCAGTACTAGTTAGTTTTTCCCAAGCGGCGGTACTGGTTACGATGACTAACCAAAATAATGGAATACCCGTAATCCAAGCATATTTAATTTTTGCAGATTTCACTAAAATACCTGTAGCTACTGATAATGCAATGGCAGCCAATATTTGATTAGCAATACCAAAGAGCGGCCAGAGTATATTGACACCGCCATTAGGATCAATGACACCGATATACAGAAAATAACCCCAGCCAGCAACCACAATAGCACTACTCAGTAACATAGAGGGTAGCCAAGATGTTTCTGCCATTTTCGGCCAGATATTGCCTAGCATATCTTGAAGCATAAACCGACCCACGCGAGTACCAGCATCCAGAGTCGTGAGAATAAAAATAGCTTCGAACATAATGGCAAAGTGATACCACAAAGCCAAAAGACCCTCACCAAAGACTTTACCAAATAGGCTAGCCATACCGACTGCTAAGGAAGGAGCGCCACCAGTACGTGCAAACAAACTGACTTCCCCCATTTGCTGAGCGAGAATCTGCATTTGTTCAGTGGTGACAGGGAATCCCCATGCAGAGATTTTTGCCACTGCATCGACAGCTTCTTTTCCGACAATACCTGCTGGACTATTGATGGCAAAAAATATTCCCGGTTCTAAAACGGTAGCCGCTATCATTGCCATAATAGCTACCAGTGATTCCAGTGCCATGCCACCATAGCCAATCATGCGGATATCTCTTTCATTCGCCAAAAGTTTAGGAGTGGTACCGGAAGAAATGAGCGAATGAAAGCCTGATATCGCGCCACAGGCAATGGTAATAAATACGAACGGAAACAATTTACCGCCAAAAATAGGTCCAGAGCCGTCAATAAACTGGGTAATGGCGGGCATTTTTACCTCGGGTTGCAGTAGTACAATAGCGATAATCAATAAAGTAATAGTACCCAGTTTCATATAAGTGGATAAATAATCACGGGGAGCCAATAATAACCATACAGGAAAAATGGCTGCCGCAAAACCATAGCACATAATCCCCCACGCTAAATTTAAACCCTCATGATCGAACCATTGGCGGACATTTTCGTTATGATCAACCCAACCGCCTGCGGCTACTGAAAGTAACAGTAACAGGACGCCCAATACGGAAGCTTCTAAAACTTGCCCCGGGCGTAAGTGGCGCATGTAAATACCGACGATCATAGCTATCGGAATAGTCGCGGTAACGGTAAACGTCGCCCAAGGACTATGCTTCATCGCATTAACTACT